>OGPP01000178.1_pt1 | contig 77875 bp, 73 predicted proteins | sample 1553021 | NCBI WGS metagenome assembly OGPP01 (sample SAMEA2580217, study PRJEB22360) | human gut metagenome | biome: human gut; feature: human-associated habitat; material: faeces | place: Denmark | collected 2008/2010
AACAGGTACAAAAAGGGAGATGCGAAAAAACTCAATCGAGTTTTTTCACATCCCCTTTTTTACGTTCAAATCCCGCAAGTCACGGGCGAGAGCCTGTAAATGGGCTACCTGATGTTGCGGAAGATCACTGACATCTATATATGCATTGGTGGAATCACTCAATTCTAAGAGATAATCGGAAGAGCAGGAAAAGTAGTTCGCAAGCTGCTTGATGATTTCTACACTGGGGAGTATATTGTCGTTTTCCCAATTGCTCACGCTTTGTTTGGATACATTTAGTGCTGCTGCAAGCTCTACTTGGCTCATATTTCGAGCTGTTCTAAGGTGTTTGATTCGGTCTCCTAGCATACTTAATTCCTTTCTATTATCATAAGGTAGCTTACCAAAAGTATATTTACAAAATACTAAAGTATTGTTATAATGGACAAAAAGATTATATTTATACACCAGTTTGCATAAATAAATCTTTAGGATTGAAAAACCTGTATAGGGTTTTTCAAAAAATTTCAAAGGAGGAAGTTAACATTATGAAACTTCAGAATGTAACAAAATATGTTGCGGGAGCACTTGTAGCAAGTCTTGTTCTCACAGGAACGGCAATTACACCTGTACTTGCGGATGCTGTGGCACAGGTGTATACCACGGGAGATAATCAGCCAGGTAAGCCGGGCCAGTCTACCACGGGAGATAATCAGCCAGGTAAGCCGGATCAGCCAGGTAAGCCGGATCAGCCAAGCCAGCCAGATCAGCCAAGCCAGCCGAGCGAAAATCCTGGTAACAATTCTTCGATTTCAACACCAACGAGTCCTTCCGATGATACAACGAAAACTCCGGATGATACCAAAACAGAGGTAAAGGAAGACGGTACAAAGGTTGAGACAAAAGTTGAACAGACAGCAGATGGTTTTGAAAAGAGCACAGTTGTAGAAACAAAAACAGATGGAACCGTTAAAGAGACTGTAAAGACAACCGGAAAGAATAAATATGGTAAGGAAACCGTTTCAACGGTAGTTACCAATAAGGATGCTGCCGGAAAAGTAACCGGTATCACAGAGAAAACCGTAATCAATGTAACAAAAAATGCTACAGCTACAATTACGATAAGCAAAAATTCCGCAGGAAAAGCTACGACAAAAGCGACTCTTGTACGCAATGCAAACAGTAACGCCAAGTTTAGCGTTTCTGCAGCAACTTTAAAGCAGATTAAAGAAGCAGCTGGAAAGAATGTTGTTGTCGTAGTAACTTCGAAAAATGTTAAGACTGGCAAAAAGGCGGCTATTGAAGTAAATACGAAGAACGTAGTTTCCGGAAAGAAGTTATATGTATCGGTTTATAACAAGAAAACCGGTAAGTATGTTGTAGATAAGACGAAGGTGGCTGTTGTAAATAAAAATGGCACCATTCGAATTCCTTCCCTGAAAACCGGTAAATACAAGCTTGTTACAAAAAAATAATTCGTGAAAAGGGAGCCTGTTACAGCTCCCTTTTTTAATACAAAAAGGATAAAATCAGATGAAAAAAATAAGCAATGCATTTTTAATGTCGTATATTATATTGTTTCCGTTATGGATGAATCATACAGGATATGCCCATCTTTTAGAGGCAAAAATATCTTTTTTCTCATTGTTTGCAGGAAGTTATTTTATCACGGTGGTTCTGGGACTGTGCATTGCAATTCCTTTATATAGAGAAGAAATAAGAGAAGAAGAAAATCTGATCAAAAAGCCGCTTGTTTTTCTTTCTTGTGCTTTTATGGCAGATTCCGTGCTGGCATATATTATAACCGGATGCCAAAGAGAAGAACTGATCGGAACGGAGGGACGCTATTTTGGTCTGATCATGTGGTGTTGTGTCATAGCTATTTTCCTGCTTATGTTACATCTTTCAGATTACTCGGATAGCATTGAAAAAGTTTTTTGTCTCCCAGTAGGAATAACTTCTTTGATCGCGTACTTAAATATGTTGGGATGGAATGTCTTTCATGCCAGCACGATTGATGTGCGGGAGTCTGTTCATATAAGCACCATGGGAAATATAGATTTTTTTGCGGCATATCTGGGAATATCACTTGCCTATATCGTAACGCGTTCCTGTTTGATTGAAAAGAAAAGGCGGAAAAATATGCTCTTTTTCTATGTAACTGTTTTCTTGGGATATGTTGCATTGATTTCAAGTAGCAGTGATACAGGATATTTTGTGATGGGTATAACTTTTTTTGTTCTTCCATTTCTTTTAAAGAAAGAGGAAGAATGGAAACACTATTTATCGCATGCCGGAGTATTTGCAATTGCCGGGCTTTTTGCGAAAGGTACGATTTTGCTTGTCGGAAAGGATAACTGCAGAATTATATATGGATTTGCGAAAGTTCATATGAATGCAGGGTTGTGTACAAGTATTCTTTTGATCGTTATTCTATTATGGAAAGCAATGGATCATTGTATTGATCAAAATAAAAATTTGAAAAAGCTTTACAGGTTGGTACGCCTTGGTATTGCGGGATGTTCAATTTTCTTTTTGTCCTTTGTTGTATTGGCAAATCTATCAGGAGTAAAAGCAATCCTTGAAAGAAAATATCAGAAAATTGCAGGATATATTATATTTTCAGCAAAGTGGGGAAATAAAAGAGGGGAATTATGGCAATCGGCATGTGAAACATTTAAGAATATGCCTTTCCTTCAAAAAGTAATTGGGGTAGGACCGGGTGGATATTATTCAGCTTCGCAAAAATATTTGTCTGCGGAGACATTGGATGCAATTCGACGGTCTACAAAAAATATTGATCCCCATAATACATTTCTGCAATCGCTGATAAATTTTGGGGTTGTTGGAACGGTATGTTATCTGGGAATTTTTGGATATGCCGTTCGTCAGTTTATTGCTGCTGCAAAGAAAAATCGAACAAAGTTGGCTTTTATCATGCTGATCGTAGCATATTTTACGCAATCATTGGTTACTTGTTTTCATCCATATATAGAACCCTATGTGTTTATGTGGATTGCTTATGGATTGGCAACGACCGGTGCAGAGCCGGCTTGAACAAAGAGAAGACCTTGAAGTGAGGGAAAAGGGCGTTTCGACTCTAAAACAAAAAAGGTTCATCCGTATTGGATGAACCTTTCTGCTTTATGAATGCAGGAGATGGGACTTGAACCCACACGATATTGCTACCACAGGCACCTGAAGCCTGCGCGTCTGCCAATTCCGCCACTCCTGCGAACAAACAATATTCTAGCCAATTTTGTTTGAAATGTCAATAGAAAAATATATTTTTCAAAAAAATCAAAAAAAATAAAAAAAATTAAAAAAAGGTGTTGACATATATGTGTTTGTTTGGTACTATAACTAAGTCGCTGACAGACATGCGGAAGTGTCGGAACTGGCAGACGAGCAAGACTAAGGATCTTGTGATCATTGCGATCGTGTGGGTTCAAGTCCCATCTTCCGCATTTAAGTAAAGGAAACCTTGCTGAGAGGTTTCCTTATTTTTTTATCTGAAACCTATTGATAGTGAATTATAACATGTGAGAGACAAGTTATGAGTAGTTACTTTATCAGAGAAGGTGATGAAACATGCAGGCATTAAAAATCGAAAAATTATACCTTAAGCATGGTGGCTTTTTGCTGCGTGATTTTAACATGGAACTTGAAGTGGGGCAGATCCATGTGATCACAGGAAAGAGTGGAAGTGGAAAGTCTACGTTGTTTCGTGCAATCGGAGGCGCACTTCGACCGGAAGCCGGACGCATTTTGTATTATGGAAAAGAAATGTACGAGGATGAATTAAAAATCCGCAAACGTATGTCCGTTATTTATGATGCGCCGAACTTTAATATGGAATTATCGCCGGAACGTCTTGCACGGGAGTGGAAGAAGTTTGAACCGTGGTTTGACAGGGAGGCATTTACTTCTTATATGAACCGTTTGGAACTTGAAATGAACCAGCGTGTGAAATTGTATTCCGTAGAGAAGTGTCGGAAACTGATGCTTGCTTTGGCCCTGAGTCGGAATCCGGAGTTATTGGTCATGGATGATGTTACCAGTGGGGTGGATACGCAGTCAAGGCAGGTTATGTGGGAAATAGTCGAAAGATACCGGAGTAAACAGGAACTTACAATCCTTTTCAGCTCTCACCATGAGGAAGAGCTTCTTTTGGCGGACAGAGTCTGGAATCTGGATGAGATATTATACGAGGGGAAAAAGAGATGAAGTTTTTTTATAAATTGTCCGGAAATGTACAGAGTAAACCATCTCGTTTAATCATATCCGTTCTTTTTTCTTTTCTGGTAATGACATTTGTGAATGGATTTATTGGCGGAGTCGGTGGATTTCCCGTATTTCTTGCTTTTATTATTGTTTTTTATCTGTTGCGAAATGTTATGGGAGAGGGAAATCGTCTGACGCATCAGATGGCAATGACCAGCCGCAGGGAAATTATGTATTGGATGCGCAATTACTGTGTGGCATATTTATTGTTATGGTTCCTTTTGCGTCTTGTTTTTTTGTTTTCCCGTGTGACAGGATGGGGAAATATCAGTGGTGCGAGTGCGTTAGAGTATTTTCGCAATCTGATTGCCGTTTCCATGTTTGAAAAGTGGGCATATCTGTTTGCCGGTATTTTGATGTTTGCTTTTATTGTGTCACTTTTTCCACTTACCGTGATTACAAAACTGGAACATGGGGTGCTGTATGTTCTGGTCGATGGTGCGCTATTTGCGGTAGTTTGTCTGATTGTTGAACAAATCGGATATTATTTTACGAAAACGAAAAGCAGTTGCGTTATTGATAGTTTGTTGCTTTGCAACAAAATGAAAGCGGGACAGGAGGCCGCATGGATATTTGGAATTGTACTGTTTGCGTTGGCAGTATGCATTGTTTCGTATAGCTATGCTGCGTATTGCTATGGACCCAAAAAAGGACGCACGGATGATGTTGCTATTCAGATGGCACAACGGCAGAAAACAATTTATAAAGGAAAAGGCCTTGTACATAATGTAGTAATGATTCTCTGTGGGGTTACGGCAATCTGCGTTGTGGCAGGGATTGTTTTCTTTATGCCCGAAGATACTACGGGGGGCTATGTAAAAGTCGCAGAATTTCTGACAGGAGATGAAGTGCTTGGACCGATGTTGTATAAAAATCAAGTGTATATACCGGTTAATGAGCAGATGAATCTGGATGAGACAGGCACAGCCCGGGGATATCTTGCAGGGAAAAAAGAAAATTGCAACAGTCGCTTTTACCAGCTTGCGGTTGCAAATCTATTGTATACTGATGACACAAACAAGACGAATCGTGTGCAGATGGAAGGAGCAAAAAGTGGTGTTTATGCACCGGTAACGGAGCAGGAGCAGAAAGATGCGTGGAAAAAAGACGATGTATTTTTGCTCTGGGATGAAGAATGGGTTTCGGAGTCGACATACTCTCATGAACCGACGGGATATACCGTCTGCAATGCTGATTTTATCAAAGGCCTGACCATGCAGTTTCCAGAGGTAGAGTATCATGCACAGGATTTCGACGATTATGATGCATATTTTACGATTCGTGGTTATTCGGATATGGATACGGTTCTGATGGATGATACTGTTCCGGGAGACTGGGTAGGCTGTATCCTTGTCAAAGATAATAAGTTTTATTTTGGCAGTTATGATAACCGTATTACCGGAATTAGTTTGCAGGAACTTTTAGATATACTTGGCGGGTATTAAAAACAATATTTGTAAGGCATTATTATTTAAACCGTTCTGAACATTAATTTTTTCGACTTTTACAGAAAAAGAAAAAGGAAATCTTTCTTCGGTGTCGAATATTAACAATGTAGGCAAGAGAAAGGCGTAATTATGACGATACGAGAACAGATTGAGCAGATGGAAAAAGAAAATCTCAGTCCTTATGCGTGCCTTAGCGTCAATACCAGAGGCAGAGACCGTGACGAGCCGCAATGTGACATCCGCCCGGTGTTTCAAAGAGACAGAGATCGTATTTTACATAGTAAATCTTTCCGTCGCTTAAAAAATAAAACGCAGGTATTTCTGACACCAATGGGGGATCATTACCGGACACGTATGTCCCACACGCTTGAGGTGTCGCAGAATGCACGTACAATTGCCAAGGCATTACGGATGAACGAGGATCTTGTTGAGGCAATTGCTCTTGGACATGATTTAGGACATACACCATTTGGTCATGCGGGAGAATATATTTTAAATAAGATTTATGAAGGCGGGTTCAAACATAATGAGCAGAGTGTGCGCATTGTGGAGAAACTCGAAAAGGATGGAGCCGGACTGAATCTTACCTGGGAGGTAAGAGATGGAATTTTGAATCATCAGACCAAGACGATTCCACATACACTCGAAGGAAAAATTGTTCGTTTGTCGGACAAGATTGCATATGTAAATTCGGATATTGATGATGCAATCCGTGCGCAGATTTTAAATGAAGAGGATATTCCACTCGAACTTCGAAAGACGCTGGGATTTGATTCAAAGAAAAGGTTGAATCATCTGATTCACGATATTATTACCCACAGTATGGGAAAGGATGATATTATCATGTCGGATGAGACCGCGGAGGCTTTGCGGGATCTGCGTCTTTTTATGTTTGAACATGTATATAAGAATCCGGTTGCCAAAAGCGAGGAAGTCAAGGCAAAAGTGATGCTCGAGCAGATGTACCATTATTATATGGATCATATCGAGTTGCTTCCGGGTAAGCTATTAAATATGCTTGGCGAAGGCGAAGATAAAGGACGTGTTGTCTGTGATTACATATCGGGAATGACTGACCAGTATGCCATCACCAAATTCAAAGAATACTTTATGCCTCAGGCCTGGCAGGTTGACGGATATTGAAACGCATCCAGCGGATGCGTTTCCTACGCACATCCCATCGCGAAGCGATTTTTACATGGGATGTGCTCCTTAACGCACATCCCATCGCGAAGCGATTATTATATGGGATGTGCTCCTTAACGCACATCCTATCGCAAAGCGATTATTATATGGGATGTGCTCCTTAAAGAAACTACAGAGGTGAAATAATGCCATATTATTCAGATGAATTGATAGAAGAAGTGCGGTCGCGCAACGACATTGTTGACGTTATCGGCAGTTATGTGCGTCTGAAGAAAAAGGGCAGTACCTATTTTGGACTTTGTCCATTTCATAACGAAAAGACAGGCTCTTTTTCGGTTTCACCCAATAAACAGATGTACTACTGCTTTGGTTGTGGCGCCGGTGGAAATGTGTTCACATTTCTGATGCAGTACGAAAATTTTACATTTGGTGAAGCCATGCAGTCTCTTGCGGACCGGGTAGGAATCGAACTGCCCCAGCAGGAGATGACGAGTGCACAGCGCCGGGAAGCCGACAGGCGGACGCGGCTGCTTGAGATTAATAAAGAAGCAGCAAAATATTTTTATACACTTTTGCGCAGCCCGCGTGGACAGAAAGCGTATCAGTATTTCAAAAAGCGTGAGCTGTCCGATGAGACGATGCAGAAATTCGGACTGGGATATTCGGATCAGTACAGTGATGACCTCTACCGTTATCTGCGAAAAAAGGGATATGATGATGACATTTTAAAAGACAGCGGTCTGATCACCATTGACGAGGTGCGTGGCGGACACGATAAATTCTGGAACCGTGCGATGTTTCCAATCATGGATGTGCACAACCGTGTGATTGGTTTTGGAGGCCGTGTTATGGGAGACGGGGAACCAAAGTATCTCAACTCTCCCGAGACACGTATCTTTGATAAAAGCCGCAATTTGTATGGACTGAATATTGCGAGAACGACCAGAAAGAATCAGTTGCTTTTGTGTGAGGGCTATATGGATGTCATTGCCCTGCATCAGGCGGGATTCGATAATGCGGTGGCATCCCTCGGTACGGCGCTCACAAGCGGACATGCGAATTTGCTGAAACGGTACACGAAAGAAGTGTACCTGACGTATGACAGCGATGGTGCCGGTGTAAAAGCAGCATTGCGTGCCATACCGATTCTGAAAGAAGTAGGAATCGTTACAAAAGTCATTAATATGCGGCCATATAAGGACCCGGATGAGTTTATCAAAGCACTTGGTGCGGAGGAATATCAGAAGAGGATTGATGAAGCGGAGAACAGTTTTCTCTTTGAAATTCGCATTATGCAGGAAAATTATGATATGAACGATCCGGAATCGAAGACTGCATTTTACAATGAAATAGCCCGGAAGCTTCTCGGTTTCTCCGAAGAATTGGAGAGAAACAATTACATAGAAGCTGTGGCAGAAAAATACCAGATTGGTTTTGACAATTTAAGAAAGCTAGTGAATAACCTTGCGGTCAAAGGCGGGCTTGTCCGTGAACATACACCGTTGAAGAGTGGTATCAATGAGAACAAGAAAAAAGAGGATGGAATGAAGCAGTCACAGAAATTGCTTTTGACATGGCTCATTGAAGATACCCGGCTTTTTGGTGCAATTAAAGGACTGATTACCGCGGAAGATTTTACGGAAGAATTGTATCATCGCGTTGCGACGGAACTGTTTGCACAATATGAGGCAGATGGAAGTGTCAATCCGGCACAGATTATCAGCCGGTTTCCGGAAGCCGATGAGCAAAAAGAAATTGCGGGATTGTTCAATGCGAGAATCCATGAGATTGAAAACAAAAATGACAGGGAAAAAGCATTGAAAGAAACGATCATCCGCATCAAGCAAAACAGCATTGATTACCGTACACGCAACAATAATCCGACCGATCTTGCGGCAATGATGAAAATTGTCGAAGACAAGCGGGCTTTGGAGAAGCTTGAAAAATTGCATATTTCAATAGATTAAGGACAAAATAGAAAGTAACCTGAGAGGACGAAGCGACATGGCAAAGAAAAAAGAAGAAAATGCAACAGTAAACACACAGGAAATCAAGACAAAGTTCCAGCAGAAAATGGGCGAACTTTTGGAAATTGCGAAGAAAAAGCGCAATATCTTAGAGTATCAGGAAATCAGTGACCATTTTAAGGAACTGAATCTGGATGCCGAGCAGTTTGAAGCGGTATTGGACTTCCTCGAACACAATAATGTGGATGTTCTTCGCATGAGTGATGATGACGATGATGATGAAATTATTTTAGACGATGATGACGAAGTGGAAGTAGAGAATATTGACCTGTCTGTTCCGGATGGTGTCAGTGTTGAAGATCCGGTTCGTATGTATTTAAAGGAAATCGGAAAGGTTCCTCTTCTTAGTGCGGAAGAAGAAATTAATCTTGCACAGAGAATGGAAGAAGGAAATGTTGCAACAGAGAAAATCCAGCTTCTGAAAGCCCGCATGGAAGAGGCTAAGGATGAAGCTGAAAAGGCAGAGATTCAGGAAGAAATCAAGGCAATGCAAAAAGATATCGATCTTGGATCGGATGCAAAGAAACGTCTTGCAGAAGCAAACCTGCGTCTCGTGGTCAGCATTGCAAAACGATATGTGGGACGAGGCATGCTTTTTCTGGATCTCATTCAGGAAGGAAACCTTGGTCTTATTAAGGCAGTAGAGAAGTTCGATTATCGTAAGGGATATAAATTCTCGACATATGCAACATGGTGGATCCGTCAGGCAATTACAAGAGCAATCGCAGATCAGGCGAGAACGATTCGTATTCCGGTTCATATGGTTGAGACCATCAACAAACTGATCCGTGTGAGCAGACAGCTTTTGCAGGAACTCGGACGTGAGCCGTCGCCGGAAGAGATTGCAGCAGAGATGAATATGCCGGTTGACCGTGTGCGTGAAATCTTAAAGATTTCCCAGGAGCCGGTTTCTCTGGAAACTCCAATCGGTGAAGAGGAAGACTCCCACCTTGGCGATTTTATTAAGGATGACAATGTGCCGGTACCGGCGGATGCAGCAGCATTTACCCTTTTAAAGGAGCAGCTGGAAGAGGTGCTTGGAACACTTACCGAACGTGAGCAGAAAGTACTTACACTTCGTTTCGGACTCGAAGATGGAAGAGCCAGAACGCTTGAAGAAGTAGGAAAGGAATTTAACGTTACGCGTGAGCGTATCCGTCAGATCGAGGCAAAAGCCCTTCGTAAGCTTCGTCATCCAAGCAGAAGTCGTAAGCTGAAGGATTATTTAGAGTAAGATGATTAAACTGTCAAAAAGAATGAAGGCAGTAGCGGCCATGGTCACTTCCAACGGGATTCTTGCAGATGTTGGAACGGATCATGGCTATGTCCCGATTGCATTAGTACAGAGACAGAAAATTCCCGGGGCAATTGCAATGGATATCAACAAAGGACCTCTCGCCCGTGCAAAAGAAAATATTGCAGCGGCACATCTGGAAGACTATATCCAGATCCGCCTTTCCGATGGAGTTGAGGAGTTAGAACCCGGAGAGGCAGATTCCATACTGATCGCAGGCATGGGAGGAGAACTGATCATACATATCTTATCAGAAGGGGAAAAGGTGTGTAAAAAGGCAAGTGAGCTGATCCTGCAGCCACAGTCTGATATCCGTAAAGTTAGAGAATATCTAAGAGAACATCAATATAAAATAGTAGATGAAGATATGGTATGCGAGGACGGTAAATACTATCCTATGATGCGTGCAATCAATGTGGAAGAAGATTGTTTCTGGGAAAAGGTAAATGAAGAGACAAAGGTTGCCTGTGATATCTATGGACAGCTCCTTTTGCGAAATGGCAATCAGGTACTTCGGCGTTTTCTGGTGCGCCAGCATCGTCAGCTCACACAGATCATACAGACGCTGCAGGCACAGCCACAGTCGGAGGCAATTGACCAGCGTATCGCGCAGGTTAGGGAAGAATTGCATTACAACGAATCAGCATATACAATACTGGGGGCGATAAAGAATGCAGGAATTTAAATTGGTGATGGAGAAAGCTTCCGGTGAACTGGAAGAAATTCTCGTTCCGGAGGGAACGACTTTCGAAGAAATTGCAAAGTCTTATCAGGAAGATTACAAAGATCTTATTGTACTCGCTTGCGTTGATGGCAAGTTGAGAGAACTGAATAAGGAAATAAAAAAAGATTGCAGTGTGAAATTTCTTACTTCGATCAGCAGAGACGGAAAGCGCACATACAGACGCAGTATGACGTTGCTGATGCAGAAGGCAATCGAAAATCTCTGGGGAGAACAGGCGCATGTGCGGCTTTTGTATTCTCTCGGAGAAGGATATTACTGCAGGATGGAAGATGGTACCGATGCGACGAAACTTGCACAGATCAAGGCAGAGATGCTTCGACTGGTACATGAGAATCTTCCAATCAGAAAATGCAGTGTAAAGACAGGAGATGCGGAGCGCATTTTCCGGGAAAAAGGCATGAAAGACAAGGAACGCCTGCTTCATTACCGCAGAAGTTCCCGTGTGAATATTTATGAATTGGATGGACTTTCCGATTATTATTATGGATATATGGTGCCATCTACGGAATATCTTGAAGTGTTTGACCTTGTGCCTTACGAGGAAGGCTTTGTATTATTGTTCCCATATAAGGATGGAAACAAGGTGGAGCCGCTTCAGACTTCCAATAAGCTGTTCCACACATTGCGCGAATCCAGAGAATGGAGCCGCATGCTTGGAGTCGGAACGATAGGTGCATTGAATGATGCAATCGCTGCCGGAAAGGGCGAGCAGATCATTCTGTTGCAGGAGGCTCTTATGGAAGAGCGCATCGGTTCTCTTGCAGGACAGATTGCGGAGCGCGGTGGTGTGAAATTTGTTATGATTGCGGGACCGTCTTCTTCCGGAAAGACTTCCTTTTCCAATCGTCTGTCGATCCAGCTTTCGGCAAAAGGGTTAAAGCCGCATCCGGTGAGTCTGGATGATTATTACGATGACCGTGAAAAATGTCCAAGGGATGCGGATGGAAATTTGGATTTTGAATGCCTGGAAGCTTTGGATGTTAAGCAGTTCAATGAAGATATGACGCGGCTTCTCAATGGAGAAGAAGTTGAAATGCCGTCATTCAACTTTAAGACGGGAAAGAGAGAGTATCGTGGGAACCGGCTTCAACTCGGAGAGGGCGATATTCTTGTCATCGAAGGAATTCATGGATTGAATGATCGCCTGTCTTATATGTTACCGGCGGAAAGTAAGTTCAAAATTTACATTTCAGCACTTACCCAGCTGAATATCGACGAGCATAATCCACTTTCCACTACAGACTGCCGTCTGCTTCGCCGTATTGTAAGGGATGCCAGAACCAGAGGCACCACAGCGCAGGAGACCATTGCCATGTGGCCGTCGGTGCGCAGAGGTGAGGAGAAAAATATTTTCCCATTCCAGGACAGTGCAGATGTGATGTTCAATTCGGCGTTATTGTATGAAGTGGCCGTATTGAAAGTTTATGCGGAGCCATTGTTATTCCAGATTCCGACCGATGCGCCGGAGCATTTGGAAGCAAAGCGACTTTTAAAGCTGCTGGATTATTTCCTTCCGCTTCCGACAGAGGGAATTATGCAAAGTTCTCTTGTGCGTGAATTTGTGGGTGGAAGCTGCTTTAACGTATAAAAATAAAACATTCTTTACAAAGTAAAAATAAATGTGATATAGTTATTATAATTGTGCAGGACAGGTGATCGCGGCTGCAAGTGTCGAAAGACCGCAGGTGAGGAAAGTCCGGGCTTCATAGGGCAGGATGCCGGTTAACGGCCGGGGGAGGAAACTCTAAGGAAAGTGCAACAGAAATATACCGCTATAAGGAGCACATGCCATGCAATTTCCCCTTTGGGGAAGGCATGTACGTAGGAGATGCATCATAGATGCATCTCAATAGTAAGGGTGGAATGGCAGTGTAAGAGACTACCGCCTCGCTGGTAACAGAGAGGGCACATGTAAACCCCATTCGAAGCAAGACCGAAACAAAGCTTTGACGTGGCCCGCTAGCTTTAGGTAGGTCGCTTGAGGCGGCTGGTAACAGTCGTCCTAGATAGATGATCACTCAACGACATAACCCGGCTTATCGTCTTGCGCAATGTATATTGATAATACAAATTTTATGAGGCTGTCTGCGTTTCGCGGGCAGCCTTTTTGCAATATAGGAAATTCCTTTAGAATGTTCCAAACAGACCGGGAAACATGTTGACAAGCCAGAATTCATCTGCTATTATAACTGAGTTAAATTAATAAGACAGTTCGTTTGTACCATCCTGTCTCTAAATAAAACCAGGACTAATTATCAAAATATGAATAGTAAGTTACAGTTGGATTATTTTAGAGATAATTTTGCACATTGGCACGGGTACAAGGTATCCGTGCTTTTTTTGTATAGAAAATTGCTTTGGAATTCCCTATACAGCAAAAGCAGGCACACACTTTGTTTTTAATTTGAATCAGAAAAACACCAGAACGGGAGATAGGAATTATGTACATTTTAAAAACAGAAGCAAGTTTTGATTCTGCGCATTTTCTTGCCGGATACGAAGGAAAATGCAGCAATATTCATGGACATCGGTGGAAAATAATCCTCGAAGTAAAAACGGAGGAGCTAAAAGATGATGTTCAACACAGAGGAATGTATGTTGACTTCGGAGAGCTCAAAAAGGATTTACGGGAGCTTGCGGATTCCATGGACCATGCACTTATCATTGAAAAAAATACTTTAAAGGAAACAACACTTGAGGCGTTAAAAAGTGAAAATTTTCATATTATTGCACTCGATTTTCGTCCTACAGCAGAAAATATGGCCAGATATTTTCATGAAAAGATAAAAGCGCTCGGATACAATATGCATGCAGTCACGGTATATGAAACACCGACAAACGGTGCCACATATATGGAACAGTGCTAAATGGAGGGGTTTATATGTGTAAGTTAGATGTTGTGGAAAAGTTTGTCAGCATAAATGGAGAGGGTACGAAGGCAGGGCAGCTTGCAGTATTTATTCGCTTCAAGGGATGCAATCTGGCATGTGAATATTGTGATACACAGTGGGCGAATCAGGCAGATGCGCCTGCACAGCAGATGACTGCCGGGGAAATCGTAGATTATGTGATATCTACAGGAGTGAAAAATGTTACGCTGACCGGCGGGGAACCATTGCTGAGAGATGGAATTGAAGATGTGATTGCACAACTTGCCGATCATATGCTGAATGTGGAAATAGAGACAAACGGAAGTATATCGTTAAAGAAAATATGCGATCTTCAAAAAGAAAATGTGACTTTTACAATGGATTATAAGTTATCATGCAGTGGCATGGAAAAGTCGATGTGCCTGGATAATTTTCGTATTCTTGGGAAAAACGATACGGTCAAATTTGTTGTGGGATGTCACGATGATCTTATAAAAACAAAGAAAATAATCGATGATTACAGGCTTAATGGAAAATGCAATCTGTACATTAGTCCTGTCTTTGGAAGGATTAAGTTGGAGGACATTGTCGATTTTATGAAGCAAAATGTGATGAACAATGTAAATATGCAGATTCAGTTACATAAGGTTATATGGGATCCGGACAAAAAGGGTGTTTAATGACAGAAATAGAGGCTAATATGGAGAATAAGAAGAAAATTGACACAGAAGCGATTGCGTATCATATAAGAGAAATCCTCAAAGCACTCGGAGATGATCCCGAGAGAGAAGGACTTAAGGATACGCCAAAGAGAGTCGCTAAAATGTATGAAGAAGTCTTTGAAGGAATGAACTATACCAACAAAGAGATTGCGGATATGTTCAATAAAACATTTGTGTTAAACGAATGTGATGAATACGATGGAATAGAAAAAATGCAGAATATGGTGGTTGTAAGAGATATTGATATTTTCAGCTATTGCGAGCATCATCTGGCGCTTATGTATGATATGAAAGTTACAGTGGCGTATATTCCAAAGGACAGGGTAATTGGTATCAGTAAAATAGCAAGAATTGCAGATATGGTTTCAAAACGCCTGCAGCTTCAGGAACGAATCGGCACAGATATTGCGGATATTGTGCAGATGGTTACAGGAGCAGAAGATATTGCGGTATTTATTGAAGGTTGCCATAGCTGCATGACAGCAAGAGGAATAAAAAAAGTAAATGCAAAAACATATACACAAACATTGAAAGGGAGATTTAACAATGAAAGCAATGGTTTTATTCAGTGGTGGAATCGATAGTACAACATGCCTTGGTATGGCAATTGAAAAATATGGTGCACAAAATGTTATCGCACTGTCGATTTCCTATGGACAGAAGCATACAAAAGAAATAGAAGCATCTGATAAAATCGCAAAATATTACAATGTAAAACATATTTATCTTGATCTTGAAAAAATATTCCAATACAGTGATTGTTCGCTTTTGTCACACTCGGATAAGGAAATTCCAAAAGAAGCTTATAGCGAGCAGATAAAAAATACAAATGGAAGTCCGGTATCAACATATGTTCCATTTCGAAATGGCTTATTCTTATCAAGTGCGGCAAGTATTGCACTTTCTCTTGGATGCAGTGAGATATATTATGGTGCACATGCGGATGATGCGGCTGGAAGTGCGTATCCGGATTGCAGCAGTGCTTTTAACAATGCAATAAATGAAGCAATTTATCTGGGCAGTGGAAAACAAATTAAAATCGTAGCGCCATTTATCGCTTCGACAAAGGATCAGGTTGTGAAAGAGGGACTAAAGCTGAATGTTCCATACAAATACACCTGGAGTTGCTATGAAGGTGGAGAAAAACCATGTGGAAAATGCGGTACCTGTATCGACAGAGCGCGGGCATTTGAATTAAACGGAATAAAAGATCCGGCAATGGAAGTATAGAAAGAGGTGGAGTCACAATGGCAGGAAACATAACATTATTAGGAAATCAAAAGACTAAGTATCCGGAGAACTATGCACCGGATGTATTAGAAACATTCATCAACAAACATCAGGAAAATGATTATTTTGTAAAATTTAACTGTCCGGAGTTTACAAGTCTGTGTCCAATTACCGGACAGCCGGATTTTGCTACTGTTACCATATCCTATGTACCTGATGTGAAAATGGTAGAGAGCAAATCATTAAAGCTTTATCTCTTCAGTTTTAGAAATCACGGAGACTTTCATGAGGACTGCATGAATATTATTATGAAAGATCTGATCAAGCTTATGGATCCGCGATATATTGAGGTCTGGGGAAAATTTACACCAAGAGGAGGAATCTCAATCGACCCTTATTGCAATTATGGAAAGCCGGGAACAAAATGGGAAGAAATCGCATGCAACAGAATGGCAAATCATGATATGTATCCGGAAAAAGTTGATAATCGATAAAAACATAAACAGTTTATAAATTGTTTGTTAAAAGATCGTACCTCCCTTGACGTTGCAATTCTGCAAGCGTAAGATGCTTAGTATAGCAGCTGACAACAGAGAGTGCTAATGATGTCAGGTTCACAGAAAAGAGGTCGAAAATATGAGAGATAAACTCTATCGGTTCATGCAGGGCCGAAACGGAATGGATGATTTATGCAGAATGGAATCAGGGCTGGTATTGGTTCTTCTGATACTGGGCATATTTACACGGTTGGGAATTTTTACGACGGTAGCGCTTTTACTCATGATTCACATGTATTACCGTGCGTTATCAAAAAATACAGCAAAGCGTTACGAAGAAAATCAGAAGTACCTCAATTTTAAATACAACCGTACAGTTTCGTGGAATCGGTTCAAGAAACGTATGGCACAGACAAGAGATTACCGTTTTTATAAATGCCCGACCTGCAAGCAGGAAGTACGTGTACCGAAGGGACATGGAAAAATCGAAATCACTTGTCCGAAATGCAGAGAAAAATTTATTCGCAGATCGTAGGCGGGGGTTGCATGTTTGGCTATATTAATGTAAATGGCAAGGAATTATCCGAAGAAAACAAACAAATATATCAGTCATATTACTGTGGGCTTTGCCGCAAGTTAAGAGAATTTTGCGGAGCGAAGGGACAGGTACTTCTCAATTATGATATGACATTTCTGGTAGTACTGCTTACCGGTCTTTATGAGCCGCAGACAGAGAGTACAAGCTTTACCTGTCTGATTCATCCTATGAAAAAAAGACTGGCGCGTAGTAACGAAATTCAGGATTATGCGGCACAGATGAATGTGCTTTTGGCATATTACAATCTTGTGGACGACTGGAAAGACGATAAAAGCTATACGAAAAAGACCGTTGCAGCAATGCTCGAAAAGGATTATCAGTGTGTGGCAAAAAATTATCCGCGGCAGGCAGAGGCAATTGAAAATTATATTGCAAAACTTTCCGAATACGAAGAAAATAAAGAGACGAACATTGATCTGGTGGCAGGACTGACCGGAGAAATGTTGGGAGAAATATTTGCCTGGAAGCAGGATGAATGGTATGATGAACTGAAAACACTTGGATTTTATATGGGAAAATTCATATACCTGATGGATGCCTATGAAGACCTGAAACAGGACGAGAAGAAAGATGCGTACAATCCGCTTCGATTTTTGGACACGGACGATGAGCAGGAGTTTGAAATACTGTGTCGTCTGATGATGACAAGTATGATCTCAGAATGTGCAAGATCTTTTGAGCGTTTGCCGATTTTGCTGCATGCGGATATTTTGCGTAATGTACTGTATTCTGGTGTCTGGTCCAAGTATGAGTATATTCAGCTGAAGAAAAAGGGGAAAAAATAATGACAGACCCATATCAGGTGCTTGGGGTGACCCGAAGTGCATCGGATGAAGAAATAAAAAAAGCATATAGAAACTTAAGCCGCAAATATCACCCGGACGCAAACGTAAACAATCCCAATAAGGATCAGGCTGAGGAGATGTTTAAGCGGGTGCAGCAAGCATATGACCAGATCATGAAAGAACGTCAGCAGGGAACGACCGGCGGATATTCCGGTTATGGATATGGTGCAGGAAACGGGCAAAGTACCGGCCAGGGAGCTGGAGGCTTTGAGCAGGGGCCATTCGGAGGCTTTAGCGGAACCTATTATTATGGCAATAACACATATCGTTCACAGGCACAGGAAGAGTCACCGAAAATGCAGGCAGCGCACAATTATCTGCGCTATCACAGTTATGCGGAGGCACTCAATGTGTTAAATGATATTCCGTTTTCGGAGCGTTCCGGTCGCTGGTATTATTACAGCTCCGTGGCGAATCAGGGAATGGGAAACACCGCGACAGCGATTGAACAGATCCGCAGAGCGCTTGACCTTGAACCGAGTAATATGGAATACCGGCAGTTCCAGCAGCAGTTGCAGTTTGGTGGTGACTGGTATCAGACGATGGGAAGCAGTTATGAGCGGCCTTACAGTGGATACAGTAATTTCTGTATGAGCCTGTTGTGCATGCAGGCATTGTGTACCTGTTGCTGTAGACCATTTTAAACAGATAGGTAACTATTTTAGAAACTTTTGATCAAATACAGAAAAACAGAGGGAGGATTTCCAAATGTCATTTGGAAATCCTCCCTGTATTGCTTTATATTGTCTGTAACTGCTTAGAAATCAGAGATTACTCCAGATCATCCGGGATTCCGTTGCAATCGGAATCCACACCATGCGCACCGATATCCATTGTGCTTAAGGTGCGTCTCTTTAATCGTGCAGCTTCGGATGCCTTCAATAAATACGCTTTGATATCCTTTGCGTGCTTTACATGAATCAACTTAAGTTCTGCATCTGTGACATCACCGGTATAACAGGTGATGGTGCCAAGTCCTACGATACGCTCAAGAAGAGAAGTAGTAAGCTTCACATCCTGAATTTTGTACATATAACAGTCATCTTCTGTAGTGCTTAACAGACCGCGGTCAATTGTCAGAAGACTCGGGGTAATGGTATATTTGGTAAACGTCCATGGAAGTCCAAGAAAAAGCAGGCGCTTGCGTTCTTTGAACATTACCGTGTCATCGGTATCAATTGTAAAATTTTTATCATCCGCCATATTACATTCTCCTTTATTTCAAAAATAAAAAACACATCAATTATATTGTAACGAAAAAACTTTCAAATGCAATGTATTTTATCTTGAAATATGAAAATTATTATTATATGATAGTAAAAATGCGTGAAATTAGGAGGGATAAAATGCGACATTTAATGAGTCCTCTGGACTTTTCCGTCGAAGAGTTGGACAAGCTGTTAGATTTGGCCAATGATATTGAGAAACATCCAGACAAATATGCCCATGCGTGTGATGGGAAGAAACTTGCAACCTGTTTTTATGAGCCAAGTACAAGAACCAGATTAAGTTTTGAAGCTGCCATGTTAAATCTTGGTGGTTCCGTTTTAGGTTTTGCCAGCGCTGATTCATCTTCAGCAGCCAAAGGCGAAAGCATTTCTGATACAATTCGTGTTATTTCCTGCTATGCAGATATATGTGCAATGCGTCATCCAAAAGAAGGAGCTGCATTAGTCGCATCACAGAAATCCAGAATCCCGGTCATCAATGCCGGAGATGGTGGTCATCAGCATCCAACCCAGACATTAACCGATATGCTTACGATCCGTTCTTTAAAGGGAAGACTGGGCAATATGACAATCGGACTCTGTGGAGATTTAAAATTCGGACGTACGGTTCATTCACTGATCAATGCGCTGATCCGCTATGACAATGTGAAGTTTGTACTGATCTCCCCGGAAGAACTTAAAATTCCGGATTACATCCGCGATGATGTACTTCGTGCAAACAATATCGAGTTTGAGGAAGTCGAGCGCTTAGAGGATGCAATCGGTCAATTGGATGTATTATATATGACGAGAGTACAAAGAGAGCGTTTCTTCAACGAAGAAGATTACATTCGTTTAAAAGACTTTTATGTATTGACCAAGAAAAAAATGGAACTGGCAAAAGACGACATGCTTGTGCTGCATCCGCTTCCTCGAGTAAATGAAATTTCAGTAGAAGTTGATGATGATCCAAGAGCCGTGTACTTCAAACAGGTACAATACGGTGTATATGTCCGTATGGCATTGATATTGACACTTTTGGGTATTACAGTATAGGGAGGAAGATATGTTAAACATTAGTGGAATTCATGAAGGTTTTGTATTGGACCATATTCAGGCAGGAATGAGCATGCAGATTTATCATGATCTGAAACTGGACAAGCTTGACTGTACGGTTGCAATTATTAAAAATGCAAAAAGTAACAAAATGGGAAAGAAAGACATTATCAAAGTAGAATGTCCGATAGAAGCTCTGGATCTGGATATTTTGGGATTTATTGATCATAATATTACCGTAAATGTTATCAAAGGCGATCGCATCGTAGACAAGAAAATACTTTCGCTGCCGAAGCAGGTACGCAATGTAATCAAATGTAAGAATCCGCGTTGCGTGACATCTGTTGAGCAGGAACTCGATCAGATCTTCATTCTTACCGATGAAGAAAAAGAAGTATATCGTTGTAAGTATTGCGAAGAAAAGTATACAAATCCGAACCGAAGAAAGTAAATGCAATGGGGGAAGCCAGTCAGGCTTCCCCCTTCTGATGCAGTCGGACAACTGGAGAGAAGCTGTCGAAACGGTGCCCGGACACGAAATGAGAGACATACAGGACTTTGGCAAATTCTATAATTTTGTCTAAAACCGTGCGGAAGAAAAGTGCCGGGTGCGAAAAAAATCAAACATGAGGGCGGGAGGAAACATCTTCGGACAAAGAATTTCTCTCATCGAGGAAGCGTAACAGAACTTCAAATGCAAGCCCCGCCACAACCCAGAACGGAAAATAATCCAGTCTTACGATTCCTGCAATATTGTAAGGCGTTCCACTGTAATCCCACGGACACACACCAAGGAAGCGCAGCAGACTTCCACTTAAAAATTCGCCAAGCATAATCGATGTTGCATAGAAACACCCCCGCAAAAGAAAAGGCCAGTATTTAATTTTTTCATATATTGGATCAATGAGAGCTGCCATACCATAGATGGGGAACATCCACAGAGAAGTTTGCCCCAGAAGACGGGGATCTCCGTGTAAAAAAGTACCGAATGATGTGAACACGATCTCCATGCACCAGCCGGCAAGCCCGCAAATAAAAAAATTTCTCCACTTCATCTTATACTCCTTTGGTATTTAAAGTATACCCGAAAGGAATTGCAGATATACTTGCAAAAACGAACGGAGGAATATATGATGATACATGGACAGAATGCAAAAGCGAGAGGGAAGATGAAGATTTATGGCATATTTTCCAATGTTTGTAGATATAAAAAAGAAAAAATGTCTGATTGTGGGCGGTGGAACGGTTGCACTGCGCAAAGTGCAGGTACTGCTGGATTTTGGAGCGGACGTTGTGGTGGTAGCACCGGAGGTCATTTCCAAAATCAAAGAGTATCCGGTTACCGTTTATCAGAGAAATTTTGAAAAAGAAGATTTGCAGGGATGCGAACTTGTGGTGGCAGCCACGGATGATGCCGGATTAAATCACGAGATCGCTGAGGCGGCACAAAAACAAAAGATTCCGGTCAATGCCGTGGATCAGCAGGAAGACTGCAGTTTTATTTTTCCGTCTTATGTCCGGGAACAGGAACTTGTCGGGGCTTTTTCCAGTGGAGGAAACAGTCCGGTGCTGACACAGTACCTGAAGAAATATATGGCACAGATTCTGACTGCAGAGTTGGGAGAGGCCAATGCGTATCTTGGAAGTATCCGGCCGGTTGTGAAAAGGGAACTGGACACGGAAACGATGCGAAAAAAAGTATACCAGCAGGTTTTAAATGAGCTTTTCAAACAAATAGAAAAAAAACAGGATGTGAAGCTGTCCAGACAGCAGCTTCAGGACCTGATCGATGATACCAAAAAAGAGGAAAGAGGCAGATAAAATGGACCGAACAAGAAGATTAAGAAACAACGCAGTATTGCGGGATATGGTAAGAGAAAATCATGTGCGTGTGGATGAGCTGATTTACCCGCTGTTTGTGATGGAGGGAGAAAATATCGTGGAGCCGGTAGATTCCATGCCGGGAATCTGCCAGTATTCGTTAGACCGTATGCATGAGGAACTGGACCGTGTCAAAGAAGCAGGTATTCCGGCGATTCTTATTTTTGGCATTCCGGCACATAAGGATGAAGTGGGAAGTGGTGCGTATGATGAGCATGGAATCGTGCAGGATGCCATCCGCCAAATCAAAAAGGATTATCCGGATCTTGTTGTGATTGCAGATGTATGCCTTTGTGAATATACTTCCCATGGACATTGTGGTCTGGTAAAGGACGGTGAGATTTTAAACGATGAGACATTGCCGTTGCTTGCCGCATCCGCAGTCAGCTACGCAAAAGCCGGAGCCGATATTGTTGCGCCGAGTGATATGATGGACAAGCGTGTGGGAGCAATCCGTCAGGCATTGGATGAAGCAGGATTTACTTACACACCGATCATGGCATATTCTGCAAAATTTGCGTCCAGTTATTACGGACCGTTTCGTGACGCAGCGCATTCTGCACCGGGCTTTGGAGACCGCAAGACCTATCAGATGGATCCTGCAAATGGAAAAGAAGCGATGCGCGAAGTGGCAGAAGATATCGCAGAGGGCGCAGATTTAATCATTGCAAAACCGGCGATGGCATATATGGATATTATCAAAGATATCAGTACGAATTTTAATATTCCGATTGTTGCATATAATGTGAGTGGAGAGTATGCGATGGTGAAAGCAGCAGCTGCAAATGGCTGGATTGATGAAAAGAAAATTGTCATGGAGAACATGATTGGAATGAAGCGTGCAGGAGCGAAGATGATCATTACGTATCATGCATTGGATGTGGCACGCTGGATACGGGAGGAAGAATAAAGATGGCAGCAGAAGAAAGATCAAAGGCGTTTTATGAGCGCGCAGTCAAGCGGCTCCCGGGAGGGGTCAACAGCCCGGTACGTGCATATCAGGCTGTGGGACGAACCCCACGTTTTATCCAGAGTGCAAAGGGTGCGCATATCACAGACGTTGACGGAAATGAAATGATTGATTATGTATGTTCCTGGGGACCTGGAATCCTTGGACATGCAAATCCAAAAGTCGTAGAAAAAGTAAAGGCGGCATGTGACGAGGGTCTGACATTTGGTGCTCCAACGGAGCGAGAAGTTGAGATGGCAGAGTTACTTGCAGAACTGGTTCCGTCCATGGAAGTCAGCCGTCTGGTAAGTTCCGGAACCGAGGCAACGATGAGTGCAATCCGTGTTGCCAGAGGATTTACCCGAAGAGATAAGATTATCAAATTCCGCGGATGTTATCATGGACATTCTGATGGGCTTCTGGTAAAGGCAGGATCAGCGGCATTGACGACGTCCGTTCCGGACAGTGCAGGCGTGCCGGCAGATTATACGAAAAATACACTGGTGGCAGAATACAATAACAAGGAAAGCGTCAAGGCATTGTTTGAAGCAAATCCAAAGGAGATTGCCGCAATCATTGTGGAGCCGGTTGCCGCAAATATGGGGGTGGTTCCACCGAAGGATGATTTCCTTGCCTTTTTGCGCGAGATTACAACACAGTATGGTGCATTGCTTATCTTTGATGAGGTCATTACCGGATTTCGTCTTGCTTTGGGCGGTGCGCAGGAATATTTTGGAATTAAACCGGATCTGTCTACGTTCGGAAAAATCATTGGAGGCGGTATGCCAGTAGGCGCATATGGCGGACGTGAAGATATCATGCGTATGGTATCACCGGATGGACCGGTATATCAGGCAGGAACACTTTCCGGTAATCCGATTGCGACAGCGGCAGGACTTAGCACGCTTCGCATTTTAAAAGAAGATACCTCGATTTATGAGCGCCTGGAAAAGAAGACGGCAAAGATTGCGGATGCTGTGCGCCAAGCAGCAGGAAACAAGGTTTGTGTCAACCAGATCGGTTCACTGATGAGCATTTTCTTTACCGGTGAAGAGGTTGTGGATTTTGATTCCGCAATGACCGCAGATGTGAAAGCATATGCTGCATATTTTGGACACATGCTGGACCATGGAATTTATGTGGCACCTTCACAGTTTGAGGCTATGTTTGTTTCCGACGCACATACAGAAGAAGACATTACAAAGACAATCGCTGTGATGCAACAGTGGTTTTAGCGCGACTGTTATCATAAAATGCAAAAGAGATCATGATGGAATTTGGATATATTGGAATTAACTACAAAAACGCGGATCAGGATATCCGGGATGGCGTTTCTTTTACCGATAATGGAAAGATCGATTTTATGGAAAAAGCGGCGGATGCGGGAATCAGCCAGTGCATGGTGCTTTCTACCTGCAACCGCAGCGAAGTGTACTATCTGGTGCAGGATACCGAGGAACATAAAACGATGGAACGTCTGTATCGGGGGAATTTTTCGGAGATCTGTCTGGATGAGTATCTGGATTTTCGCAGTGGAAAAGAGGCGATTGCCTATCTGTTTCGTGTGACCGCGGGACTTGAATCCATGGTACTCGGAGAAGACCAGATTTTAGGACAGGTAAAAGAAGCCTGTGAACTTTCCCAGACACTCGGATATACCGGAAAAGAATTGAATAAGATCGTAAGAGATGCCGTGACCTGCGCAAAGAAAATGAAAACGCAGCTGCATATCAGTGAGACACCACTTTCGGTCAGCTATGTTGGTATTCAGCAACTGAATGCGCATTTTGGCATCCGGGGGAAACGCGCACTTTTGATCGGAAGCGGTAAGACAGCAGTACTGGCGCTGCGTTATCTGTACGAGTACAAGGCAAAGTGTGTAACTGTCTGCAGCAGGACTTTTTCCCATGCAAAGGAACTTCTGGGAGAGTTCCCAGAATTAAATATTGTGCCATACGAAAAAAGATATGAGGCGATGAAAAACTGTGACATTGTAGTATCCGCCACCGCTTCTCCGCATATTGTCGTGCGCAGGGAGTGTGTAAAACTCACACATCCGATGGCATTTCTGGATCTGGCATCGCCACGTGATATCGATATGCAGCTGAAGGATGTGACACTGCTTTTGAATCTGGACAGTCTGAATGCTATCGTGGCAAAAAACCAGGCAACGAGAGAACGGCTTGTGCAGCAGGGACAGGGCATGATCGAGGAAGCGTTGCAGGAGACGATCGACTGGCTGGGCAGTACCGGTGTGGATGCGACGATAGAATCGTTGCAGCAGAGGTGTGCAGAGATCGTGGAGGACAGTTATTCTTATCTGAACCGGAAACTTGATCTGACAACAAGGGAGCAGAAGATCCTGAAAAAAATCCTGAAGGCTTCCCTGCATCGGCTTTTGCGTGAACCGATACTTGAGATGAAACAGTTGGAATCCAAAGAGCAGCAGGAAGAATATCAAAAAGTCGTGCGACAGTTATTTCAACTGGAAGAGTAGTTATGGGCTGATGTTCAAGGCAGAGAGGAAAAAGCATGCATTATAAGATTGGAACACGAGGTTCGAAGCTTGCACTTGTGCAGGCAGAATTTGTAAGAGACTGTCTGCAGGAGCATTATCCGCAGGATCGTTTTGAACTGAAAATTATAAAGACGAAAGGTGATAAGATTCAGAACAAAGCATTGTCCGCAATCGGAGACAAGGGCCTTTTTGTAAAAGAAATCGAACAGGAACTTCTGTCGGGAGAAATCCATTTAGCGGTGCACAGCATGAAGGATATGCCGGGAGAACTTCCGGACGGACTTTGTTTTGCAAAGGCATGGAAGCGGGAAGATCCGCGGGATGTACTTGTGCTGCGGGAAGCAAAATCGCTTCAGGAGCTGCCAAAGCATGCAGTCATTGGAACCGGAAGCAAGCGCAGAGCCTATCAGTTACAGGCGATTCGGCCGGATATTGAGATTGTAGATATCCGTGGAAACGTGGACACGCGTCTGGCAAAGATGGAAGCACAGAAGCTCGACGGAATCGTTCTTGCAGCGGCCGGATTAAAACGGCTGCACAGAGAGGATGTCATTACCGAGTATCTTGATCCAAATGAAATGATTCCGGCAACTACGCAGGGAACACTTGCCATTGAATTGCCGACGGATGCGGCGGAACTTTTGGAGAAGGTCAATGCATTATCCGATGAAAAGACCGAACGCATGACACGTACGGAGCGCCTTTTTCTGGAGCAGATCGGAGGGGACTGCCACATGCCGATCGGCGGATATGCAACGGAAACGGCGGATGGACGTATATGCCTTGCAGCAATCTTTGGAAATGAGGATGGCAGCAGACTGATCCGCTGCAAGAAAACCGGAAATGATCCGGACGACGTTGTACAGATTGTTGTGGATGAGATGAAAAGACAGCTTTACGAGAACGGTATATTTATGATATAATTTCGGTAAATTTTGCAAGCGTAAAGGCGGCAAAACATACAATATGGAGGAATAAAATTATGTTAGACAGCGCAGGAATATGTATTCTGGGTACAATTATCGCGTATCTGCTCATTGTACTCATTATCGGATTTCACTATGCACGAAAGAATGAATCGGCATCGGACTTTTATCTGGGAGGGCGTAAGCTTGGACCTCTGGTTACTGCAATGAGTGCAGAAGCATCAGATATGTCAAGTTATTTGCTGATGGGATTGCCGGGACTGGCTTATTTATCCGGACTGGCAGATGTAGGCTGGACCGCGATCGGTCTTGCAGCCGGAACGTATCTGAACTGGCTTTTGACAGCAAAGCGCCTCAGAAGATACACACATGTAACAAAGTCATTTACAATACCACAGTTTTTCTCAAACCGTTACCACGATAAGAAAAACATTTTATCTGTGATTGCAGCAGTACTGATTATTATCTTCTTCGTACCTTACACTGCATCCGGATTTGCGGCATGTGGAAAATTATTCCACTCACTGTTTGGAATTAACTATATGACAGCAATGATCATTTCCGCAATTGTTATCGTTGCTTATACAACAGCAGGAGGATTCCTCGCTGCATCTACCACAGACTTTGTACAGGGAATTATCATGACAATCGCAATTGTGTTTGTTCTTGTATTCTCAACGATCTCTGCCGGAGGTGTCGGAGCCGTGATCGACAATGTACGAAATCTTCCGGGATACCTTTCCTTTACACATACTTATGTAGAGGCAAGCCAGAGTGCAGAACCATACAGTGCATTAAAAATCGTATCTACGCTTGCATGGGGACTTGGATATTTCGGTATGCCACATATTCTTCTTCGTTTCATGGCAATTGAGGATGAGAAGAAATTAAAGGTTTCCCGTCGTGTTGCATCTGTCTGGGTTGTCATTGCCATGGGTGTTGCAATCCTGATCGGTGTAGTCGGAAGACAGATGAGCGCAACCGGACTGATTGCTTCACTTTCCGGTTCTGAGACAGAGACAATTATCGTAAAAGTAGCACATTTACTTTCTACATACGGTGCATTCCCGGCAATTATGGCTGGTCTGATCCTCGCAGGAATTCTTGCAAGTACAATGTCAACTTCTGACTCACAGTTACTTGCAGCATCCTCAAGTGTATCGCAGAATATTTTGCAGGAGGCATTTCATTTGAACCTCTCTAAGAGAGCAAGCATGATTGCTGCACGTCTTACGGTAGTCGTTGTTGCAATCCTTGGAATTGTCATTGCAAGAGACCCGAACAGTTCCGTATTCGGAATCGTATCGTTTGCATGGGCAGGATTTGGTGCCGCATTCGGACCGGTTATGATGTGTTCTCTTTTCTGGAAGCGTACAACACTTCCGGGAGCAATCGCAGGAATGGTATCCGGCGGTGCGTTCGTATTTATCTGGAAATACCTCATTGCACCAATGGGCGGTGTATTTGCAATCTATGAACTTTTACCGGCATTCATCGTTGGTATCGTAGTTATCATCGTAGTCAGCCTTCTTACCAAGGCTCCGAGTCAGGAAATCCTTGACGAGTTTGAGCAGGCAAAGGCATCACATGATCTGGATTAATGAAAATGAAAAAATGGTGGTCGATTGACCACCATTTTTTTTGCGCGTATTTATGAGCGTGTATTTATTTAGAACTACTTTTGGAGGGATCGGTGTTGTGGATTCCTTCAATGTAGTGGACCAGTCGCATGATAAGTTCCTTTTCTTCAATTGTGAAGTCACTGATCACAATTGTTTCTTCATTATCATTGCCTAATAAATAGTCAGTAGTTGTGTGAAAGATTCTGCTTAATGCAAGCAAATTATCAAGACTTGGCTTGGAAACTCCCATTTCCCAGGCATTTACGCCAGATCTGGTTACCCCCATCCGCATCGCAAGATCTGTCTGAGTCATCCCGGATCGTTCTCGTAGATCGTGGATGCGTTCATATAAAGAATTCTTCATTCAAATATCTCCCCTTACCATAAAAACAGACACTTAGCACCTTACAAAAAAATAATTATGTGCTTTATTCTTAGGCTTTATGTATATTCTATAGGATAAAAAGAAAATATGAATAGTCAGTAATGATAACGAACGGTTGACAAGAAATTGATTTCTACAATGTAAAATAATAATAATCATATATGATAAGCAATAGTTGACAAAAGCGAAAATAGTGATATGATGAATAAGATTAAAACTGAAGATTTTAGTTGTTTATACATAAAAAGGATAAAGCGGAATGAAAAGGGCATTAATCGTTACCACTACAAGTGGATTTCTATCGCAATTTGAATTAAATAATGTCAGGCTTCTTCAGGAAAGAGGTTATCAAATACATTACGCTACTAATTTTGGCGTACCTATATATGAAGTACAGGATGAAAAACTTCGTAATATGGGTGTCGTATTACATCATATCAGTATTGAAAAAAATCCATTCAAAATTAAAAAAAATATATGGGCATTGCGCGAATTAATCAGAATTATTGATCGGGAAGAAGTAGATGTCGTACATTGCCATAATCCAAACGGTGGAGTATTGGGGCGTTTGGCAGCTGCTTTAAGCAAGAGAAAGCCATATGTGATCTATACTGCACATGGTTTTCATTTTTTTCAAGGTGCACCATTGAAAAGCTGGCTATTTTACTATCCGGTTGAAAAATTTCTGGCAAGATTTTCGGATGTGATTATTACGATTAATCATGAGGATTATAGACGTGCGGAGAAGTTTCGTTATAAAAAACAGGGCAAAGCGGAATTGATTCCGGGTGTTGGTGTAGATCTTCAGTTGTTTACACCTATGGGAAATAATCAGGGTGACAACGAAAAGAGAGATATTCTACGGAGAGCGTGGGGAATACCAGAGCATGCATTTCATATTGTGTCTGCAGGAGAATTGAATGACAACAAAAATCAGAAAGTTGTTATTGAAGCAATCGCAAAATTAAAAAATAAAAATATTTATTACAGCATATGTGGAGAAGGAAATAAGCGCAAGGAACTGGAAAATGAGATTGTGCGTTGTGGATTATCTGAGCAGGTTTTTCTACGAGGCTATCGAAACGATATGGCTGAAGTGTGGAAGACAGCAGATTTATCAGTATTTCCTTCGATTCGGGAAGGCATGGGCATGGCAGGACTTGAAGCTATGGCATGCGCGGTACCACTTATCGTAGCAGATAATCGTGGAACCCGGGAATATATGATAGACAGAGAAAATGGATGGGTTTGTAATGCTGATTCTGCAAATGAATTTGCAGAGGCAATCACATTTTTGTATGAAAATCCTAGTGAGAGGCAGCGGCTGGCACAACGCGCAATAAGTACTGTAAAAAAATTTTCATTGCAGCAGACGGAAAAACGCATGCGTCAGATTTATGAGAATCTGCCGGTGGCTGATCAAAGTATTGTAGAAAGCAGTGAGTCTCTGCCGATGATTTCTGTTATTATGGGAGTTTATAATCAACAGGATATTGATGCCTTTGAAAAGTCGGTTCAGTCGGTGCTGGCTCAGACATATAAGAATTTTGAATTCATCATATACAATGATGGATCATCAATTAAAGAAGTAAATACGTATATCTATGGACTTAAGAACCGTGATACCAGAATTCATGTGATCGGGTCGGAGACAAATCATGGTTTGGGGTATGCGCTCAATCGATGCATTGATATTGCACGTGGAAAATATCTGGCGCGCATGGATGCCGATGATATTTCTTATCCGACCCGGTTTGAGGAAGAAATCAATTTTATGGAAACACATCCGGAATATATGTGGTGTGGTTCCAATTGTAAACTGATGGACGATGATGGAATATGGGGCGAAGGAGTACGTCCGGAAAATCCGGGAACAGAGGATTATCTGAAGTATTCACCTTATATACATCCGACTGTCATGTATCGGGCAAGCCTGTTTAAGAAAGTAGCAGGATATGCTGAAAGCAAGAAAACACTTCGATGTGAAGATTATGAACTTTTTATGAGATTGTTTGGATTGGGATATAAAGGCTACAACATTCAGAAAGTGTTGCTAAATTATCGGGTGGACCGGAAAAAGTATCATACACGATCCTGGGTCAATCGATTTCGCGAAGGGCAGGTGCGGTACGAAGGTTTCCGGGGATTGGGAATTTTGTGGCCAAAAGGCTGGTTGTATATTTTTCGGCCGATTGTAAGCAAAATGATACCATCTGTACTGACTGCAAAGACAAAGGAGCGCATTGCAGAGTTGTGATATGGCTGCACAGTGGATAATGAGAGAGAAAGATAAAAGACAGAAACAGAATCCGAGAATTGAGACTTACCTTGAGATATTAAAACAAAACAATCTATTGTACAAGGCATCCAAGCAGTGTTTGAAACAGTTAGATGAATCAGACAAACAGATGTATGCCGTTTGCTGGGCTCCGGCATTAGTAGAGTATGTTATGTGGGTACTGTCAGAAGCTTTGCAGGATAAACAGGAACGATTATATTTTTTGGCCAGAGATGCATATCCCATGTATCTGATTGCACAACAGATCGTTACAAAATTTAATCTCCGGATAGAAATTCGATATCTGCGTGTGTCACGTTACTCGCTTCGCATTCCGGAATATCATTTGCTGGGAGAAAAATGCCTGGACCGCATTTTTCTGTCAGGAATCGACGTAAGCCTCTATCAAATTTTGAAGAGAGCAGAGTTGAACGAGGAAGAGATGTATCAGGTAGAAAAAGAAATTCATTATCGCAGGCCATTGAAGCAAAATCTAAATCCAAAAGAAATTACAGAACTAAAAAAACAGGTTCTGGTTTGTTGCCGGGAAGGTTCAACTAATTTGCTGAATATGATTTATACACATTCCAGGGACGCTTATGCGAATGCTTTGGGGTATTTGAAACAGGAAGGCTTATTGGATTCCGTTCGATATGCAGTGGTTGACAGTGGATGGGTAGGAACTATTCAAAAAAGTATCCGGACATTGTTGGCACAGGAAAGGCCGGAGATACACATACAGGGATATTATTTCGGATTGTATGAATTACCGGAAGAACGAAATGGATGTACCTATAAGGCTTTTTACTTTAGACCTGAGAATAATATTCGACGCAAAGTAGAATTTAGCAACTGCTTATATGAGGTGATGTACAGTGAACCGTGTTCAATGGTAAAAAAATATGTCTGGAACATGGGACAGTATGAGCCTGTATTTTCGAAGGTGGATAATCCAAATAAAGAAAATCTGAACATTAATCATCAGGTATTGTTGCTTTATATGGAAAATCTAATGAAGTTAGAAAAAGAGACTGATAAAAAAAATTGGTATAAAAATGATGCAAAAGAGCTGGTACAGCAATTGTATCGAACGATTATGGCAAACCCGAATAAATGGGAAGCACAATGGTATGGAAGTCAGTTATTTTCCGATGATCTGGCAGATGATCATATGAGATGTATTGCCAATGACTTAAATCAAACAGAAATAAGAAATTTAAGGATCAGTACAAAACTTCTGATCATGGCGGGAGTTTTACATCGGGAACTTCATGAGAGCGGTTGGATCGAAGGAACAATTGTGAATGCCGGGAAACATATTGCATCTAATCTGAGAGGTGCCAGGAGAGCAAAATACGTTACATATTTGAGGCAAAGTCTTAAAGCGGGAAAAACAAAAGAGGTTTGAAATGTTTGAAGCAGTTGGAGTTGCGGTAGTAAGCGCATGCATTTTGCAAATAATATATGAGAAAGTCGGTGGACAAAATACGGTTGCCGATTATACAGAAGAAAATAAGGCTTTCCGACAGGAAAAGGAGCAGGAGGCAAAATCTTATGCTGCAAAAATCGCACCATATCTAGAAAAAGAAAGTGCGGCACATGAGGATGCTCCTGTCATACAGGTTGAGAATCTTACTATGCGTTTTCGTATCGCGACAAATAATGTGTCTGGAATCAAAGAGTATATGATACAGACCTTGCGTAAGCAGATGTCTTATAAAGAGCTGTTTGCGCTAAATCATATTAATTTTAATGTTTACAGAGGCGAAATTGTAGGAATTATCGGAACGAACGGTTCCGGGAAATCTACTTTACTAAAGATTGTGTCCGGAGCGCTAAACCCTACGGAGGGACATGTGAAAGTAGATCCGGGCAAAGTTCAGTTGCTAACACTGGGAACTGGATTTGATATGGAATTGTCTGCCAAAGAAAATGTTTATCTGAATGGAGCCATTATCGGGTATTCCAAAAGCTTTATCGATGAGCACTATCAGGAGATTGTGGACTTTGCGGAACTGGAAGGATTTATGGAAGAGAAAGTAAAAAACTTTTCTTCCGGAATGGTATCACGATTGGGATTTTCTATTGCAACTGTAGCAGGTGCTGCGGAAATACTTATTCTGGACGAGGTCCTTTCTGTTGGAGACGAATTTTTTCGTAAGAAAAGTCTGGCAAGAATCAAAGAATTGATTCATGGCGGATCAACGGTGCTTATGGTTTCGCATGGAATGCAGACAATTATTGATAATTGCACAAAGGTTGTCTGGATCGAGCAGGGAAACATGCGAATGATCGGAGAACCGAAAATTGTGTGTCAGGCTTATCGCACACAGTATAATCAATAAATTTACATTTGGTAAAAAATCTGATTTCAGATTTTTTATATAGAAAACTCACATTTTCATACGTGTATGATGACAAACCTGCAAAAGCAGGCGGAAAGGAGACTATTGTCATGAAAATGAAGAAATTAGCTGCACTTGTATTAGCAGCAGCCGTACTTACAACAACTGTAGCACCTTCAGTGGCTACACCTGTATATGCAGCAACTGCTGAGCAGACTGCTACAGATGCAACACCAGAGCAGGAGGTTGCTGTAAAGAAACCTTCTAAGGCTACTGTTACAGCAAAAGATGATTCTGTAAAGGTAACAATCAAGAAAGTTGCAGGAGCAGAAGGATATCAGATTCAGTATTCTACATCAAAGAAATTTACAAAGAAGACTACAAAGTCTAAAACAACCAAGAAAACTTCTTACACAGTAAAGAATCTTAAGAATAAGAAAACTTACTATGTTCGTGTCCGCGCATACAAGCTGGATGCAAATGGTAAGAAAGTATATTCTAAGTGGACAACTGTAAAGAAAACAACAACAAAGTAGTTTAATCTTAGAAAAATGTGAGTTTATGATCGGAGTCAGAAACTGCTGGCTCCGATACCTTGACAATAGGAGATATATTTTTGAAGAAAATAAGAGAAGAGTCCGTAAAAATGTTTGTGGCATTGATGTTTACATTGCTGCCACTGTATTATTCGGATAATTATTACAATATATTAAATGACAAAAAGGATGTTTACTATTTATTTGCGTACATACTTATAGCGGCAGTTGCATGCAGTCTGATGATCAGTCTGGCAGTAAGTATTTATAAGAAACAGGGAAAGACATTTGTATGCAACATATGGCAGCAGGGCAATGCGTTGGATATTGTAATGATCGTGTTTGCATTACTGGCTGTCTGTTCAACCATCTGTTCGACGGATATACGTACATCATTATCCGGAGAGAAAGCCTGGGGAGTTGGAACGTGGACCATTCTTGTCAGTGTATTGGTATATTTTGTGATTTCCAGATGCTATACCGGAAAAAGCGATATTTGGGTGTATTTGTATCTGGGTTCCTTTGTGGTACTGGCAATTGGTGTGATTGATCGTCTAGGCTATGATTTTTTGATCATGCATGATGAAATTCCTCTTCAGTACAACATATTTATATCGACCATCGGAAATGTAAATTTCTGGGCGGCATATTTGTCTATGATAGTTCCGTTTTTTATGCTGGCAACAATATTTACACGAAGCAGAGTACGCAGAGCGTGCATATATTTCTTTCTGCTAGTGGCATATTTTAGTTTGTTTATTACACTTACCAACACAACTTATATCGGTATCGGGATCGCTGTATTATTTGTAGTCTGGTATTCCTTCCAAAAAGTAATTCGGTTGAAGAATTTTGCAATCAACGGAATCCTGTTTTCTGTGGCAGGTATGGTAGCAGAGTTTCTATGGAAACATCCGTATACACCGCGCACAATCGATACGGATACGGTTTCATTGATTTTGTTGCAGCATCGATTGTATTTTCTGCCGGGCGTTGCAGGAGTTGTCATTCTTGTGGCACTTTTGGGAGCAGGTACATTATCCGAAGACAGGAAAAAGAAACTGGATTGTTTGGTTGAGCGTTTTTGTGGAAAGATATGGATTGGTCTGATTGTTATCGGAGTAATTGGAACCATATATTATCTGGTTTGTAACTACAATCTGGAATTATTTAATTATCGAGGTTCCATCTGGTATTTTGCATTCCATGGTTTTTTAGATGGAAATCTGTCTCAGAAGTTGATTGGTGCGGGACCTGCGTTATTGGATACTGTCACACAGGCAGAAATTGCAAAAGCAGATTTTTACGTGGAATGGAATTGGCTTTATTGCACAGCACATAATGATGTACTTGAATATCTGGTAACGATGGGAGTGTTCGGAGCAGTTTTAAAAATACTTATGTATCTTTTGCCATATTACATGTATGCAAAGGGCAAGGAAAGAAAACCACAGATGGCAGCTGTTCTTGCAGCCTTAACCGGATTTATCGGACAGGGCCTGTTTACCGGACCATACATATTGACATATGTGATCTATGTCATTTTTCTGGGCGTGTTGGCAGCTTATTACAGGATGGACAAAACAAAATGAACAGAAAAATGAGTATGAAACAGTTTTGGTTTGTTCTGTGGGAATTAACCAAAAGAGAATTGAAAAGAAAGTATGCAAGAAGTTTTCTGGGAATCTTATGGAGCTGTGTTTATCCGTTAATGCGTATGGCATTGGTTGTTGTATTATTCTCGACTATCTTTAACAAGGGGATTGAAAAATATCCAGCTTATTACTTTGTAGGATTTTTGATCTTTGAGTTTTTTGCTACAGCAACGCAGACATCATTGACAACATTAAAGGATAACAGCAGTCTTCTTATTAAGTCGAAGCTTCCGCGCGAGCTGTTTGTGCTGTCACGCGTACTGACAGCCTTCGTCAATTTCCTGCTCGGATGTATTCCGTTTGCAGCAGTATTAGCATGGTATCGCGCAAGGGTGACCTGGTATTATCTTATGATTCCGGTGGTATTGTTGTTGCTTCTGCTTTTTACAGCAGGAATGTCATATGTGGTATCCATCTGGTTCGTGTTCCAGAGGGATGCAAGGAATATCTATTCCAATTTTATCTTCATCCTGCGATTCTTCGTGGCGATGTTCTACTCGGTAGAATGGGTGTCGGATGGAGTCAAATGGGTGATAAAGCACAATCCGGTGTATGCGTACATCTATGTGATGCGCCAATGTGTTGTGTATGGTCAGTGGCCGGAGAGGATGTACCTTGTACAGATGGTTGCGTGGGCATTCGGTATGCTTGCCTTTGGAATCCTGATATTCAAAAAATATGAGAATGAAGTAGTGGAGAGATTGTAGTGGGAAAGACGCAGCAGATAATTGAGCGAAGAGTGGACGAACTACGGCAGAACATGTTCGTCATTCATCAGCTTGTGATACGTGATAAAAAAAGAAGCCTGTCATCCACCTTTATGGGCGAGTTGTGGGAAGTGATTAATCCGCTCATTAATATGGTGGTGATGGTGTTGGTGTTTTCTGAGATGTTTGGTAAAGGTGTGGCGGGTGCGTTCCCATTATATGTACTAACAGGTACGACAATATATGGTTTATTCAATGCGGGTACTTCGACGTGTTTGAATGCATTAACGGAAAACAAGAGTTTTTTGATCAAGACGCAGCTAAAGAAGAATATGTATGTATTGGAAAAGATACTAGTAGCATTACGTAACTTTTTATTTTCATTGTTGATCTACGCGTTTGTGATCGCGCTGTACCGGATACCGCCGAGCGTAACGTGGTTGTTATTTATACCGGATATCCTTCTGATGTTGGTAATGATGTTAGGAATCGGAAAAATACTTGCGATCATTAATGTAACATTTGCGGATATCACGTATTTCTATAAGATCTTTACATTGTTTCTGATGTACGGTTCGGCAATCTTCTATCGAGTCGACCGGTTATCACCAACAATGCAGAAGTGCATGACGATTCTGAATCCGTTATATACCGTAATTTCAATCGCGAGGGAATGTGTGATGGAGAGGATGTATCCGAATTGGAAGCTGTGGGTAATTATAGGTGTATATGCGGTAATTTGTTATATAGTAGGAACAGTTGTCTTTAATCGAAAGATTGAGGATATTGTGGCACGATTGTGAGTAAAAGTGAGGAGTATGTAATGTGTAAAATTTCTTTTATTATTATGATAGATGATTCTAATGTCGACTCTCTTAAAGAATGTATTTATTCTATAAAGAATATGCCAAAAGAAAACTATCGGATTTTTATTTGTGATAATAGAAAAGTAAAAGGAGAAAACAAATTATTTGATGAATATAAAAAATATGTAGTGGGTAGTGGTGTAGTAGATTGTCTTAAAAAAATATGCAGTCAGACAAACAGTGAATATGTTCAAATTCTTACTGCTGGCGATAGAGTATCTATAGATTGGGGATATGAAATCGAAAAGAATGATAAATTTGATGTTATTATTAGTTCACAAATATATAGAGGAACGAATGGAGAATTTATTTACAATTTATCGTCAGATGGAGTGTTTGAAAATGAAAACGCTATAGATGATATTTTGAAATTTTATTTTTTGTCAGGTGGAGAGGACCGATATGTAAGAGAAATAGATAATAAGGCATTTTCTAGAGAAATTATATTAAAAGCTCTTGATAATATACAAAATACAACTAATATTTTTGTGATTTGGGAAATTGTTCTTAATGCATTACTTTTATCGCGAAAGATTATATTCGCTAAAAATTCTTATGTCTCATATGATTTAACAAATGATAGAAAAATTTTCGCTCAAGATAGTAAAAGAACCCTATTGGATGCTTCAGAATTTTTAGATGCAATTAAAAATAAAGCACCGATAGAGTTGCGCCAAAAGGCAGATATTTGGATCGATGATTGGTTAAGAAATTTGATTAGACGCTTGGAAGCATATCATACAGATCATAATGTTATAAAAGAGAATGTAAAAGAAATATTCGAAAGAGACATAAAAGAAAAAAATGGAAACGGATATTTTGAATCGCTGATTACTCCAATTGGATATAGTTACAAATATTTGGATGAAATAAAACAAAAAATTGCTAGTGAGGGTGTTCAATATGTTGGGTTTGATATTTTTGACACACTGATAGAAAGACCGTTTTGGGAACCAGTTGATTTGTTCAAATTTCTTAATAAAAAATTTAATGAACTTATAGGGAAAAAAACAGTTATAGATTTTTCGTTAATACGAAAAGAAGGCGAGCAGAACTGCAGAAGATATTATCATGAAATTCGACCATCAAATGAGGACGTGACAATTTCAGAGATATATGATTTTATTTCAGAACAATATGGGTTTGACAAAAAGATAACAGATGAAATATGCAAGTATGAAATTCAACTTGAAAAAAAATTTTGTAGTGCAAGAAAAATAGGAACTATTTTATATGATTGGGCTTTATATTGTGAAAAAAAGATAGTGATTATATCTGATATGTATCTTGATAAAAAGATTATTGAAGATATTCTCCAAAATGCAGGGTATAAGAATTATGAGAAATTATACTTATCAAATGATATCGGAGTTTCAAAATACAGTGGCAATTTATATAGATATGTGTTAGATGATATGCAAATATCTTCAGAAGATATTTGCTTTATGGGGGACAACTATGGAGTTGACTTTTTAAACCCGCAGAAATTGGGTATCAAGGCTTTTCATATACCAAAAGCGACTGAACTATTTCAAGGATTAAATGGAGCAATTTATACAGGGGATTTCTATAAAAATATATATGATCAAAAAGGTATCATAATTGATTCAGGAACAGTTCTTAAATTTATAGGAATTAGATGCATGATGGCCGTTGTTGCAAATAAAATATTTGGAAATCCATTTGTTACCATAAACAGAGACAGTGATTTTAATGCCGATGGAAAATTTATTGGATATTATTGTGCTGGAATGTTTTTGTTTTCAGAAGCTATGTGGCTTATTGGAGAAGGCAGAAAGAATGGATTGGATACGATTCACTTTGTTGCTAGAGATGGATATTATGTCAAGAGAGCGTATGATTTAATTAGTTCGAAGATTGAGAATACAGCAAAATCTAATTATTTATATTTTTCTAGAAAAGCAGTTGTTCCATTATATTTATCTGAGCCAGAGGGCATTTATGAAATATTTTTACCACCACATATATTAAGTAACACTCCTTTAAGTGTGATTAAGTCACTAAAGTCAGTGACTAAGCAGAATATAGATGTGGAGGAGGTATTAAGGAAAAACAATATAGTACCGTTTAAAAAATTTGCAAGTTTAAATGAGTATTATAGATTTGCACATATTTATACAAGAGAATTATATGACGTAGTAGCTGCAAAAAAATATAAAGAACTGTTGCGTAATTATTTTGGAAATTTAGTTGGAAATAACGATGCAATATATGATGTTGGTTACAGTGGAAGAATGGAGACTGCATTAACAAAGTTATTAGGGTATCCAGTTAATTCGTATTATTTTCATGAACATGAACCTTGGGCACTACAACGAAAGGAAGAAATTGGATTTAATATAGACGCCTTTTATGGATTTAAGCCTTGCTCAGCATTTGTTCTACGAGAGCAGATTTTTACTCCGGCTCAGCCATCTTGTGTTGGATTTACGGAGGAAGAGGGAAATATTAAACCTGAGTTTGGAACGTATAAGGCATCTTATAAGGAGGAATTTATTCTAGGGAATATTCAAAGAAATGCAATTCGATTTGTAGATGATATGGTGTCAATTTTTGATGATGATATATTACAGATTCAATTTAATCGGTTTGATGCATGTATTCCATTTGAATACTATATGCATTTTGCAAAAGATTTTGACAGAAAAGTGATGTTGGCAGTTGATTTTGAAGATGAGTTTGGAACGAATGAAATATTATCAATTTGTGATTATTGGGATAAGGAGCAGAAGGCATTTGGCTTATATTTAAATCAACCACAGAAAATAAACGAACAAGATGTGCTGGCTCTGAAAGAACAACTTCGTATAGAAACATACGCAGAAGAAGGGGTGTTCAAAGATGGAACCTTTATGAAAATGTATAAGAAAATTAATCGTGTGTTTCCAATTGGAAGTCGCAGAAGAGAACTGATAAAAAAAATAGTTGGGAAATAGAACAATATGAGCGAAATAGAAAATATAAAATGGGAATTTTGTACTGGTTGTGGAGCATGTGCCAATATATGCCCAGTAAATGCTATAGAAATGCAAAAAGAGAATGGGTTTTATGTGCCTAAAATTATTGAAAAGCGCTGTATACAATGTAGAAAGTGTGAACACGTATGCCCGACAATAAATAGAAATACTATTAATTTACCTGTAACGTATGCTGCATGGGCTGAGGATGAGGTAAGATTTAAGACTTCGTCAGGTGGAGCTTTTTGGGTACTAGCAAAGTATGTTCTAGAATTAGGAGGAATAGTTTTTGGTGCTGGATGGACAGAAGACTTTTATGTAAAACATATGTGGGTTGATAGCATTGTGGACTTACCAAAGTTGTGTAGGTCTAAGTATGCGCAAAGTGATTTGAACGATTCATATAAAAAAGTAAAAGATTTTTTACGTCAAAATAAATATGTACTATTTGTTGGAACACCTTGTCAGGTTGCTGGATTGAAAATGTATTTAAGAGAGGAAAGTCAGCAAAAGCTATTTACGGTAGATTTTATTTGCTATTATAATCCGTCAATTGACATTGTTCGCAGATATATAGATGAGAAATATGGACTCCAAAATTTGAAGAAATTTTCGTTTCGTGATAAAACGAATGGCTGGCTTTCCAATTGTACAAGAGCTGAATTTAAAGATGGCTCTATTAAATATGAAAAGAAAGTGGATTCATTTTTTAAAGGCTATTTTAATGGGTTATATGCTCGCAAAGCGTGTCTTAATTGTTCTTTTTCTGGTCAACACCATCATTCAGATATAACGTTAGGGGATTTTTGGAAAATAGAGGAGCATGATACTTCATGGAATGATGGTCGTGGAACGAGCATGATAGTTGTGAATACTGCAAAGGGTACGCAACTAATAGGACATGTTGAAAAGATTTTTAAGAGAATAGAGAGAACTCCGAAAGAATGGATTAGGGAGGGACAGAACAACTGTAAAACAGCACATTCAGGGCAAGATAAACTACAAGGCATTTAATGAAGCTGTGGATATGGCAATTGAGTCCAAATATGATATAGGAATGGTGTGTGTGCAATCATATAGAAATTATGGAAGTGCTTTTACTAATTTTGCGTTGTATAAAGTATTAAAAAAAATGGGATATAGTGTATTGATAATAACACAACCATTATCATCAATAATTAAACCAGAAAAAACAGATAATTTTAACAAAACACCATTTAAAACATTCGAGAGAAGTTGTTTTTATGAGAATGTTGATGCAATGAAAGATTTAAATAAAAAATGTAGGGTATTTTTAGTTGGATCGGATCAATTATTTAATTATGAAATATACAGGCTGATAGATGGATTTGTTAAATTAGATTGGGTGGATGATGAACATAAAAAATTATGCTATGGAACATCATTTGGCGTAGATAGAATTCTTGGTACATTTGAGGAAAGTATTAATTTGAAAAAATCCTTAAATAGATTTGATGCGGTCTCCATTAGAGAAGAATCTGGAGTTGAACTTGTTAAAAAAAATTTTCAGATAGATGCAACTTGGGTTTTGGATCCAGTATTTTTGTGTGATAAGGATCAATACATTGAATTATGTAAAGATACAAATATTGATAGAAAGGGAATTGTTGCATATATTTTAAATCCTTCAGACGAAAAGGAAAAACTAATAAAGCATATTGCTAATAAAAGAGACATGTCCTATTCGGTATTTGTGGATAGAGGAATGGGCCAAGAGGCAATATCTGAATTATGGAATATAGAATTTGATTATAATGTCAAAAATGAAGTATGGTTAAAAAATTTTATAGAGAGTGATTTTGTTATTACAGATTCGTTTCATGGAATGTGTATGGCTATTATATTTGAAAAGCAGTTTATAGTAATTAATAATTCTGCTAGAGGTTCTACTCGATTTTATTCGTTGCTGAATTTGTTGAACCTACAAGACAGATTATTTGATTCTGTGACGGATTATTATAATCTAGAGCCATGTTTAAAATATATTGATTACTATTCTGTAAACATAATATTAAGCAAAGAAAAGAAAAGATGCATGAATTGGTTACAAATGCATATTTGATCTGCTTAGAAATTTGTAAATGATTGAGTTTTTGAAAATATTGACGAGATAATAAATAAAGGCATATATGACGGACGGAGTAAATAAAAGATGAAATGGATTGTTCTTTCGGATTTACACATGAAATATAATAATTTTGCAACAAAACAAGCACAAGATGAATTGATTAAGACATTAGCGAAAGAAAAAGGAAATATTTCTTTTGTTCTTATTACAGGAGACTGTTTCCTTAAAAATGACGGTGATATAAATGAAATTAATCAGTATATTAGAAAAATAGCGCATGCTTGTGGTATTAAAATAAACAGAGTTATTTTATGTCCGGGAAATCATGATATTGATAGAACATTGAATCAGCGGAACCAAGAGATTACAAAGTATCGTGAACATGGTGGGGAACTGCCCGATATGGATATGTGCTTGGAGGCGTATGGAAGATTTAAAGAATTATATGGGATGCTTTATGGAAATAGTTATAAACCATTTATTGTAAAATGTATTGACAATTTTAGAATAATTACCGTTGATTCGTGTTTATTATCGATGAATGATAGTGACTACGGACATTTGAATGTAAATTTTCCTGATTTATGTGATATAAAACTTGAAAAAGATGACAAAATAAACATTGTAATGATGCATCATGGAGTTGAGTGGCTTCAGCCGGAAGCTGGCAGACAATTTCAGGTTTGGTTAGTGAAAAATAATGTTAAGCTGGTATTCTGTGGTCATAATCATACTCCTGGAATGAGTGTGTTGACAGAAGCAATTTCAGATCATGGAATAGCGCGAGATGGTATTCCGCAATTCGCATGTGGATGTGCACTCTCTAATAGTTTTTCAACACCAGTTTTTCTTATGGGAGAGTATATTGAGAATACAGAAGAAGATTATAGAAAAACCGAAAAACAGGATATACGAATTACTTTGTATAAGTATCAGGGAAACTCAAGATGGGAGATTGCCAATGGTGAATTACGGAGCTTTGAATCAGGTGTTTATAGAGAAAGTCGATATGGCGGTTTAATAAAAAATACATATGATATTCCGATAGTCTATAAGTCAATATATGATCTACCAGAAGATCATATGGTAAAGGAAATAGAAAATGGTAAAAAGATTTACTTTTATGGGCTAAGGGGAAGAAGATTTCTGCAAGGTAATTCGAAGATATCAGATGCAATATATAAGAAGAAAAATCAAATTGAGTTTAAAATATTAGTTTCAGATCCTTATAATGCGAATATTGAGAGAAGGTTAAAAAATGTTGAGGAGTTTTCAAAACAAGATGCATTGGAAAGGAAATGGAAAAATATTTACGAGGATATAAAAAATCTGCGAGATAATTTTCCAAAATATTCATCATGGGGAATTCGGTTTCATAAACAACCATTATTTTTTCGGTTTATTATGACGGATGAGCATGTTTATTTTGGGTTCTATACGGAACAACCAAGTTCAAAATCTGCTATGTACTGTTACTCGAATAGGTCGTCAATGTATGGAAGTCTTAGGGCTTTCTTCAATACAGAATGGGAAAATGCGAATGATTCATTTTCACAAATCATTCCGGATAGATGTAGCTTTGTTTTGGATCGTTTTGAAATGAAACCGTCATTGGTAATTAATTTAACTTCCGAATGTAATATGAATTGTAAGTATTGTCCAGATGGCGGTGAAAATTTGAAGAAATGTAGCGAATTATGTGGAATTGAACAGATTAAATACTTATTATCGGCATATGCAAACTATTATAAAGCGAATAAGTGGACAGAGAAAAAGGTGGTTCGAATTACAGGAGGCGAGCCATTGCTTGTAGAAAATCGCCTGATAGAAACATTGAAGCATGCCAAAAAAGAAGAATATGAGAAGATCGTTTTGTGTACAAATGGTCTTTTGTTGCAGAAGTGCTATGAAAATTATCCAGAGGTGTGGGAATCGGTTAAAAAAATACTTTTGCTAAAAATTAGTTTGGATTCTTTACAACCGAAGGTGTTTCATGAATTGACTCGATCAGATAGTTTGGATATTGTGATGGACAATATCAAATTTGCACGAGATAAGGGGTTTAAGATCGAATTGAATTTTGTCGCGAAAAAACAAAATGTTCAAGAGATTGAAGCGGTATTTGACTATGTGCAGCGAATGAAGCTTGTTGGGGTAAAAGTACTTACTGTTAATGATTTTGGTAAACGAATTAAACCGGATGATGTTGAGACAGAATTAAATGCTTTGATAGAGAAACTACGCCAAAAGGGTTATGAAGAAACGGGATTGTATGTGCATAATAATAAGGGCATTTATATGAAAAGATTTATTCATAATGGATGCACTCTGACGATTGTGGATCATATGAATCGAAAAGATTCGGTTACACCTAGAAGAACATACAGTGAGGCTTGTCAGAATTGTGAATTTTATCCGGATTCTTATGAAGTTCATGAAGGAAAAAACAAACCGTGTGCAACTGGAATTATGAGTTTGACGATGCGTGCGGATGGAATGTTAAGTTTTTGCAGAATGAGAGAAAACAAAAATCTTTGTTTACGGAACAAAAATATGAAGGAAGTGCAGGAAATGTTACAGCAGGAACTTCAAGAATTTAAAAAGTGTTATCATTATGCGTTAAGTGAGGGGAAAAATGAAGAAGTATAATGTGGGATTTATATCTGGTTTTTTTGATATACTTCATGAGGGACATATTCACATTTTAGAACAAGCAAAGTCGTGCTGCAACCAGTTGATTGTTGCAGTTGGAACAGATGAGTTCATGCGAATAAGAAAAGGTCGCGAACCAGTTCTTAGTTATAATGAACGGGTTCAAATCGTAAGAGCAATTAAATATGTTGATATGGTTGTAGCAGAAGAAGATTTAGATAAAATTGCAGCTTATCAAAAGTATAAATTCGATGTTATGTTTGCGGGTGATGATCATGAACATGAAGATATATACGTGAGGGAGACTAAAGTTTTAAAAGATCAGTATGGAGTTGATACTATTTATATTAAGAGAAGTGATGTATCATCTACAAAAATTCGAGAAAGGGTTTGTATGATTCAAAATAAAGCTTTTTGAGTCATCACAATAAATCAACCGCCCCATTATATAATGGGCGGTTGAAGGATAAGGCCTAATTAATTATGAGATGTAGGTTTTAATTCGCCGTAGATGCGTTTGTATTCTGCTAATTCCGCATCTCGATCAGCAATTTTGCCCTGCTGTTGTTTTATGGTTCTCTTTAGTGCGTCGTTTTCATGGACGACCTCATAATATTCATCTGTTGGAAGTTTGAGTTCAGGTACGATCATAGTGTACACCTCCTGACATAAGTCTTTGTTTCGGTAAGAAATTCGAAGCATGGATTTTTGCAACAGGGACAAAATTAGATCCTTGTCGGTCTCTGTTAGAAATCCGTCAGCGATTTCCTGATCTAAGATAAGTATAATTTCCGTGAAGAAGGAAGTCAATTCTTCTTTCGATTTCTGAAGCTCTTTTTCAAGTGAACGATGCTCATCCGGGGAACTTGCAGATTGTATCTTGGCATCGGATGGGATGCTACGCCGAAACCGAATTGGAAGAAATGGAATTAGTAAGCATAAGTGTTTCTCCTTGATTCCTTCGAGAGTATAGGACTGTACTTTGACTGTCGGGACACGGTATTCGTGTGTGCTTCCATCCTGAAATTTGAGTTGACAGCTTAAGTAGTCAGGAATCTTTTTAGGATCTTGCAGAAAGAGTACTGCTGATTTTGGGAACTCGAGGACTAATTGTGTGTTTTGTGTGTCTGCTCGAAACGTTAAAGCCGCATGAAGATCGTACTCAAGCATCCGGATGGTAATCTGACCATCGTATGTAATTTCACATTCAAAGTGGTAGATGTCTGCGTCATTCACGCAGAATGTGAGATCTGCCTTAATGGTTGAAATTTCTTTTGTGTCGGAACGCTCTACGGAATATTCAGTGGAGAGTGGGACGACAGTGGAATCCTTGGGATAGTCTTTGCCATAGATTTCATAGATGAGGGGAAACAGAAGCTTGGGGGAATTGTAAGTTGCTTTCTTGATGATCAAATCCCAAAGTTGTGTTTCGGTTGAAATCTCGTCGGGGAGTCCGTTGTTGCGGATAATTTCTTCAACTTCTTTGGAGTGAAGATGATAAGTGTGGCGTGTGTTTGCCATACTGTTACCTCCTACATATGTATTTACTATGTAATGGGAATAAAAAAGACTAATACAAATTTTGTATGAATGAAAACTAACGGTGTGGATGCATCATAACATAAAGATGGTACAAAAGCAATAGTTTGTTTTGGATGAAAAGGAGAATGAAAATGTATGATTATTTAGTCGTTGGTTCGGGCTTGTTTGGTGCTGTTTTTGCGCGACAGGCAACGGACGCGGGAAAGAAAGTGCTTGTGATCGACAAGCGCCCGAACATTGCGGGAAATGTGTATACAGAGAAGGTGGAAGGCATCAATTTCCACAAATATGGGGCTCACATTTTTCACACCAATAATACGGAAGTGTGGAATTATGTGAATCGCTTCGCGACGTTTAACCGTTTTACGAATTCACCGGTGGCTAATTATAAGGGCGAGTTGTATTCGATGCCTTTTTTTATTATTCGCTTGGCAATCTGGAGTACCGCTCGGTTCAGTTTGAGAATGAAGTTCTTGATATTCCGAATTTTCAGGGAAATGCTGCGGTAAATTATATGGATCGGGAGACTCCGTGGACAAGAATCATTGAGCATAAGTGGTTTGAATTTGGAAAGGATGAGAACGGAAATGACATTCCAAAGACAATTATCAGTAAAGAATACTCATCAGAATGGAAACTTGGGGACGAGCCATATTATCCGGTTAATGATGAGAGGAATGGGGAACTTTATAAGAAGTATAAGGGATTAGCTGACAAAGAAGAAAAAGTAATTTTTGGTGGCCGTCTTGGAGAGTACAAATATTATGATATGGATGCTGTTATTGCGAGTGCATTGGAATGTGCAAAGAAGCAGCTGACTTAATATTGGTATTTAAAATAAAACAACCGTTTCATCTTTTCTGATGAAGCGGTTGAAATATTATGAAACATAGGTTTTTAAAGTTCTCCAAATCTGCGTTTGTATTCGGCAATCAAGGCATCTTGATCGGCAAGTTTAGCATTTTGGTCAGCAAGTTCAGCATCTTTTTTGGAACATGCTCTTTTTAATGCATCACGTTCGTGTATAACTTCAAATAATTCGTCCGTTGGAAGTTTTAGTACAGGTTCTGTCATATAATATACCTCCTGACATAGATTTTTATTGCGATATGAAATTCGAAGCATAGATTTCTGTAGAAGCCATAAAATAAGTTTTTTCTCTCCATCTGTTAGAAATCCATCCGCGACTTCCTAATCTAAGATAAGTATAGTTTCTTGGAAAAAATAAGTCAATTCTTCTTTGGATTTCTGTACTGCTTTCTTTAGATTGTATTGTTTGTCTGGGGACTTTGCAGATTGAATCGTGCGATCGGAAGGGATGCGACGTCGGAATCGAATTGGAAGAAATGGAATGAGTATACATAGATGTTTCTCTTTGATTTCTTCCAATGTGTAGGATTGTACTTTTATAGTCGGAACACGATACTCATGAGAAGTACCGTCCTGAAACTTAATCAGACAACTTAATTGATCAGGAATCTTTTTTGTCCCCTGCAGAAACAGGACGGCTGATTTTGGAAATTCAAGTATTAATTGAGGATTTTTAGCATCGGTCCGGTAGTTTAAAGCCGCGTGAACATCATATTCAAACATACGAATTGTGATAAGTCCATTATATGTAATTTCGCATTCAAAGTGGTAGATGTCCGAATCGTTTACGCAAAATGTAAAATCTGCCTTAATCGTTGAGATTTCTTTTGTATCAGAGCGTTCTACAGAATATTCAGTAGAAAGAGGTACAATCGTGGAATCATCAGGATATTTCTTATCATAGATTTCATAGATAAGAGGGAGCAGAAGGCGTGGTGAACTGTAAGTGGCTTTTTTTATGATTAAGTCCCATAGTTGTGTTTCTGTGGAAATTTCATCGGGTAATCCATTGTTGTGAATAATATCTTCAATATCTTTTGAATGAAGATGATACATATTTCTTGTGTTAGTCATATAAACTCCTTATTTTATTGTTTGAATTTTACGGGGAATGATAAAGATTAATGCAATAAAAAGTTAAAATTATAGACCATATAAACAAGGTGTACGTATCATAACACAAGAATAATATTGGTACAATAAATTGTTTTATTAAAAAAGTATAAATTGCTTATGAAAAATTGGAGATTAGAATGAAAGAGAAAATATACAATTTTCTGGTAAACAAACACGCAGGAATATCGCATCGATATCACAAAGTACATGATGGGGCGACAGGCATACAGAAGATCGCCTCCTGGGCATATTTGTTATGGATGAACTTCGCTTTTTATCTGTTGTTTTGCAAATTTTTAGGAAAAGTTCCGGATATGGAAATTTACGAGAAAAAAAGATTACCTGTCAAAGAAAGTGAGTCGGAGTCATATTGTCGTCAATGTCTGTCGGTGGATGCATTTGTGGAGAAAATAAAAGATTATGATGTGATATCGTTTGACATTTTTGATACCCTTATTTTTCGTCCGTTTTCACTGCCGACGGATGTTTTTTACCTGATGGGTGAGAAACTTGGAATGCTGGATTTTAAGAATGTACGTATTTGGGCAGAATGGGATGCCAGAGTGAAGTGTGAGAAAAAAAATGGACATATGGAAGTAAGCTTGCAGGATATATGGGAGAATCTTGCGGAAGATACAGGACTGGACGCAGAGGCTGGTATGCGGATCGAATGCGAGACGGAAGAAAAGCTTTGCTATGCAAATCCATACATGCTTGAAGTGTGGAATAAATTACAGGCATTGGGGAAACGTTTGATCATTGTATCGGATATGTACCTTCCTGGGATTTGTATTGAGACAATTTTGCATAATGCAGGTTATATGGGAGCAGAAAGTATTTATATTTCGAATGAGTATGGGGAAAACAAAGCGGGGGGAGATCTGTTTCAACGGGTGTTGCTGGACTTTTCCGGGTGCTCAATCGTACATATCGGAGATAACCCGCATAGTGATCATAAGATGGCAAAGGAATGCGGCTTGGATATTGTGCCATATCAAAATGTGAACAAGAATATACTTTTATATCGGCCAATGGACATGTCATTAATGATAGGAAGTGCATATCGGGGACTTGTGTCGAATCATTTGTACAATGGATCCGGTTCTTATAGCATAGATTATGAATATGGATATTTGTATGGTGGCTTATTTGTAGTGGGATATTGTCATTTTATACATGAATATTATGAACTGCATCATTTGGACAAGTTACTTTTCCTTGCAAGAGATGGGGATACATTGCGGAAAGTATATCAGAAGATGTACCCGGAAGATAAGACAGAGTATGCATATTGGTCCAGAAAAGCTGCAACAAAGCTGATGGCAAATGACGACCGGCATGATTTCTTCCGGCGGTTTATTTATCATAAAGTAAATCAAAAGGTGACAATCGCACAAGCTTTGCATTCGATGGAACTCGATGTGCTGGTACAGCAACTGGATGATTGGCATGAAATCTGGGAACAGTGGGAAAAGGCTCACGAAACAGATAGAAAACAGAAATTTGTTGTGTTGCGGGCAGAAGATGAATTGACGGATAAGAATTCCTATCTGTTGAGACGGTTTATCGAAGCAAAGTGGAATACAGTGATGGCACAATATCAGAATCAGCAGATTGCTGCAATGAAATATTACCAAAAGCTATTAAGTGGATGTACAAACGTAGCGGCAGTTGATATTGGCTGGGCAGGAAGTGGTGCTTTGGCATTGTCTTATCTTGTACAAAGAGTATGGCATATTGATTGTGAAGTTACAGGGATTATTGCAGGAACAAATACAATTCATAATGCAGAACCAGACGCATCGGATCCTTTTTTACAGTCAGGAAAGCTGGTAGCCTATCTGTATTCGGGACAAAAAAATCGTGATTTATTCAAAAAACATGATCCAAACAAAGATTATAATGTTTTCTGGGAATTGTTGCTTTCTTCACCAACACCATCTTTTAAAGGATTTTACAATGGAAGCAGAGATATGGATGGAATATATGTTTATCTGAAAGAATTTGATATTACACTTGCGTTTGGGGAATACGATTATAATCAGAAAGGAATCAAGGAAATACAGAAAGGAATTCTTGCATTTGCAGATCAATATTTGTGGCATTTTAAAGAGTACCCATATATGTTAAATATTAGTGGAAGAGATGCTTATGCACCGATGCTTGTGGCGGCAAGTTATCATGAAAGATATTTAAAGATGATAGAAAAGCGATTTGATTTGGAGATAGCGGTTAACTGATAAACCATTTTTTATAGAAATTTTAAGGTAACCTTAATAGTAATATCACACAACAAGTGGTATACTTTTTCAAAAATAGATGGAAGGACAAAGAGAATGAAACAAAGCACCAAATACCTGAAAATACTTTGCAACATGATAGCGGCTATTTTGATTCTTGTGTTCGTGATCTGCATCGTGCCGCGTCTGATCAGTTACTTTATGCCATTTGTGGTTGGCTTTTTACTGGCATTGATTGCAAATCCGGTCGTGAAATTTTTGGAAAAGAAAATAAAAATCAAGCGTAAATACGGAACCGTGATTATGATCGCAGGGGTTATTGCTGTAATCGTACTGATCTGTTATGGAAGCATTTCGCTTCTGGCAACCGGTTTGCGTGGATTTATGGATTATCTTCCGACGATGTATTCCAACGCCGGAACAGAACTTACCGAGGCTGGAAATCAGCTGCAAAGTATTCTTGATAAAATTCCGTTTATCAAAAGCTTTGATGTTGACAGTCTTGGAAATTCACTACATAATATTGTACAAGACTTTCTATCAGGTTCCGGTGGAAACAGTGTTTCCGTTATCGGCGATGTGGCAAAAAGCATACCGGATATACTGGTTGGTGTTATTGTTGGATTGCTTGCTACATACTTTTTTATTGCGGATAATGAGAAACTTTTGAACATGGCAAGCAGTCATGTATCAGATGAGTTTCGTGAAAAGACGACACGTGTATATCGTCAGCTCGTACAGGTAGTCGGTGGATATTTCAAGGCACAGTTTAAGATCATGGGTGTGATCTATGTGATCATCTTCATCGGTCTTTTGATTTTGCGCGTGCGTTATGCGTGGCTGATTGCATTTGGAATCGCTTTTTTAGACATGCTTCCGGTATTTGGAACCGGTACAGTATTGTGTCCGTGGGCAGTGGTCAAATTCTTTTCCGGAAATTATATGATCGCTATCGGTATGCTGATTTTATATGGGATTTCACTTGTCGTACATCAGCTCGTACAGCCGAAACTGATAGGAGATTCTGTCGGAATGGATCCGTTTGCAACACTTTTCTTTATGTACATCGGCTATCAGAGCGGTGGGGTACTTGGAATGATTATTGCTATTCCAATTGGTATGATTCTGATCAACCTGTACAAAGCCGGAGCATTTGACACGTATACATGGTGTATCAAAGAAGTGGTGCATGACTTTAATTCTTTCCGCAGAATCGATAAAAAATAGATAGAAGGAAATAAGGAATGTTAACACAGTTTTCAAGAACAGAATTATTACTTGGCAAGGAAGCCATGGAAAAATTAAAGAATTCCCGTGTCGCTGTATTTGGTGTCGGCGGTGTGGGCGGTTATGTATGCGAGGCACTTGTGCGAAGCGGTGTTGGAGCATTTGATCTGATCGATGATGACAAGGTATGCCTGACCAATCTGAACCGCCAGATTATTGCTACGAGAAAAACCATTGGCAAATACAAGACGGATGTGATGAAGGAGCGGATTTTAGATATCAATCCGGATGCAGATGTCCGCATTCATCAGTGTTTTTTCCTTCCGGAGAATGCAGATGATTTTCCCTTTGAGGAATATGATTATATTGTAGATGCGGTAGATACGGTGACGGCAAAGATTGCTCTGGTCATGAAAGCCAAAGAACTGAATGTGCCGATCATCAGCAGTATGGGAGCCGGCAACAAACTGGATGGAAGCCAGTTTAAGGTGGCAGACATTTATAAGACAAAGGTCTGTCCACTGGCAAAAGTAATGCGCCGGGAATTAAAAAAGCGTGGCGTTCGAAAACTGAAGGTCGTATATTCCGAAGAAGTTCCGACACGTCCGATCGAAGATATGTCGATCAGCTGCCGGACGCATTGTATCTGTCCGCCTGGGGCAGCACATAAATGCACGGAGCGCAGGGATATTCCGGGCAGCGTGGCATTTGTGCCATCCGTAGCGGGACTGATCATTGCGGGAGAAGTTGTAAAAGACTTATGTAAGAAATCATAGGAATCCTTTGGATTTCCATTTTCCGCTTTTCCAGCGGAGGTACATACAGACGGCACGGACACATTCATCACTTGCCATACCGATATAGGCGCCGACCACCAGCAGGCCGAGATGAATTCCAAAGAAATACGTGCCTCCTACCATACAAAGATACATAAAGATTGCACCGATGATCGTAGGGAAGATCGCGTCCCCGCTCGTTTTTAACGCCTGACCGTAAACGAGATTTGTGACACGTCCGGTTTCAAGTGCAATATCGATGACGAGCAGTTTACCGACCAGTGAGATCATGGCAGGATCGTCGGTAAAAAGATGCATGAGCGTACCGCTCGCCAAAGCAAAAATCGTTTCAAGAATGGCTGCTGTTATCACTCCGATGATAGCAGCTTTTTTCGTGCCTTTGTCACAGGCTTCGTATTCTTTGGCGCCGATCCGCCAGCCGGTCATGATGGCGTTTGCCTGCGCCAGTGCGGCACCTACGCAGTAGGAGAAATTCGTAATCTGTGCAGCGTAGGAGCGGGCGGTGACATTGACACCGTCAGCGTCCATCTGATTGAGAAAACGAATGGTCAGTGTCATAGCGATATTGTACAAAGCAGTCTCGCATGCGGAAGGAAGTCCGACACGGACAATCTGACGCAGGACAAGGCTGTTTTTCTGGCGCTCCGGGCTTTGCTTTGCATGCACCAGAAAATGGGAAAGGCATATGACAATCACAAGATTCATAATGCGTGAAATTACCGTGGCAGCAGCCACTCCGGCAACGCCCCAGTCCATGACAAAAAGAAAGACCGCGTTGAGAATAAAGTTCAGCACATTGGCGCAGAGCGTTGCTATCAGAGGCTCTTTGGAATGGCCAAACGCACGCAGATAACTTGCAAAAATAGGAATCAGCGCATTGAGGATACAGGAACCGCCTACAATTGTTAAATACGTTCCGGCATAGTCCAGCAGTTTCGGGGCGACACCCACAAGCGTAAGCACAGAACCGGAATAGAAAAGCAGCAATCCGGATAAGACAATTCCGATGATCGCATTAAAAAGCAGACCGAGCTGTCTTGCCTGGTAAGCGATACCGGGCTGGTTGGCACCGATGTACTGTGTCATGACGGCAATCATGCCCGAGCATACAATGTTGAACATGATAATGAAAATGCCAATATAAGTATTCGCGGTACCTACCGCACCGACGGCACTGTCACCGACCGAGGACAGCATGAGCGTGTCGATGATACCGGCGAGCATGTAGCACAGGGTTTCTAATGCAATCGGGACAAAAAGTTGTGTGAGGTTTTTACGTGGATTGTCCATAAGTGTATTCTTCCTTCTTGTAATTAGTTTTGAATAGTTTCTCTTTTTCTTACACAATACAACCTTTATACAAGAAAATCTTGCGCTATATCATCTGAAAATTGCACTATTTCTATATATTGGGTATAATCATAAATGAGAGGGAGAGTTCGGTAAGGAGGAAACTATGATTCCAGAATTAAAAGAAGATGTGACGCACGGAACAAAACAATATCCTTATGATCAATATTATTTGCGGGATATTCCACACGCTTTTCAGATCCCGGTACACTGGCACGAAGAGATGGAGATTATTTACATAAAAGAAGGCACGCTTCATGTGCGCATTGAAGGTAGGGATTATGAGGGCAAGAAGAATGATATGTTTTTTGTAAATCCCAGAGAACTGCATCTGATGGGAAGCCAGGATACCGGAGTGCGGTATTACACATTGCTGTTTCCACTGTTGTTTCTTTCTTTTCAGTCAATGGATGACTTGGAGCGTAATCTGTTTCTGCCACTGCGTCAGGGACAGCTGCTTTTTCCGGCAAAAGGAAGTGACTGTAAATGTGAGCAGGAGATAAGAAGGTTGCTGGATGAAATCATTGCGGTCAATGATAAAAGGAAAAAGCGCAGCCAGACAGAGGAAATGCAAAGACAGATACAGACGCGCATACTGCTCCTTGAGATGGTGCAGCGTATTGCAAAAGAAGATGGATTTCTGTTGCCGGAGCAGGGTAGTAACACTAACATGCAGCGTGAGATGTTAGATTATATTCAGAACCATTACATGGAGAAACTGACGCTTGAGGATTTAGCGGAGGAATTTCATTTGTCGCCTAAGTATATTTCGCGCTATTTCAAGCAACATTTTTCGCTGGCTTTTTCCAGTTATGTCATGCATTTGCGATTGAGCTGCGCAAAAAATCTGCTGGAGACTACAGAAAATTCAGTGACAGAGATTGCGCTTTTATCAGGCTTTCCCAATGTCAGTCATTTTATCCGCAGTTTCCGGCAGGCATATGAGATTTCGCCATTGCAGTATCGGAAGAAAAAAGCGGATGTATGAGAAATTATACCGTAAGACACTAGTCCTAAGGTCTGAGTTTTGGTATAATAAATTCGATAAACAGATTTCAATCCACAAAGGAGTAAAAATAAAATGCCAGTATTTGATTTCAGCAATACACCTGACGAAAAAAAAGATGCTGTATGCACCTACGAGACATTCCATTCCAATGAATCCGTGCCGAGTGCGGAGCATCCGATCATGGTTTTGGACAATACAAAGAAACAGTGGAAGCACCATTCGAGTGGTGTATTTACCAATCCAATCAAACGCACTTCATTCGCGTTTGATGAGGAAGAAGGAACCATCAGTGCGGATATTATCCGTATTGATGCACGTTTTACCAGTCTGCTGCGCTGGCTGGGAGAAAACCATATCAATGTACGCTTATCCGGTGAAAACAGAGAGGATGGATATGCCGTATATAAGATTCGTGAGATCGCGTTTGGTGGCGGAACCAAATTGTCGGCAGAGGACGGTTTTCTGCAGTTTATGATCGAGCGTCTGCTTGCAAGCAGTGCGCCGACAGAGGAAATCGATGAGGATGAGCAGGAAGAGGAAGGCGATGATATGAAGCTTACCAGCTTACAGAGTATCACGGACTTCATGACCTGTGCGGGAAGAACACTTCCGGATAATATTCGTCTCTGGGCGAGAAGAAACCTGGCAGTGGCACGTTCAAACGAGGTATCACCGGAGGAGCGCAGACATGCACAGAGAGCGCTCTCGATCATGATGAACATCCAGTGGAAGAGCAACTATTTTGAAGCAATCGATCCGCAGGAGGCACGCCGCATTCTCGATGAGGAACTTTATGGAATGGAGCGTGTAAAACAGAGAATTATCGAGACGATCATTCAGATCAATCGTACCCATACATTACCGGCCTATGGACTGCTTCTTGTCGGACCGGCCGGAACCGGTAAATCGCAGATCGCTTATGCGGTCGCACGTATTTTAAAGTTGCCGTGGACAACGCTCGATATGAGTTCCATCAATGATCCGGAGCAGCTGACCGGAAGCTCTCGTGTATATGCCAATGCAAAACCGGGTATTATTATGGATGCATTTTCGATGGCGGGCGAATCCAGTCTTGTCTTTATTATCAACGAACTTGACAAGGCGGCATCCGGAAAAGGAAATGGAAATCCGGCAGATGTATTGCTGACACTTTTGGACAATCTTGGATTTACAGATAACTATATGGAATGTATGATTCCTACCGTGGGGGTATATCCAATCGCTACGGCCAACGACAAGGAGAACATCAGTGCACCGTTGATGTCACGTTTTGCAGTAATCGATATTCCGGATTATACTTCTGAGGAAAAGAAAGTGATCTTCTCCAAGTTTGCATTGCCGAAAGTATTAAAGCGCATGAGTCTTCGCGAGGAGGAATGCATCATTACTCCGGAGGCATTGGATGCCGTCATTGAAAAATATAAAAATACATCGGGTATCCGTGATTTGGAGCAGGCGGCAGAGCATATTGCAGCCAACGCGTTGTATCAGATTGAAGCAGATCATGTAACCTCTGTTACATTTGATGCCGAGATGGTACGAAACCTGTTAGGATAAAGAACAAAAGCCTGTCGCGAAGGAGATCGCAGATGGGCTTTTCTTATCGCAGATGGGCTTTTCTTATCGGAGAGGAATATGGAACCACAGATTTTTACTTTGCATAATCAGATATTAGAAGCAGTTTTGCCGGAAGTGGCATTCCCGTTTGTTTCGGACGGGAAAAAGCATACGATTGCTCTTGTCGGTGGTGGCGGAAAGACAACGCTTATGTATTTCCTCGGAGACACTTATGCAAAACAGAACATTCCGACGCTGATTACGACGACCACGCATATACGGATGCCGGAAGATGGAAGTTATGTAGCTACGATGGAAGCGGCATGCAGGCGGTGGGATGCACAACGCTATGCGGTAGTTGGCGTGCCGGATCAGGGAGAAAAACTGAAAGCGTTGCCGGGAACAGAATTGCATGCGTATCAAAAGCGTGCGAAACAGATACTGGTCGAAGCAGACGGTGCAAAAATGCATCCCTGTAAAGTACCGGCAGAGCACGAACCGGTCATCCCAAAGGAATGCGACATTGTAATTGCTGTCGCGGGGCTGGATGTCCTCGGAGAGACGATAGAAGCCGGATGTTTTCGCAGCAGGCAGGTCGCCGCTTTTTTGCAGAAACCGTTACTACATCGCATCGAGGAAGCGGATCTTGTGCAGATTCTTTTATCGGAACGGGGGACGAGAAAATCTGTGGGAAAACGGGAATATTATGTGGTGCTGAACAAATGTGATACGCAGGAGCGAATGCACAGTGCACAAAAAATTGCAGTCGCTTTGCAGCAGGCAGGCGTGCAGCATATAGCAGTTACAAAATTAAAAGACACAGATAACGAGGAAAACAATGGGTGATTTTACACATTTTGATGAACAGGGAAATGCCGTGATGGTGGATGTGCACGCGAAGGATGATACGTATCGCGTGGCTGTTGCCACCGGAAAAATAAAAGTCAGTCAGGAAGTGTATGAAGCAATCACAAACCATACAGCCAAAAAGGGAGATGTCCTTGGTGTGGCGCGGATTGCCGGAATTATGGCGGCAAAAAAGAATGCCGAACTGATTCCGCTCTGTCATATTATTCCGTTGACCAATTGCGAGATCACATATGAAATGTCAAAAGAAGAATCCGCAGTGATCGCTTTTTGCAAGACATCCTGCGTGGGAAAGACCGGCGTGGAAATGGAGGCACTTACAGGGGTAAGTGTTGCGCTTCTTACCATTTACGACATGTGTAAGGCGATGGACCGGGGAATGGAAATCAGTGATATTCACCTGGTAGAGAAATCCGGTGGAAAAAGCGGACATTATATCAGACAGGAGAAATAAGATGTTTACAGTTGGAATTGTGACACTCAGTGACAAGGGAGCCGCAGGCAATCGCGAAGATTTAAGCGGGGTCAAAATAAAAGAGATGCTGCCGGATGATTTGTATCAGGTGTTGTCTTACCGGATTTTGCCGGATGAACAGAAGGAGATTGAACAGGAGCTGGTCCGACTTTCGGATGAGCTGCATTGTGATCTGGTTCTTACCACGGGAGGCACCGGATTTTCCACACGCGATGTAACGCCGGAAGCGACGATGCAGGTTGCAGAGAGAAATGCGCCGGGCATCGCAGAGGCAATCCGTGCATACAGCATGACGATTACCAGACGGGCGATGCTCAGCCGTGGTGTCAGTGTGATACGGGGAAAGACACTGATCATAAATCTGCCGGGAAGTCCAAAAGCGGTTGAGGAAAGTCTTGGCTATATTTTGGACACACTCACGCATGGACTGAATATTCTTCTGGGACGAGAGGGGGAGTGCGCCAGATGAGTGAAAAAATCGTATTTTGTAAAGGCGGAGGCTGTACGGCAAAGTTAGGTGCTGGTGTGCTCAGCCGGGTACTTGAAAAACTTCCGAAGGGACCAATGGATGAAAATTTACTCGTAGGATATGACAGCCGGGATGATGCGGCAGTGTACCGCATATCGGACGATATAGCGATTGTGCAGACCCTGGATTTTTTCCCGCCGATGGTAGAGGATCCCTATACGTTTGGACAGATTGCCGCTGCCAATGCTTTGAGTGATGTCTATGCGATGGGCGGAGAGGTAAAGACGGCGCTGAATATTGTGTGCTTTCCGGAACAGATGGATCTGAATATCCTTGGTGCAATTATGCAGGGCGGCGCGGAAAAAGTCATTGAGGCGGGCGGAACACTCGCAGGCGGGCATTCTATCGCGGACAGTGATGTGAAATACGGCCTTTCGGTGACAGGTGTCGTTCATCCGCAGCATATGTACCAGAACAATACGGCACAGCCGGGGGATCAGTTGATCCTGACAAAGAAACTTGGCGTCGGAATTGTCTGTACGGCGAACCGTGTGCAGGAAGCTTCCAAAGAGGCAATGGATCAGGCAATTGCGTCCATGACAACATTGAACAAATATGCTTCTGCAATCAGCCGGAAATACAAAGTACATGCCTGTACAGATGTGACAGGATTTAGTTTTCTCGGACATCTCCATGAAATGATGGATGGAAAACTTTCCTGCCGGATCGATGCAAATGCAATCCCGGTAATTCCACAGGCGCTTGATTATGCCGATGAGTTTTTGCTTACAGCAGCGGGACAGCGAAACCGAAATCATACCCAGGCATATGTGACATTTGAAAATGTGCCGTTTGCCATGGAGGAGGTTTTGTTTGATCCGCAGACGTCCGGAGGCCTGCTTTTGGCAGTTGCACCGGCGTCGGCAAAGGAAATGCTCACGGAATTGCAGGCGGAAGGAATGCCGGCAGAAATTGTGGGAGAAGTTCTGTCAAAGACGGAAAAAGAAATAACTGTGGTTATGTAGATTAATAGATGAAAACAAATAAATGAATACAAATAAATGAATACAAATAAAGGTAAAGGTAGAGGAAAGAAAATGGTAAAAGTAAATGCAATGGGCGATGCATGTCCGATTCCGGTAGTGAAAACAAAGAACGCAATCAAACAGTTGCAGCAGCCGGGGGATGTGGAAGTACTGGTTGATAATGAGATTGCCGTACAGAATCTTACCAAGATGGCAAATCAGAAAGGATATGGTGTAACATCTGAAAAACTTGAGGAACAAAAGTACCGGGTTGTTTTATCCGTAACAGAAGTGAACGCTTCGGATGCGGGAGAAAAGGAGCCGGCAGAGGAAGTTTGTGTGACAGATGCCAGAGGCGATAAGGTTGTTGTTGTCATTTCTTCCAGCAAAATGGGCGAGGGTGATGATGAACTTGGTAGTATTCTGATGAAAGGCTTTGTCTACGCGCTGACCCAGCAGGAGAAACTTCCTTCTACGATTCTTTTCTATAACGGAGGCGCTTTCCTGACCTGTGAAGGGGCACCGACACTCGAAGATCTGAAGTCGCTGGAGGCACAGGGCGTGGAGATTCTGACCTGTGGAACCTGTCTGAATCATTATGGACTGACGGAAAAGCTTCAGGTAGGTGAAGTGACCAATATGTATGTAATCGCGGAGAAAATGACACAGGCGAAAGTGGTGGTAAAACCTTGATTTATTTTGACAATGCGGCAACTTCACTTCCAAAACCGCCGGAAGTCGAGCAGGCGGTCGTGCAGGCGCTGCGCACATTTGGAAATGCGGGAAGAGGCGCCCATGCACCTACGATGGATGCATCCCGCATGATTTATGATACCAGGGAAAAACTGGCAGCGCTTTTTCATATTCCGGATGCATCCCGCATCAGTTTTATGAGCAATGCAACCGAGGCATTAAATACGGCGATTTTTGGCCTGTTAGAGCCGGGAGATCATGTCATTACGACGGACTGTGAGCATAATTCCGTGCTTCGCCCTCTGTATCAGATGGAAAAAAACGGGGTATCTGTGAGCTTTCTTCCGGTCGATGCCAGCGGGCAGCTTTTGTATGACCAGATGGAACAGGCATTGTGTGAGAACACCAAAGCGGTCATTGTCACGCATGCGTCCAATGTGACGGGCAATGTGACGGATCTTTCGCGAGTCGCAGATTTTGTGCATGCACATGGTCTGTTTCTGATTGTAGATGCAGCACAGACGGCGGGCATTTTACCAATTGATGTGCAGCGGGATGGCATTGATATCTTATGTTTTACCGGACATAAGGGACTGCTCGGACCACAGGGAACCGGCGGAATTTGTGTGCGGGAAGGAATTGCGCTGCGCCCTCTGAAAGTAGGAGGCAGTGGGATACTTAGCTACGAACATGCACATCCGTCGGTAATGCCGGAGGCATTAGAAGCCGGAACGTTAAATGGACATGGGATTGCCGGATTACATGCGGCACTGACTTATCTGGAACGTATGGGCATTGAGAACATTTACAAGCGTGAGATGGAACTTTCCAGGCGGTTTGTCGAAGGTGTTTCAAACATTGAAGGCATCCGGCTGTACGGAGATTTTACAACGGAGGATCGTGTGGCAACCGTATCTTTAAATATCAGAGATTATGATTCGGCAGAGGTCAGTGACTGGCTTTGGGAGAATGAGCAGATTGCGGTGCGTTCCGGTGCACATTGTGCGCCAAGAATCCATGAGGCGCTTGGCACGACCGCACAGGGAGCGGTGCGTTTTGGCTTTTCACATTATAATACCGAACAGGAAATTGATACCGCAATTCAGGCAATCCGGACATTGGCAGAGGAGTAAGCATATGCGTCAGAAACACAGACAATTAATCATAACCTTTTCCACGACAACACAGGCACTTCGTGTGGAAAAGTTTTGTCAGGAGAATGGAATCTGTGGAAGAATGATTCCGGTACCCGGAGAAATCAAGGCCGGATGCGGACTGGCATGGAAAACCGAACCACAGGAACAGGAGCATATTGCGGGCAAACTGCGACAGGCCGGGATAGAGTGGGAGACAATGACAGTAATGGAGTTATATTAAGATGAAAAAAGATGCATTAATTATTGTAAGAGGTGCCGGGGATCTGGCAACAGGAACGATTCACAGGCTTTGGGCGGCAGGCTTTCGTGTGCTTGCGTTAGAGGCTGAACATCCCGCAGCAATCCGCCGGCAGGTGGCGTTGTCCGAAGTCGTATATGAGGGCAGAGTCACCGTGGAAGGTATGACGGGAGTTCTGGTGGAAAACAGTGAACAGATGCAGCAGGCGTGGGATGCCGGTGAGGTGCCCGTCCTGGTAGATCCAAAGGGAGAAAGCATCTGTCAGTTGAAACCGCAGATCGTCGTAGATGCTATCATCGCAAAGAAAAACATCGGTACGAATCGTAAGATGGCGGAACTTACCGTTGCACTTGGACCGGGATTTACAGCCGGTGAAGATGTGGACATTGTCATAGAAACCAAGCGTGGCCACAATCTCGGCCGCATCATAAGAAGCGGACAGGCAGTACCAAACACAGGAATTCCGGGAAATATCGGAGGTTACGCGAAGGAACGTGTTATACATGCAGATGCACAGGGAATCCTAAAAAATGTGCACAAGATTGGCGATATTGTTACGCAGGGCGAAGAAATTGCCTATATTCAGACATCTTCCGAACAAGTTCCTGTATATGCGACCATCACGGGAATTATACGTGGACTGATCCGTGACGGTTATCCGGTGACGCAGGGCTTTAAAATCGCGGATATTGATCCGCGGCAGGAAGAGTTGTGCAACTGCTTTACGATATCGGATAAGGCGCGGTGTATTGCAGGCAGTGTACTCGAAGTTGTTTGCAGTGCACTTTTATAGAGGAGAAATATTTTTTGGTGATTGTTGTATATCTCGCTGGTCTCATGTGGACGCTAGTTAGCCAAAATCGTAAATTTAGGGAAAATCGTTTCTGACTCCTGCGATGATTCCTGTTCGTTCAAGTTCCGACGATTCCGGCTGTGTGTCCGTCCGGCAAAGATGACGTCTGAGGTATTTTGTGTTCGTCTTAGAGGGGGTATGAACAATACCGTGCTCGCGGGTCGCATTTGCGCCCTCGTTCTACTATCAGGAAATGTAGTGTTACGAAGGGCGACATAATGGAGAGCGAGCACAATCAAATTTGTGAATGCCCCCTCTTAGACGAACTAGAAATGCCGAACGCATCTTTGCCGGACGGACACACAGCCGGAATCGTCGGAACGCGAGCCGAACATGAAATAGGAGTCAGAAACGATTTTCCCTAAATTTTACGATTTCGTCTAAAACCGCGTCCACATGAGATCAGCGAGATACATTAAAATCACCGAAAAATAATTTCGAATCATCGAAAGGAGAAATGCCGTATGAAACTTATGAGGACGGAAGATGCCGTCGGCCAGGTACTCTGCCACGACATCACCCAGATCATCAAAGGCGTCACAAAAGATGCCGTATTCCGCAAAGGCCATGTCATCACAGAAGAAGACATTCCGGTACTTTTAAGTGTAGGAAAAGACTCTATCTATATCTGGGAGAAAGATGACACGATGCTTCATGAAAACGAAGCAGCAGAAATCCTCTATGCGATGTGCAAAAATAAACATATGCATCCATCCGATGTGAAAGAAGGCAAAATCGAAGTGATTGCCGACTGCGATGGATTGTTGAAAGTAGATAGTGATAAATTAAAGAAAGTAAATGCGTTCGGCCAGATGATGATTGCAAGCCGTCATGGAAATACCCCGGTAAAAAAGGGTGACAAACTTGCAGGAACACGTATTATTCCACTTGTCATTGAGAAAGAAAAAATGCACAAGGCGGCTGCAATATGTGCGGATGGCCCGATTCTCGAACTGAAGGAATTTCACAAGAAGAAAGTAGGAATCATCACGACCGGAAATGAAGTGTATCATAAGCGAATTGAAGATACATTTACGCCGGTGATCAAAGAAAAGCTTGCCGAGTATGATACCGAAGTGATCTATCATGAAATCTTTGATGATAATCATGAGAAGATTACCAAAGGATGTCTTACAGCAATTGAAAAAGGGGCGGATCTTGTAATCTGTACCGGGGGCATGAGTGTGGACCCGGATGATAAGACACCGCTTGCAATTAAAAATACAGGTGCAGAAATTGTATCCTACGGTGCACCCGTGCTGCCGGGGGCCATGTTTTTGCTGTCTTATTATAAGAACGATATTCCAATCCTTGGATTGCCGGGATGTGTCATGTATGCAAAACGGACGATTTTTGATCTGGTATTGCCAAGAATCATGGCAAATGATAAAATCACGGCGGAGGAACTGGCATCGCTTGGCGAAGGCGGACTTTGTCTGTCGTGTCCGGTGTGCACATTTCCGAACTGCGGCTTTGGAAAAAGCTGGTAATAAATTAAATGGAGTTGTTTCATGAAGGATCAGGCGGGAAGAACCATTGATTATATGCGCATATCCCTGACGGACCGTTGCAATTTGCGGTGTCGTTACTGTATGCCGCATGATATCAAAAAAATAGAAATGTCACAGTTACTGAACTATGAAGAGATTGTGGTTATTGCAAAATGCGCAGTGGAACTTGGAATCGTGAATTTTAAGCTGACAGGTGGGGAACCCCTTGTCCGCAAAAATGTACCGGTTCTTGTGGAAATGTTAAAAGCCATTCCGGGTGTAAAAACTGTCACAATAACAACCAATGGAACACTTCTTTCTTCTTATGCTCAAGAATTAAAAAAGGCAGGACTGGATGGAATCAATGTCAGCTTAGATACGCTTGATGCGGATGCTTTTGCAAACCTGACCGGGCATACATTTCCGTTGTCATCTGTCCTGGAGGGAATCAAAGCTGTACAACAGGCAGAGATTCCGGTAAAGCTCAATACTGTAAATCGCAGAGATCTGGATTGGAAGACAATACTTTCCTATGCAAAGGACCAGCATCTGGTTGTGCGTTTCATAGAGATGATGCCGATTGGATATGGAAAAGACTATATGGGTACATCCAACGAAATTTTATTTGCGCAGATGCAGGAACTGTATGGAACAGGGATTCCTGTGACAGAGCGAAAAGGAAACGGACCGGCAAAGTATTATCGTTTTGAAAACTATCCGGATGAGATTGGGTTTATCAGTGCGATACATCACAAATTCTGTGACACATGCAATCGTATCCGGCTTTCTTCCGAAGGATATCTCAAGCTTTGTCTGTGTTATGAGCAGGGGATGGATCTGCGGAAATTGTTAAGAGACGGATCATCCATGAAGGAAATAAAAGCGCAGATGCAGCAGGCGATTGCGCGTAAGCCATTGGAACACTGCTTTTCGGAAAAAGAAAAAATGACGGAAACGCAGGTAATGGCACAGATCGGAGGTTAAGAGATAATGGGATATATCAGAGGAATCTGTATCAGCAAAGAGCGCGGAACCGCAAAACATGAGGTGGAATCCGCAAAATTCATACCGGACTGGGGAATCGAAGGGGACGCACATGCAGGACACTGGCATCGTCAGGTGAGCCTTTTGTCACTGGAAAAAATCAATGAATTCCGGGCAAAGGGGGCAGATGTTGCATTCGGAGCATTTGGCGAAAATCTGATCGTGGAAGGCTTTGATCTGCGAAATCTTCCCATCGGCACGCAGTTGCGCAGTGGAGATGTGTTGTTGGAAATTACACAGATTGGAAAAGAATGTCACAGTCACTGTGAGATATACAAACAGATGGGAGAATGCATTATGCCACACGAAGGCGTATTTGCAATCGTCCTCGAAGGTGGTATCTTAAAAGCAGGGCAAAGTATTGTGTTAAAGGAGACATAAATGCAGGAATTATTTCGCATATTAAAAGAGCGTTCCGAAGAAAATAAGGCCAGTATGCTTGTCACTGTCGTGGATGGCAGTGGTTCAATCCCGCGCAAGGCAGGTGCTTATATGATCGTTGGAGATGAGGGCAGAATCTACGGAACGATCGGTGGCGGAAATATGGAGTATCAGGCGATTTTAAAAGGTCAGAGTCTCGTTCAGGAGAAGCACAATCATTTGCAGGAATATATTCTTACGCCGAATAAAGTGGCGGATCTTGGTATGATCTGTGGCGGTAATGCGAAAGTACTGTTTTATTATATCGGAACAGACGAAGCAAGCGCGCAGTTTGTGGCGCAGGCATGTGAAGTTGCAAAGGCACGTAAAGATTGCTGGCTGATGCTTCCGCTGGCGGAGGGACAGGCAAAAATCGTAGATCATATTGAGAGTAAAAAACATCATCTGATTATGGAGGAAAACGGTCAGAATTATTACGCGGAGCATTTCTTTTATGATGGGAAGGTGTATATTTTCGGTGGAGGACATCTGGCACAGGAACTTGTTCCGCTATTGTCACATCTTGACTTTATTTGTATTGTCGCAGATGACAGGGAAGAATTTACGAAGCCGGAACTGTTTCCACAGGCAAAAGAAGTGTTGCAGATCGATTTTCAGGCAATTGAGAAATCTATCACGGTGCACCCGGAAGATTATATTGTGATTGTCACAAGGGGGCATTTGTGTGATACGGATGCGGAGCGTTTTGCACTGCATACGGATGCCGGTTATATTGGTGTGGTTGGAAGCCGCAGAAAGGCGAAAATTGTCTATGATAAACTAGTGGCAGAAGGTTTTTCGCAAAAACAGTTAAGTCGTGTGATTACACCGATTGGATTGGATATTGGATCGGAGACGCCGGCAGAGATTGCAGTCAGTATTGCGGCACAAATGATTCAATTTCGCGCAAATAAGTGATAGCATAAATGGAGGAGCTGTTTTATGAAAAAGAAACTGTTCGCATCTGTTTTATGTATTGCAATGGGAGTTATATTGCTGGCAGGATGCGGAAACAGCAACACAGGGAATGCAAAAGCAGAGGAGACAACGGTAACGCTTTTTGCAGCAAAAAGCTTAAACAGCGTTATGGACGAGCTGATCGCAGAGTACAATAAGAAAAATCCGAAAGTGAAGATTGTAGGAAGTTACGATAGTTCCGGCACACTGTTGACACAGATCGAGGAAGGCGCAGCCTGTGATATTTTCTTCTCCGCAGCACAGAAGCAGATGGATCAGCTGGCAGATGACGATGGACTTGTGGTAGAAGGTACAAGATACAATGTTGTAAACAATCAGGTGTGCGTCGTTACATACAAGGGAAGCAACACGAAAGTTACAGGTCTTGCAGACATCGGAAAAGCATCCGGTTTTGCACTTGCTGATGGCTCTGTTCCGGTTGGAAAATATACGAGACAGGCTCTTGTCAATGCAGGAATGCTTGAGGGTGCGGATGACGTTTCAACCATTACAACCGATGAAGTTTCTAAGGCACTTGGCGGTGTGGAAATCAATGAGTGTGCAAACGTTGGAGCTGTAACATCTGCAGTCGCAGAAGAATCCAATGAAGTTGGCACTGTTTATTATTCCGATACTTACGGATTGGAAGATAAGCTTGATATTCTCGAAGTTGTACCGTATGACCTTACGGGAGATGTCATTTATCCGATTGCAGAGGTCGTAAATAAAGAGGCAGACGATGCAGAGAAGGCAGCAGCCGTTGATTTTATCAAGTTCCTCGTATCGGATGATGCAAAGGCTATTTTCCGGAAATACTATTTTGATACCAATGTAGAAAACTAAAAATACAGGAGTGTGTATGGAACAAATGATTACTTATATGAGAGGACTCGACTGGAGTCCTCTTATCATTTCATTAAAAACAGGTGTTGTGGCAACGGCTTTTTCCTTTTTCCTGGGCATTTTGGCTGCTCGAAAAGTAGTGAAAGCAGGGCCGAAGACAAAAGCAATCGCAGATGGTATTCTGACACTGCCGATGGTACTTCCACCGACAGTTGCGGGCTTTTTTCTGTTATTGATCTTTAGTCTGCGCAGACCATTTGGTTCCTGTCTCTATCAGAACATGGGAATTAAAGTTGTGCAGACCTGGTTGGGATGTATCTTTGCTGCAACGATCATAGCGTTTCCGCTGATGTACCGAAATGCCCGCGCGGCTTTCGAGCAGGTGGACCCGAATCTGATTTATGCAGCCCGGACACTTGGAATGTCAGAGATATGTATTTTCTGGAAAGTTGTCATACCCGCAGCGGGACCGGGAATATTATCGGGAACAATCCTGACATTTGCCCGCGCGCTGGGAGAATACGGAGCAACTTCAATGCTTGCAGGAAACATTCCGGGAAAAACAAGCACTATTTCGCAGAAGATTGCTATGGTCATTCAGGATGGAGATTATGCGACTGCCGGGTTCTGGGTGGTTGTTATATTGCTGATCGCATTTCTGGTGGTATTCCTGATGAACCTCATCGCCGGAAAAAGCACAAATTCCAGGAGGAGGTGGTAGTAAATGTCTCTTTATGTACAGATCAAAAAGAAGCTTGGTAAGTTTCAGCTGGATGTGGAATTTACAATGGAAAAAGGCGTGTTTGCCATCCTTGGTGCTTCCGGATGCGGAAAAAGCATGACTTTAAAGTGCATCGCCGGAATTGAGACACCGGATGAGGGACGAATCGTTTTGAATGACCGCGTGTTGTATGATTCCAAAAAGAAGATTAATCTTCCGCCACAGAAACGAAAAGTCGGCTATATGTTTCAGGACTATGCGCTTTTCCCGAATATGACGGTGGAACAGAACATTATGGCAGGCATGGGACGTAAGCCGGACAAGGCGAAAGTTACTTCCTATATTGAAAAATTCCGACTGACAGAACTGGAAAAACATTATCCTTCGGAATTGTCCGGAGGCCAGAAACAGCGTGTGGCGATGGCGCGTATGCTTGCGGCACAACCGGAAGTCATTCTTTTGGATGAGCCGTTTTCCGCATTGGACAGCTATCTGAAATGGGAGCTGGAACAGGAAATGAAGAAAATCCTGCAGGAGGTTGGTAAGCCTGCATTGTTTGTATCGCATAATCGTGATGAAGTCTATCGCCTATGCGATATGGTAAGCTGTATCAACCAGGGAAAAATGGAAGTGATCGAGGAAGTACACGAGTTCTTTCAGAACCCAAAGACACGGACCGCTGCAATACTGTCCGGATGCAAAAATATATCGGATGTGGAAATCGTGGATGCACATACACTTTTTGCAAAAGACTGGAATGTGACTTTTCATTGCAGCAAGATACCGGAACATACTGTGGCAATCGGTATTCGTGCACACTATTTTGAAGATGCCAAAGAGAAAGATATGCAGAACACAATAGAGGTGAAAGAGTATGAAATTATCGAAGATCCGTTTGAGTGGAATATATCTTTCCGGGCGGATGAAAGCAGTGCATGGATACAGTGGAAGATTGCAAAGAAGGAGTGGAATGCGAAAGAGCAGAAGATTCCTGAGGCACTTGGGGTGCAGGAGAAGGATATTCTGTTTTTACAGTAATTGAATGCATATTTGATGGATGCTGCGCTGCGATAGGGGACTATTTTCCTTTGGACATGATTTTAGACAGAATTGCAGAAGTTGTGAAATACTTCCCCTGCCTCTATTTTCATGTCCGGCTCGTGTTTCGACACCGACACGTGTATGTCCCGTCTCTCACAGATGCGCTCAGCATTTTTAGCAAGCCTAAGTGGTGGGGTTCAGAAATTTTATTGTGCCCGCTCTCCATTGTGTCGCCCCTCATAATATTACATATGCTCATAATAGAACGAGGGGCGCAAATGCGACCCGCGGGCACGGTATTCTTTACCACCCCCACTAAGGCTTGCACAAAATACTTCGGACGTCATCTGCGAGAGACGGACATACACGTGCCGGTGTCGAAACTTGAATGGACCGAAATCATCAAAAAAGGACTGCCATAACGGCAGTCCTTTTCGATACACAATGTATGAAATTCTGTAATACGAATTATGCCTGAGGACCAGCAGCAACAAGTGCATTACCAGCAGCATTTCCCTCGTACTTAGCAAAGTTCTTAACGAATCTGTCTGCAAGATCCTTAGCCTTTGTCTCCCACTCAGAAGCATCAGCGTAAGTATCACGAGGATCAAGGATTCCTGTATCAACACCCGGAAGCTCTGTAGGAACTTCGAAGTTGAACATTGGGATCTTCTTTGTAGGAACTTCATTGATTGCTCCGCTAAGGATTGCATCGATGATTCCACGAGTATCCTTAATAGAGATACGCTTTCCGGTTCCGTTCCATCCTGTATTAACGAGGTAAGCCTTAGCTCCGCTCTTCTGCATCTTCTTAACAAGCTCCTCAGCGTATTTTGTAGGATGTAACTCAAGGAATGCCTGGCCGAAGCAAGCTGAGAATGTAGGTGTTGGCTCAGTAATTCCACGCTCTGTACCAGCAAGCTTTGCAGTAAATCCAGAAAGGAAGTAGTACTGTGTCTGCTCTGGTGTAAGGATAGATACTGGAGGAAGTACTCCAAATGCATCTGCAGATAAGAAGATTACGTTCTTAGCAGCTGGTGCAGAAGAGATTGGACGTACAATATTCTTAATGTGATCGATTGGGTAAGAAACACGAGTGTTCTCTGTAACGCTCTTGTCAGCGAAGTCAATCTTTCCGTTAGCATCTACAGTTACGTTCTCAAGAAGAGCATCTCTTCTGATTGCGTTGTAGATATCTGGCTCAGAATCCTTGTCAAGGTCGATAACCTTAGCGTAGCAACCACCTTCGAAGTTGAATACACCGTTGTCATCCCAGCCGTGCTCATCATCACCGATTAAGAGACGCTTAGGATCTGTAGATAATGTAGTCTTACCTGTTCCGGAAAGTCCGAAGAATACAGCTGTGTTCTCACCGTTTAAGTCAGTGTTTGCTGAGCAGTGCATAGAAGCCATACCCTTAAGTGGAAGGAAGTAGTTCATCATAGAGAACATACCTTTCTTCATCTCTCCGCCGTACCATGTATTGATGATAACCTGCTCTTTGCTTGTGATATTGAAAGCTACACATGTCTCAGAGTTTAATCCTAACTCTTTGTAGTTCTCAACTTTAGCCTTAGAAGCGTTGTATACTACGAAATCAGGCTCGAAGTTCTCAAGTTCCTCAGCTGTAGGCTTGATGAACATGTTTGTTACGAAATGTGCCTGCCAAGCTACCTCTACGATAAAACGGATAGCCATACGTGTATCTTTGTTAGCACCACAGAAAGCATCTACAACGAAAAGTCTCTTGTTGCAAAGCTCTTTCTTAGCGATATCCTTAACAACTGCCCATGTATCTTCTGTCATTGGGTGGTTGTCGTTCTTGTACTCATCAGATGTCCACCATACAGTGTCCTTAGAGTTCTTGTCCATGACGATGTATTTGTCTTTCGGAGAACGACCAGTATAAATACCTGTCATTACGTTAACAGCGCCAAGCTCTGTTTCCTGTCCAACCTCATATCCTTCAAGGCCAGCCTTTGTCTCTTCTTCGAATAATACATCGTAAGAAGGATTGTAAACGATTTCTGTTGTTCCAGTAATTCCATACTTGCTTAAATCAATTGTTGCCATCTTATTCTGACTCCTTTTCTTTCTTTGTTGGTAGAAAACATGAGGCGCATATGATGTGTTCTCTGCTTTCTATATAAATGAGAATTAGTTTCTAGCTTCTCGGATAATATTATACATGATTCCTTTGCAAAATCAATAAAAAATATAAGTTTTTTTCATCAGATAGAAGAAAATCCTTTTCCGAAAACCTCGCTTGTGCTGGACATGGAAATAAAAGCATGCAGATGATTTTCGTGAATATATTGTCGTAGCGCAAGCGCCTGTTTGCGTGTAAGCGTCGTAAAAATAATGTAACGCTGCTCATGCGTGTAGGCACCGGTAGCATTGACAATTGTGGCACTTTTGTTGAGTTTTGTAATGATGAAGTCACAGATGGAATCCTTGTCATCGCACGTGATCATGATGGATTTGCGCAGCATGATGTTCTCGATAACAGCGTCGATCATAAAGGATTTTAAAGTCAGACCGACAAAAGAATACAATGCGGTTTTGATATCAAATACAAAGCAGGCAATGATAATCATTATCAAATCGGTAATAAAAAGTGCGATGCCAATGTCTTCCACATGGGCGTATTTTTTTACAATCATGGCAATGACATCCGTTCCACCGCTGGAGGAACCCTCGTAAAAAAGCAGGGCAGAAGCAATCGCCGGAAGTGCGATAGCAAACATCAGCTCAAGCATCGGTTCGTTCGAAAGGGGCCTGGACAAAGGATGCAGGCGTTCAAAAACGACCAGAAGCCCGGATAGGAGCACGGTGGCGTAGGTGGTTTTGATGGCGAAATCTTTTCCGAGAAAACCAAAACCTACAAAAAGCAGTACCATATTTACAATGAAAGAAAAGGTACTTGCAGACAGTGGGGTGATTTTCGCGAAGACGACAGCTGCACCGGTGACACCACCAAAACAGAAATTATTTGGAAACTTAAAGAAGTATACGCCGATTGCCATAATAAAGGTGCTTAGCGTAATAATAAGAAAACTTTTTATCTTTTGCATGATACTCTCCCCCTTGCATAAATCTTTTCGTTGTAATGCAATTTTTGTAGTATTATAGTAAGGTGTAGTTAAAAAAATTGCAAGGGAGATTATTATGATTCAGGATATTGCTCCATTAAAACTAAATAATGCATACCATCGGAAAAAGCCGAAAAATAATAGCCGCATGTTGGGCTTTTTTGATCGTATGATTTATCTGAAATATGATGAGAAAATTGAATTTTTAACTTATGAGCAGTGGACAGATACACGGAGAGAACAAAAAAAGGAGATTCCGGAGAGTGTATATCTGTTTTCAATTGGAGAGGAAGATTATTTTCTTACAGATATTGCAGCCGATACACAAATTGAGGGATTTGCATTTCACAAGATGTTTTCGGTGCGGACCATGCAGCCGATGAAGGATGTTCTTGCGGCAGCTACGGCATGGCATCTGTATGTGTGGTACCGTGACAATCAGTTCTGCGGCAGATGTGGGACAAAACTGGCACATGATACGTTGCAGCGCATGATGCGATGCCCGAAATGTGGAAATCTGGTATTTCCAAAGATTGCTCCGGCAGTCATCATTGGTCTCACGGACGGGGACAAGATTCTTATGACAAAGTATGCAGGACGGGAGTACAAACGTTATGCATTGATTGCAGGATTTACGGAAATCGGGGAGACTGCGGAAGAAACGGTTGCGCGTGAGGTCATGGAAGAAGTGGGCCTTAAAGTAAAAAATATCCGTTATTATAAAAGCCAGCCGTGGGGCTTTGACAGTAATCTGCTTTTGGGATATTTTTGTGATCTGGCAGAAAAAGCTGAAATTCAGCTGGAGGAAGAGGAACTTTCTCTGGCAGAATGGGTGGATTACAAGGATGTACCGGATGATCCGGAGGGACTGAGTCTTACAAGAGAAATGATGGTCCATTTCCGGAAAAGCCGGGAAAAGGACCATCAAAATGATTAAATATTAAAGTTACTAATGTTGTCTGCGAGCATATCAGCTGTGTTGCGCAGATTTTCCGTGGAATCTTCAATGTTTTTGAAGCGGTCGGCCATATCCGTGATGGCGATATTGGTCTGACTGGTTCCGTCTGCATTCTGTTGCGCGATAATAGATAAAGAAGCAATGATGTCAATGATTTCGTTGCGCGCTTTTTCCAATTCTGAGGTTTTGTGTTCAATACTCCGGATACGGTCAATGGATGCTTCAAGTTCCTGAATGACACCATTGACGGCGTTGGCGGTATCTTCAATATGCTGGTTCTGTTTTTCTATGATTTCCTGTGTCTGAACCATCGTATGAACAACTTTCTCAGAATTGAGGGTAAGGTTCGATACGATTTTTTCAATATTACCACTGGCTTCGTTGGACTGTTCCGCAAGAGTCTGAATCTGTGAAGCAACTACGGCAAAACCTTTGCCGGATTCACCGGCGCGGGCAGCTTCGATACTGGCATTCAGAGACAGAAGATTGGTCTGTGATGCAATTTCCGAGATAAACTGTGTTGCTTCATGAATACTTTGTGCGGATGTATTTGTCTGTGTGGTCTGTTCCGAAATAATGGAGATCGCATCTTTTACTTCCGAACTGATTTTTTTCAACTCATCAATTGTAGCAGAGGCTGCATCGCTGGCAGCTTTCATAGTATCTGCACTTTCGTTCAGCTCATCAGCTTCTTTTCCGGTTTCTGTGATGAGATTTCCCATATATTGAATATTATCTGATGCATTTTTGGTATCATTGGCCTGTTGCGTAGCACCATCCGTGATTGTGGAAACTGTAGACTGTACCTCGCTGATTCCGGAGTAAGTCTGGTGGGAGGTCTGCTCTAACACATCAGAGGACTGCACCAAAAGAGAAGTACTTTCTTTGATTCCACCAATGATTTTTAAAAGCTCAGATTGCAGATTGTTGATTGCTTTGGAGAGGTCTCCAATCTCGTCGGAGCGTTTCAGATTTTTTTTATCAATAGCAACATGCAGATTGCCGGAGGAAACATCCTGTACACTCTGAATACTCTTTTTCAAAGCAGAAGTAATAGAGGCTGCACAGATTTGCACAATAATCACACAGACAATGATAACGACAAATACAATGCCGACAATCATGTTGATAATGTTTAGTACACTGTGCAAAGTCGGGGCTTTTTCCAGTCCTGCAAAAACCATTCCGATTGGCACTGATTTATCGCCTTTCTGGTATAACGGAGTGTAATATCCGTAGTAAATGGTTCCGTCAATGGAGACGTTATCACTGAAATAGCCTTTGCCTTTTTTCAGAACCTGGTCGGTTACGACCTGACCGGCCGGACTTCCAAGGATACGGTTGCCATCTTTGTCAAGTGCAGAGGTCATAATACGTTTGGAACCATAGAAGAAAGTGACTTCCATTCCAGATTCGCTTTTGATCGTGTCTACAAGATTTTCGGATTGCGAGATATTGTAGCTGCCTTTCCAGATATCTCCATTTTCTGCTTCGAGATAGGAACCTGCATTTTGATCGTAAGCTGCCAGCGTGGCAATCGAAGTTCCTTTCAGGGAATTTTTTACTTGATCGATAATGGAGCCTCGCACAAGTGTGGATGCAAGTATAATAATGATTGCACCGAGTAAAAGCAGAGGTACCAGCGAGCAGAGTAGAATTTTTTTTCGTATTGTCAGTTTCATAAGCGTCCTCCTTTGCAATTTACTCGACAATGTTTACATTGTGATAGTACCAGTTGATGCCTCCGGTAATTGTGGCATCGTCTAAGGTCTGATTCTCGGCACCAATGGTTTCTCCGGTGTTTGTTTTTAAGACACCATCAAATACATTATTTTGTCCGCTGAGAATTGAGGCAGTCGCCTCATCGACTTTTTCCTGTGTACCATCTGCAACGAACGATGCGAGATTGGTTATACCGACGAGTCCTTCGGCCATACCACCATAATAATTGCTTCCGTCCCATGTGCCATTGATAATGCTTTTGACGGCGGAAGTATAATAAGCACTCCAGTTCCAGATGACGCTTGTCAGACAGGAATCCGGTGTTTCTTTGCTCATATCGGAGTTATAACCGATACCGTAGACTCCGCGCTCCTGTGCAAGTGTCTGTGGATAAGGGGTATCACAGTGTTGCGCCATAACATCACATCCCATATCAAGAAGTTTCTCGGATGCGGCTTTTTCTTTGTCCGGATCGTACCAGCTGTTTGTAACGACAACATAAATCTGTGCGTCGGAATTGACGGATTCGACACCAATGGCAAATGCGTCAATGCCTCCGGTTACCTCAGAATTAGAGGAATCCTGAGCGGCAACGTAGCCGATTTTATTGCTTTTTGTATTCATGCCGGCAACAATTCCACTGAGATACCTTGCCTGATAAATACGACCGAAATAATTATTGAAATTTTTGCCATTAGAAAGATAACCGGTTCCATGTGAAAAATAGACATCGGGATATTGCTCGGCTAACGCAGCCGTAGTTTCCATATATCCCCAACTGGTTGTAAATATGATGTTGCATCCTTCGGAAATGCAGTCTTTGATAGCTTTTTCCGTGGCAGCAGCATCCCCGTCATCGGCAATTTTGCGGACAATCTGATCGGAGTCTAAACCAAGATTTTCCTGCATTCCCTGAATGCCAAGATCGTGAGTGTAGGAGTAGCCACTTCCTTCGGATGGATCAGATATGTATAAAACCCCGACTTTAATAGAATCCTTTGAAATGCCGGAGCTGCCCGTTGTCGTGTTGGTTGACGTGGCTGTTCCTTCGGTGGAAGTGTAGTCCTCGTTTGTGGCGTAATCATCCGGTGTACCACCGGATGCTCCACACCCGGTCAGCAGACCAAACATTATGAATGTTGTAATCAGCTTTGCAAGTTTTCGTCTCTTCATCCCATATTCCCCCTCTGATAAACATTTTTTAATACTATTTTACCAAATATGGGCAAAAAAACAACTTTTTTTACACAAAATGACGAAAAAACGGATGGAATGACATTATGGATTATATATAATGAAGAAATTTCTACACCATTTCTTTGGCAAAAACATTGAAAAAAACCAAAAAACAGAATATAATAATTCCGCTTAAAAGGGTGAGGGAAGATAGTATAAATAAATTAAGAGGATTAAGATCATGAAAGATTTAACAAAAGGAAGACCATCCACACTGATACTGGCATTTGCATTGCCGATTTTTCTGGCGAATCTGTTGCAGCTTACCTACAGTCTTGTGGATACAAGAATCGTTGGCTCTTTTCTTGGAGAGGATACACTTGCGGCAGTGGGAGCTACCACGACACTCAGCAATCTGATGATTGGATTTCTGATGGGATTGTCCAATGGATTTGCAATTATTACCGCGCAGAAATTTGGAGCAAAAGATGAGCAGGGAGTGAAGAAATCATTTGCGATGTCTTTGAAATTAGGATGCGTGATCGCTGTGGTGATCACTGTATTGTGCCTTGTATTTTTACAGCCGATCCTGCGGTTTTTGAATGTATCAAAGGCATTGCGGCCGATAGCAACTTCCTACATATTTATTATTATTGCAGGATTGCTTGCTACCTTTTTATATGATGCATGTGCGGCAGCACTTCGTGCGCTTGGCGATACGGTCACACCACTGGTGATCCTGCTTATTTCGGTATGTCTGAATATTGCAGGGGATTTGTTTTTTGTAGTTGTTGTAAAAGCCGGTGTAAGAGGTGCGGCAATTGCTACGGTTCTGGCACAGATATTAGCATTCGTCATCTGCTGGATCTATATGGTGACCCGTTTTGAAATGTTACGGCTTCGCAGGACGGATTTTGTAAATGATGATTCCGGTATGTTGAAAAATATGCTGAGCGCGGGGTTGTCCATGGGATTTATGAGCTCTCTCATTAATATTGGTTCGCTGACGCTGCAGACCGCAATCAACAAACTCGGAAAAGATATTATTGTTGCGCATACCGCAGCACGCAAGATCTCAGAGATGTTTATGATCATGTTCACAGTGTTTGGTCAGACGATGGCAACCTATTGTGGACAGAATATTGGAGCGGGAAAAGTGGAACGTGTCAAAAAAGGTATCTGGCTTTCTATTTTTTATACCTGCATCTGGTGTACCCTTGCGATTGTTGCAAGCTATACCATTGGTCCGTGGCTCGTATATATGGTAACGGGAAGTCACAATGAAGTGGTGATCACCAATGCCACAAATTATCTGAAATTTGATACATTATTTTATTATGTTACAGCAGTTATCTGTGTAGTGAGAAATGCCATGCAGGGACTTGGGGAACAGATCACACCGCTCGTTTCAAGCTCGTTGGAGATGATTGGAAAAATCGTGATTGCGTTCACGCTGGTTCCGATGCTTGGGTATACAGGCGTTATTGTGGCGGAACCGCTGGTATGGTTTATTATGGTGATTCCGTTGATTATCAGAATCTTCCGGATGCCTGTACTTCATAAGAAATTAAGTCTTTGAGTTTCATGAAAAAAGCGACGGTCGTTTTGTGATCGTCGCTTTTTTATGGACAAAATTATTCTAATACAAGAAGCAGTCCCATCTTGAATTTTCCGTCAGCAGTTACACTGTGGAGACCGTTTTTATCAAAACGGAAATTTTCGCCTTCGGAAAGTTTGTAATCTTTTCCTTCGTATCCGATGGTTGCTTTTCCTTCCAATGCAAAAATGATAGCGTTGCCAGGAGCACGGTGCGGAGTGAGTCCGGTTCCCTCATCGAAAGCCATGAGAACGAATTTTATGGTATCGTTGCTTACGACATCAAGGTTGCTGATGCTTCCTTCTTCATAAGAAATTAAGTCTTTGAGTTTCATTACTTCGCCAGATTTGATGATGTTGTTCATAAATGATAAATCCTTTCCTAGACATTTGCACATGCGAAGTGGTAGTGAATGCATGGCATGCTCTTATTATAGTGTAGTTTGTATGTTGTCTATGCAACGGAATTATCATTTTTATTGATTTTGTGTAATTGCATCTGAGTAGTTGCATTTCTTTCATGAATGAAAAAGAAATGTTAAAAATGTTTAAATTTTATAAAATGCATATACAATTTAACATGAAACTGATTAAAAAAAGAAAAAATAAAAATATATCACAAAATAGTTGACAATAACATAAAAGAGTGATAATATACAGTTAACAACAAACAAGACCTAATTACACAAGACTTCCGGAACATACCAATAGGTGAGAGGAAGCTGATTTGGAACAATAGATGAACGAAGATTGGAGTAAGCAGGGATTGAATGAGAAACGGAGGTACAGTCCAATGGGATGACAAGCGAACACAGGACCCTTCAATATAAGCGTGGTAATGCATAAGAGTTCCCAGCAAGAGAGACCTTTCCAATGAAATGAGAATAATCTTAAATAATTATCAGAAGGATAATCGAAAAGGAAGGTAATATATATAATATGATTTGAGGGTCAAAACCACCTCGTAAAAAACGGTTTGTACCTTGAAAATTTC
>OGPP01000183.1_pt1 | contig 76535 bp, 92 predicted proteins | sample 1553021 | NCBI WGS metagenome assembly OGPP01 (sample SAMEA2580217, study PRJEB22360) | human gut metagenome | biome: human gut; feature: human-associated habitat; material: faeces | place: Denmark | collected 2008/2010
AAGGAACCAACTTATAAAATTTGAGCTTCTAACTCAATCAATAAGGCAACCAAAGTTACCATCAGCGGCAGTGGACCCGGCTGTCCGTATGGCCTTGACCCCAAAATGGAGTGGTCCAAAATAATTGCTTTGAAAAGACTCTTTCTTGTCCTTCAAAATCTTTATAAGCATAGCATATCTGAAAATTCATGTCAACTATCAAAATCGTTTAAATACTTATAGTATGAACCATTTATAATAATGTCAGAAGGATATTCTTCTCTTGAATCCCTCATATTTTCATGCTAATATATATAATTAGGCCAAAAACTACAAAATACAAAATGGAGGAAATATGAATCAAAAAAGTACATCTGCTCCCATAGCAGAAAACAAAATGGGGACCATGCCCGTAGGAAGGCTTGTACTAAACATGTCTCTGCCAATGATGATCTCCATGCTGGTGCAGGCATTGTACAATATTGTGGACAGTGTTTTCGTAGCCATGCTTTCCGAAAATGCTCTGACGGCAGTTTCCATGGCTTTTCCACTGCAGACACTTCTGATCGCAGTAGGTGCAGGTACCGGTGTGGGTATGAACGCACTGCTTTCCAAATCCCTTGGAGAAAAGAACTTTGAAAAAGCTGATCGGACAGCCAGCAATGCTGCTTTCCTGTATAGCTTAAGCTATCTGGTTTTCCTGATCCTTGGATTTACAGTAGTAAAACCATTTTATGCCAGCCAGGTACATAACGCAGACCCTGAGATCCTTAAATTTGGGATTGAATATCTGAGCACAGTTATGATATTCTCCTTTGGTCTGCTTGGACAGTTTTTCTTTGAACGTCTGCTCACATCCACAGGAAAAACCATATTCAGCATGACTTCTCAGCTGTGCGGTGCCATCACCAACATCATCCTTGACCCGATCCTGATCTTTGGTCTGTTCGGTGCTCCGAAAATGGGTGTTACCGGAGCTGCTGCAGCTACTGTGATCGGACAGTGTGTAGCCTGCGTCGTTGCAGGAATCTGCAACCATAAATTTAATCATGAAGTCCGGCTCAGCTTCAGGGGCTTCCGTCCTGACCTTAAGATCATCGGCCATATTTATGCAGTAGGTATTCCATCGATCATCATGCAGTCCATCAGTTCTATCATGACCTATTGCATGAATCTGATCCTGGTACAGTTCACAGTCACTGCAACTGCAGTATTTGGTGTTTACTTCAAATTGCAGAGTTTTTTCTTCATGCCTGTATTTGGACTTAACAACGGCATTACACCGATCATTGCCTATAATTATGGTGCACGCCACAGAAAGCGTATGCTTAAAACTGTCAAAGTCAGCATGTCCATCGCATTCTGTTTTACATTCATTGGTTTCCTTGCCTTTGAATTTATTCCGAAAACATTGCTGGGACTGTTCAGTGCTTCCGAAGATATGCTTACCATCGGAATCCCTGCACTTCGTATCATAGGAATCCACTATCTGATCGCATGGTTCTGTATCATTGCGGGAACTGTATTCCAGGCACTCGGAAAAGCTGTATTCAGTATGATCGTGTCTATCATGCGTCAGCTGTTTGTCCTGATACCTGCAGCTTATATCCTTGCTTCCATCGGTGGACTTCACGCAGTATGGTGGTCTTTCCCCATTGCGGAGATCATTTCTCTGATCGTGTCCGTAACTTTCCTAGTTGTCATAAACAGAACGATCATTCAAAAAATTCCGGAAGCATAAGGATATCAAAGCTTCCCATTCCAATTTATACAAAAAATGACAGAAGATTTCCTTTTTTCTCTTCAGGATATCTTCTGTCTTTTTTATTGTTATTTATAGATCCTGTAGCCATTCCTTCCGGAGCGTTTCACCTGATAAAGGGCAAGATCTGCTTTTTGATACAGTTCCATAAAGGTATCTCCATCCTGTGGTGCAAAAGCAATTCCTGCACTAAAAGTAAATGTATACTCTCCCATTCCTTCCATTCGGATCTCCCTGAGCTTTTCATGAAGATTTTTTATTCTGCTCTCCATATTTTCCCGTGAACCGATATTACAGAGCAGGATCACAAACTCATCCCCGCCGATACGCCCGATCACATCCTGTTCCCGGAACTGCTCTTTAAGAAAACCTCCCAGCATCTTTAATACATTATCTCCCATGACATGTCCGTAAACATCATTCACTTCTTTAAAATGATCCATATCCAGGATCAGAAAGCCATGAAAGCCTTCCGGAGCTTTTTCTCTCAGAATAGCATCGATCACCTTCTGCGTATTCTCTCTGTTATAAACGCCTGTAAGCGCATCCTTCTGGGCAGAACGTACCAATTCTGCTTTCTCCTGATTATTTCTTACAACAATATACAGGAGCAGGAGAAGCACCAGAATACAGAAGCTTCCCATAAATAGGATTTCATAACCGGAAATGAATTCATAAGCCTGCTGTGCACTTTTTACAGGAATTGCATAACAGATCATCCAGTCGTTGTATCCAAGAGGCATATATGCCAGATACCGGTCCTCTTCTTTTCGCTCTTTGAGGCTAAGCTTCACCAGACCTCTTTCGCCAAATTTAAAATCTTCCTGAATATCCTGAAGAGTATTCTTTCCTTTGAGATTTTTTTCTCCGTAATATTTAAAAAGATTGATTCCATATGTGATCTCCGTACCGGACGCCGAACCACTGTCAAAGGCAATGATCTCTCCATCACTTGTAGCCAGAAGACTGTTTCCCGCTCCGTCAAAAAGATCATTAAAAAGCATATGACTCAGCGCTGTAACATTACAGGATCCGCCCAGCACACCGATGACTTTATGATCTTTGTATATCGGCACGCCTAAAACCACCCTCACTTCATGGTCCACACTGCTCTCCAGGGGATCACTGATGGTCTGCTCTCCGCTGATGGCCTCCTGAAAATATCTGCGATGAGAAACATTCTTGGTTACTCCATTGTCGTAGTATGCATCTCCATTCTTATCAATAAGAGCAGCCCTCTCCAGGTCTGTTTTTTCATAAATGGATACCAGTCGTTCTTTATTTTCTTCTGAAAAAAGTTCTTCTGATTTTCCCATTGCAGAGGCAATCTCATTCAGATATTGATAATTAATATCCAGTATCGTCTGCAAGTGTTCACTTTGTCTCTGCACATTTATCTTCAATGTATTCTGAGAATTCACCTGTACAGCCCTCTGCACACACTCGAAAAAAATAAGAATCCCTGCTACAACCGCCAAAATAAAAACACCGGTTGCCATAACATAATTTTTTAATTCAAAGTGATTCTTTTTCATATGTTTTCTCCTAATTTGACCTTTTATATCATGTATTTTTATTTTACCATGATTTTTGTTTTTTCTCCATAACAAAAAATCTGCAGATTCCAATCATAAGATTGAAATCTGCAGATTTTTTTACAACGATATCTGATTATTATGCTGCCTTCCGCGACTCACGTCCGCTTATATTGCTGCAATAAGAACAATGTTATTTATTTTTCTTTGTGTTTACGATCAGCGGAACAATTTCTCCTTTTTTTACATCCACCAGTCCCTTATCAGTCAGCTTCAGTGCCGGGCTTACCGGTAATCCAAGTGTTGCCACTGACATGATCGGATTATTATGCACATATCCCAGATCTGTAAGGCTTTTTCTTACCGCCTTCAATGCAAGGCCATTCTCCCTGATTGATTTTTCGGATAAAAGCCCACATACCGGAAGTGCAAGTTCAGAAAGGATCCTTCCATCTTTTACTGTCAGAAATCCCCCCTGCAGTTCCCGGATCCTGTTTACAGCAAATAACATATCATCCGGAGAGCTTCCTGCCACAAAGAGATTATGATGATCATGAAAATATGTTGTTGCCACAGTTCCCTTTTTCAAGCAGGAGCCTGTAAGAAATCCATAGCCGATATTTCCGTTCTTCCCATGACGTTCCACCACCATAGCCAGAAGACATCCGCTGTTTTCCCAGCAGATCTTTCCAGCTTTCACCGGCATTTCCACCAGTTTTTCAGTAGTATGGGTACGATCCGAATTGATCTCTATCACACGAACCGTTGCATATCCTTCCTGAAAAGGAGCATTCACTTGAAAATCCTTCAGAAAAATCTCCGGAAGCTGTACACTCCGGTAAAAATCTGCCGGAAATTCATATGTGGAAGCAGACAGCGGCAACTGCGGTTCATCCTTTGCATAAATCGGAACACCATTTTTGAATACAGCTTCCGGTTTAAGAACGGACGGATCTTTAAGCAGCATAAAGTCCGCAAGTTTTCCCGGTGCGATAGCTCCTCTGTCATAAAAATGCATCCGCTGACATGGTGTATATGTGGCACAGTAGATTGCCTGTTCCATCGGAAATCCCATATCGATCGCTTTCTGTACCACTGCATTCAGCGGTCCCTGCTCATACAAAACATCTGCCATAGTATCATCTGTTACAAAGGAACAATACTCGTAGAGCTGGTTCTGGCAGATATATTCCAGGATTTCCGGTTTCAACATTTTATCCTGGATCTCAAAAAACATTCCGTTTTCGATCCGCTGCTTTACTTCCTCAAGAGTATGTTCTGTATGATCACCATTAATACCCAGATAAAGAAACTTTGCAAGATCCAGATCCAGTAATGACGGACAGTGTCCCTCGATCACATATCCCGGATGGTCTTTTTTCAGATATTCCAGAAACCGGCTGATCTCCAGATCATTTTCCCGGATGATCTGCCGGTAATTCATGATTTCGCCTACACATACCACATCTTTTTCTTCCAGCAGATGCTTCATTGCACTGCAGTCAATGATCCCGCCTGTTGTTTCCAGCTTTTCACTGGTTGACGGAACGCTGCTTGGAATCCCGTAAAAAATATCGATAGGTGCATTCTTTGCCGCAGAGATCATTTCCAGAATCCCTCGGATCCCTTTGACATTGGCCATTTCGTGAGGCTCTGAAACCACCGTCGTCACACCATTTTCTCCTGCACATTTTCCAAAAAAAGCCGGTGTGGCCATAGAACTCTCAATATGCATGTGAATATCTGTCAGTCCTGGAATCATGTATGATCCCTTTGCATCGATCACATTGTCAGTCTGAAGATCCGTATCCTGTTTTCTGTCTATGTAATAAAATTTTCCATCTTTCACCGCAACATTGGCAGATATGAATTTCTTAAGATAGGAATTAAATACCTTTGCGTTTTTGATCAGCAGATGAACCTGCTCCATACCATTTCACCATCCTTAGATAATTGAATAAAAATACAACAGACAGACTGCTACCAGTACATACATGACCGGTTCAACCTTTTTGATCTTTCCTGCTGCGATCTTCATAACGAGATAAGCCGGAAGCGCCACGCAGATACCATTTGCGATATTATTTGCAAAAATCGTAAAGGTTACACATAAAAATGCCGGAATATACTCTGTAATATCCGAATAATCAATATTTCTCATAGCACCAAGCATATTGATGCCGATATAGATCAGCACCGGACCGGTTGCCGCAGATGGGATCACAAGAGCCAGTGGTGCCAGAAACAGCGAAAGTCCGAAGAAAATGCTTGTAAAAATAACCGTAAGTCCCGTTTTTCCTCCTGCTTCTACGCCTGCAGATGACTCCAGATAAGTAGTAAGACTCGGCATTCCAAACAATGCTCCAAAGCTTGTTGCAATCGCATCTACCTTAAAGCATTTATCAATACCCGGAAGATTTCCATCCTTATCCAGATAGCCTGCCTTTGCTCCCACTCCCAGAACTGTTCCGAATGTAGAAAAGAAATCCGGTACAAACAGAGCGATCAGAAATGGAATATAAGCAAAATTCAGCGCTCCCATAAAATCAACTTTCAGGAACTGATGGCCGATACCTGCCGGAAATGCAAAAATGGATTCCGGAGCATGTGTAACACCGAAAGGAATTCCTGCCAGAGTGGTCAGCAGGATCGCAAGAATCATACCACCCGGTATATTTCGTACCTTGATCACCAGAAGGATCAGAAATCCGATCACTGCTACGATCACAGATGGAGATGCAAGATCTCCAAAGGAAAGACAGTTTTTTGCATCATTTGCCACAATCAGGCCACAGTTTTTTGCACCAAGAAGTGCGATAAACAGACCAATACCGGCACTAACCGCTTGTTTCAGGCTTACCGGGATCACACGTACCACGGCTTCTCTCAGACCAAAGAATGAAATTATGATAAAAAGAACACCACTCCAGAATATCACACCTGCTGCGATCGGCATACTTACGCCTTCATTGGTAATCATAGATGCAATAATTCCAACGCTTCCAAGTCCCGGAGCCAGAGCAAACGGTCGATTGGTAACCAATGCCATTGCACAGCTGGTCACAATGATCAGAATGATCATAGCTGTCAGAGTCGTGTGTTTATCATAACCGGCGCCTGCCAGAATATTTGGGATCGTAGCAAGCACATACGCCATAGTTACAAAAGTTGTCAGTCCTGCCAGAAGTTCTGTTTTTATATTTGTATTGAACTCAGACAGTCTGAACTGTTTTTCCAGCCAGTTTTTCATTTATTTTTTCCCCCTTGATATGATGATAGGATGTATTGTAAAATATGCATATCAGGAAGTCAAATTCATATTATACATAAAAATTATGCCAAAATGGAATAGTTGGAGGAAAACATGAACTATCATGAACTGAAGTACATTCTCTGCATTGCCAAATATCAGAATCTTACAAAAGCCGCACAGGAGCTTTATATTTCCCAGCCAACCCTGACCAAGCATCTCCAGAAACTGGAACGAGAAATGGGGACCAAGCTGTTCAGCCGCAGCGGAAACAGCTATACACCTACCTTTGCGGGCCGCAAATATATGGAGTATACCCGAAAGATCCTGCAGATACAACAGGACTGGGAAAAAGAGCTGAAAGATCTTACAGAAAATAATGAAGGAGAACTGAATGTTGCTTTCCCACTGATGAGGAGTACCTGTATGGTTCCTCAGATCATGACCTCTTTTTTTCAAAAATATCCTAAAGTAAAGGTCAATATCCTGGAAGAGGCATATTCTATCCAGGAAAAACTTCTGCTCAATGATCAGCTTGATTTTGGCATTTTCAATGAAGTACATAAACACCCCAAGCTGGAATACGAACTGCTGAAAAAAGAAGAAATCCTTCTGATCATGCCTCCGGAGCACCCATTGGCTGCTGCCGGCAGTGTATCCACTCACGGCATATACCCGAAGCTTGATCTCTCACTTCTGGCAGAAGAGCCTTTTATCCTGCATTTTCCGGAACAGACTACCGGACAGCTTTCGCTGGAAGCATTGAAAGCTGCCCATATCAAGCCTTATGTGCCAATACAGAGCCGCAACACAGAAACCTGTGTCAAACTCTGCATGCAAGGACTTGGTATGTGTTTCACCCCGGAAACCTATGTTCAAAATATGGACCTCCCTGTAAAACCAGCCTGTTTTTCCATTGGTGAAGATGGCGTCTTCAGCACACTGACAATTGCATACCGAAGAGGTACCTATCTCCCACAGTACGCCCGGGATTTTATATGTACTGCGAAGAAGGTCCTGTAGTGTTTTGATCAACATATATTGAAGCAAAAAATCTTCTGTTCAGAGGGAATATTTTTATTGCATTATTCTGAATATTCCTGTATAATTGACACAATAATCAAAACTTAAGAGCGTAACGTACAAGGGCGTACAGCACATATTTCCTGTGTCTGTACGCCTTTGTGTTATTTCTGCAGTCCTGCGGATATTTCGCTTTGAGAAAGGGAGGAGATTTCTATGATGAATGCAATCGGAAGTGTGATAAACCAGATCGACAGTCTGGTGTGGGGCTGGTGGATGATCATTTTACTTCTGGGCACCCATATTTTCATGACCATCCGTACCGGTGTGATCCAGCGTAAGATTGGTACCGCCATTCGCCTGTCTGTCACCAAAGATACCAATGCGGAAGGTGAAGTAAGCCAGTTTGGCGCCCTGACAACAGCCCTTGCTTCCACTATTGGAACCGGAAATATCATCGGTGTCGGTACTGCCATTGCTCTTGGCGGTCCCGGTGCAGTCCTCTGGTGCTGGCTTACCGGTGTCTTCGGAATCGCCACCAAATACAGTGAGTCTCTCATCGCTGTAAAATACCGCGTCAAAACCAAAGACGGCCGTATGCAGGGTGGTGCTATGTATGCCCTAGAGCGCGGATTAAATATGCGCTGGCTTGGTCTGATCTTTGCCTTTTTCGGTGGCTTTGCTTCCTTTGGAATCGGATGTGCTACCCAGGTCAATGCCATTGCAACGGTATGTAATGAGAACCTTCATATTTCGCCGGCAGCGATCGGCATTGCTGTGGCAGTTCTTACTGCCCTTGTTATTTTCGGCGGGATCAAATCCATCGCCAATGTATGTGAACGTCTTGTTCCGTTTATGGCATTTTTCTATGTGATCGGATGTATCATCATCCTGGGGATCAATTTCGATTTTATCATTCCCGCAGTAAAAACCATCTGCAAATTTGCTTTTACCCCTGGTGCTGCTGCAGGAGGTCTTGTAGGACGTGGTATCATGATGGCCATGCAGTATGGAATCGCAAGAGGACTTTTTTCCAATGAATCCGGTATGGGTTCTGCCCCCATCGCCGCTGCTGCCGCACAGACAAGAAATCCGGTTCGTCAGGCTCTCGTTTCCAGCACCGGTACATTCTGGGATACCGTTGTGGTATGTCTGATGACCGGTCTTGTTCTGGTAACCAGTATTATGAAAAATCCTTCGATCGACATGGGAAATATCACTGATGGCGGTGTTCTTACTACACTGGCTTTTCAGCAGATCCCGGTTCTTGGTCCTGTGATCCTTGTAGTGGGTATCATTTCCTTCGCATATTCTACAGTCCTTGGATGGGCATATTATGGCGAGCGGTGCGTGGAGTATTTCTCCGGCAAAAAGGGACTCATCCCCTATCGTGTGCTGTATATTGCGGTAGCTGCCATCTCCCCTGTTATTTCTCTGAACCTGGTATGGACCGTAGCGGATATCCTGAATGCACTGATGGCTATTCCAAACCTGATCGCAGTACTACTGCTTTCCAATGTGATCGTAAAAGAGACCAAAAAATATATCAACGATCTGGATGCACGGGATGACACACCGGTGGAAGTGATCGATAAATAAAAAAACGATAAATATAAGCATTTTATATAACAAAGTTACAGCTCCGACTGCTTCTCATATTACAAAGCAGTCGGAGCTGTCCGTTTACAAATGTCTTCTTCACTTTTTTATAATACATCCTGTGCTTTCATCTCTTCGGACACAGCAAGATATTCTTTGCTGTTTTCCACGATACCAAGCTTCTCTTCCCAGGTAAGATTTCGTTTGATCCTGGCCGGACTTCCCATTACCAGAGAACCATCCGGGATCACCGCATTTTTAGTCACAAGACTGCCGGCTCCTATGATACAGTCGTTTCCGATCTTTGCACCATCCAGGATCACGGCTCCCATTCCGATCAATGTCCGGTCTCCGATGGTACATCCATGGATCACCGCATTATGTCCCACAGTAACGTTGTTTCCGATATGGACCGGCATGTTGTGGCTCACATGAATGGTACAGTTTTCCTGGATATTTGTTTCTTCTCCGATCACTACCGGCGCATCATCCCCGCGGATCACCGCATAATATAATACACAGCTGTCACGGCCGATCGTTACATTTCCAAGGATCACAGACTGCTTTGCGATCCTGGCACCTTCTGCGATCTTTACATTTTTATAATTCATTTTTCCTCCTGAATCTGCTTTCCCTGTACAGGATTCTGCCATATGATATTTCTGATCATGGGTTCTATACGCAACAGCAATTCCTTTTTAACCCATATTATATTTCGTCCGGATCACAATATCTGTATACTGGTATTCCTTTTCCGGTGCCTTGCTGTCAAAGAGAAGCTGGAACAAAATAATCACCGGAGAATGTCCCTGTACAGCCGCATCCTGACCGATAAGGAAATTGATCGTCCCCTCTTTCAGCCATTTCAGATTTTCTTCCAGGAAATCATTGGCGATCACATGCATGGTTTTATCCTTTCCAAGCTTCTGCAAGGTCTGGCAGACACCCTTTACACCATGACCCGTAATATAGATCCCGGTCAGCTCCGGATAAAGCTCCAGAAATTCTTCCACGATCTTGGATGCCACCCATTCGTCATCATAAGAATACCTTATATCCACGATCTCGATTCCCGGAAAGCTTTCTTTAATCTCTGTCGTAAATCCTTTCTGCCTGCTGATCAGACCAGGATTGGCAACCTGTCCGGAAATTATGGCAACCTGCCCGTTTCCGCCTGTCATCTCCCCCATCAGGCCTGCTGCCGTACGACCGGCCTGAAAGGTATCCTGTCCCACAAAGCATAACCTTTTTGTATCTTCCAGATCCGCATTAAAGGTAACTACCGGAATTCCATACTCTTCCTGATACTGATTGATCCTCGCTCTCAAAAGCTGATCTTCTGATGGAGTCAGCGCGATTCCATTAAACCCCTCTTCCCGGAGTTCTTCCATTGCAGCCATTACTTTTTCCGGTTCCACGCCCTCGATCTCATAGATCTTTACTGTTCCGCCAAAGCTCTCCACTTCTTCTTTTGCTTCCAGGACTCCCTTTAAAACCTGCTGCATAAAAGGAGTCTCCATATACTGAAGGATCACACCGATACGGATTTTCCTCTTTGCCATGGCAAGGGCACGACCGGCACGGCTGGGCTGATATCCCATCTCCCGGGCGATCCTTTTGATCCTTTCCTCTACTTCCGGGCGGATACGGCCTCTGTTGTTCAGTGCCCTGTCCACAGTGCCTCTTGAAACTCCTGCTGCTTCCGCAATCTGTTGTAATGTTACTGCCATATTTTACCCTCCAAAACCTCTCCTGTGTGCTTTGTGTTCACGCGCACGCTCTTTTATCTCATTATACACATTTACACTTTCTCAGGCAATCCCTGATTTCATTATTTTATAATTTTCCTTTACGATCAGACAGGCCCGGCATAAACAGGTGCATTCCCTCAGCCAAAAATGCTTCCGAAAAAATCTCCGGAAGCATTTTTATCATTGCAAAACAGATTCCTTTGTCAATCCAGAAGCTCCTGTACCATCTCGGGGGTAAAGGTTACAGCCTTCACATGATCCACCTCAATCTGATACAGAGCATTGGCCGCAATATGCTCCGCAGCCTGCTCCAGATCACGGATTCCTGTGGTATCTTCAAATTTCTTAATTACTGCGTCCAGCGCCTCATCCGTTACGATACATTCTTCCTGTTTCAGACTCATACGTTTCAGAACCTTGGGAAGCGCAAATCTGGAAAAGATGATCTTCTTTTCCTTCGGTGTGTAATCAGGAATATCGATCACTGCAAAACGTGACATCAGAGGTGCGCTGATCTTTGCCTTATCATTGGCTGTGGCAATAGGATAGACACCAACTGTCGGAACCATACATTCCATATAGTTATCTGTAAAACCAAGGTTATCCAGCAGTGTCAGAAGCACGTCTGCCGGATTTCCGTTTCCTTTACCTGATGCAGCCTTGTCAAGCTCATTGATGATAAATACCAGATTGGATTCTCCTGCCATGGAAAAAGCCTCCATGATGATTCCAGGCTTGGCATTTGCATAAACACGAGAGCTTCCTGTAAGCTGTTCCGGATCATTGATCGAACTCATATCCAAGGTTGTCCACGGCATTTTCAGGATTCTTGCAACTGCATAAGCGATCTGAGATTTACCGGTACCTGCCGGTCCTACAAGAAGCAGTCCGTAAGCAGGAAGTGTATGAGTACGGTTGATCTGAATGATCGTCTCAATGATCCTCTGTTTTACACGCTCCATTCCATAAAGCTCCTCATCCAGGATACGACGTGCTTCCTTCGGATCAATAGACTCAAAATAATTATGCTTCCACTGAATATTCATCATGATGGAAAGTGCTCTCTGGGCATGGCGTCTTTCCTCCTGAGAAACCTCATGAGAACGGGCAACTGCCAGATTTCTTCTTGCCCAGAGACGGATATTATCCGGCATAGTCTTTCCGGCACAGTTCATAAAGTCGGTGATACTCTGAATACTGGTAAGCTTCATATCGTCACCGTCTTCTTCCTCCTCATCGTTCTCATTTTCTTCTGCCGGCGCACTGCTTGCAAACAGACGCTCGATCATAAACTGAAGAAATCCGTCCTCAGCAGAAAGCTTGGTGCCTCCGCCAAAAGCGATCTCGCGGATTTTGTAAACAGCATATCCTTCTTCTGTATTCTGTCCTGAAAGACGGATGTTGATATGATTTTCTCCGAGCCATTTGATCAGGCTTGTAAAACGGGAATCAATCTTCAGGATGTCTGCCGGAAAAACTCCGTCCTCTTCCTTAAACTCAAATGCAGTCTGCTTCGCAGGATTGGAAAAATATCCGCAGGAATGATGTTTCCACTCTCTTTTGCTGTTATCCAGGATCAGCATCGGTTTCTCCGGTGTGGCTTTTGTTTCATTAGAACGAAATGTTATATATGTGCACTGGCTTTTTGTCTCTTTTTTATCTGCCGGCGCTGCGCTGAAATCAAAAACTGGCATATTTTTTACTCCTCTTTCTCTGAAAAATATCTTCATTCAGTTTATCATGGATTAGAAATCTCAACAACTGCTGATATGGTTTTTTATGCATTTTTTATTCATTTTTTATATTCGTCATTTTCCCGTAAGTTGTTTAAACAGTTCCACAGTTTGCTGATTGACACTGCCTGTAAACTATGTTATCGTGCAATCATGTCTGCTTTCATTTTTTACAAAAGCTGACACAGTTACCATGTATGTGATTTACTGTTTTTCACGTCATTGTAATTGTATTTTTTTGGAGGAGGAAATGAGAAATCAACTTTCACAGCGGGATGATTTTTATCCACAGATCGTTAAGCTTGTCATCCCCATCATCATTCAGAATCTGCTAAGTGCAGCGGTCAATTCCGCCGATGTTATCATGCTGAATTTTGTAGGTCAGTCATCCATCTCCGCAGTATCCCTGGCAGCGAATTATTCCAATGTCCTGTTTATGGTATATTACGGTCTTGGTACGGGAGCCACCCTGCTTTGTGCCCAGTATTATGGAAAGGGAGATTACAAAGCCATTCAGATCATCGAGGGAATCGCTCTTCGTTTTTCCATGATCATCTCTGTTCTCGTGGCACTCGTTGCATTTACCATGCCACAGATGATGATGAAACTGTTCACCAACGATCCGGAGCTTCTGACCATTGGTTCTTCCTATATCCGCATTATGGGTATCACCTATATCTGCTGGGGTATGACGGAGGTTTATCTGGCTGTTCTTCGAAGCATTGGCCGGGTAACTACCAGCATGGCGATGAATATGCTGGCATTTGGACTGAATATCCTTTTGAATGCGACTTTTATCTTCGGATTGTTCGGAGCACCCAAGCTTGGTGCTACCGGTGTGGCTATTGCTACTGCACTTTCCAGAATGATCGAGCTGATCGCCTGTTTTATTGTTTCTGCTTTCAGCAAAAATGTCCGACTGGATCTCCGATGTATGTTCACAAAAAACAAACTGCTGTTCAGTGATTTCGTGCGGCTTTCCCTGCCGGCTCTTGGTAATGATATTTCCTGGAGTATTGGTTTTTCCATGTACTCTGTGATCCTGGGGCATCTTGGTACGGATGCGGTTGCTGCCAATTCTCTGGTTGTAGTAGTCCGTAATATCGGCTCTGTTTTCTGTTTCGGTATTGCCAGTGCAGGAGGTATCCTTCTAGGCAATGTTATGGGGCAGGGCGATCTGGAACGTTCCAGGCGTTATGCTTCCAAAACACTGAAGCTTACTGTTATTGCAGGTTTTTTTGGCGGACTTATCGTTCTTGCCATCACACCGTTCGTAATGAGATTTGCGTCCCTGACACCCACTGCCATGCATTATCTGAAATATATGCTTCTGATCAACAGCTACTATATTATGGGGTCTGCAGTAAATACAACCCTGATCGCTGGTGTGTTCCGGGCAGGTGGTGATACAAAGTTTGGTCTGATTTGTGATACCATTGATATGTGGGTATATGCAGTACCCCTTGGATTTTTCGCTGCTTTTGTACTGAAGCTACCGGTTATGTGGGTGTATTTTCTGCTCTGTACGGATGAATTTGTGAAGTGGCCATGGGTGATCAAAAGGTATCTTAGTGGAAAGTGGGCTAAGAATATTACCCGCGAGAATATATTTGAAAATAAATAGAATACAGAAATATTTTAGACGGCTGGAATCTGCGTTATTTTTCAAAAATTCGCTGTTTGAGCGAAGCAAGTCTCGGACTTTTAGAAAATAACTTTAGCAGATTCCAGCCGTTCGTTACTCAACTACCGCTGCAATCCTTCTATCACCTTCTCTGTCAGACGCACAACACTTTCCTGTACCTCCCGGATCTCCTTCTCCGAAATACCATCCTTATGAAATCCCCCGGTGCAAACCACTCTCTTTCCCAGCTTTTTCGAAACCTGCTCCGCCATCCACCGGCAAATCACCTCGTCCTTATGTCCCGGAAAATTCAAAACTGAGGAAGTCGCACTCACAGAACCATCCCCTGTCAGAGACACTCTCGGTTCCGTCTGCACCACACATCCCAGATGAGGTCTCTCTCCGCCTTTCAGACAGATAAGCACATCCTCTCCGATAAATGCAGCACTGACCTCCAGCTCACAGCCTGCAGTCTCCACACACTCTTTTATAATCCATTCCATCTGCGATACTCCTTTGCTTCGATCCCAAACGGTTCCAAAAGCTTTGCCGCAATATGATACACCATATCATCAATGCTTTCCGGTTTATGATAAAACGTCAGCATCGGCGGAATGATCCGCACTCCCGGAAGCATGGAAAGCTCATAAAGATTTCGGAGATGAATCCCGCTTAACGGTGTTTCTCTGGCTGCCAGCACCAGTATTCTCTGTTCCTTGACCGTCACATCTGCCGCACGCAGAATAAGATTATCTGCATAGCCACTGTGGATCCCCGCGATCGTCTTCATGCTGCAGGGCACGATCAGCATCCCCTCTGTTTTGAAAGAACCACTGGCCGGTTTTGCCCCAATTTCTCCCGGTGCACATACATGATCTGCCAATCGTTTCACATCCTCCGGTTCCAGCTCCGTCTCCTGGCGAAGAGTCAGCTCTGCACTGGAACTCATGATCAGATAAGACTCAAAATCCGGATTCTCCCGGATGATCTCCAGACATTTTACAAGGAGCGGCAGGCCGCTTGCACCTGTCGCACCAACTATAATTCTCTTTTTCATTTTTTCAGCCATTTCTCCGGATCCAGTTCCATAAAACGGGCTCTGTGAAAATCTTCCTTCAGATCATAAGGCACCGTACAGTCAAAAATAGTCTTGCATGCAATTCCATGATCACGGATACTTGGAGAAAATGCAGGATCATTGGACGGATCAAGAGGATGACAACGGACACCCGGAATGGTGATCACATCCACATCCCCCTGGAATCTCGTATTCATCGCCCAAAGTACATCATTCATATCAAAGCAGTCCACATCTTCATCTACCAGAAATACATTTTTCAGCTCACTGAAGGCGGAAAATGCAAGAAGTGCAGCCTGACGCTGTCTTCCCTCATCACTTTGAGAAAGCTTTTTAAACTGAAGGACAGCCATATACTTTCCACCTCCGGCACTGCTGCAGTATACGTTCTGAAGTCTTCCAGGCATTGCTTTTTCCACCATGCCATAGATGCTGGCTTCTGTAGGGATTCCCGCCATGGATACGTGCTCCTCACTTGGCCCGATACAGGTCTGCATGATCGGATTTTCACGATGTGTCACTGCTGTAACCTTGATCAGCCAACACTGATCACTTGCAGGCCCTGTATATCCCGGAAACTCCGGCATGGCGTATCCGGTATTGCTGTTCTGATCTTCCTTTACACGCACACCCGGGATCACTTCTCCCTCGATCACGTATTCCGCATTAGCGATGGCACGCTCGTTAACGGTTAAACATTTACAGAGTTCCACCGGCTCTTTGCGCAGTGCACCGGCTACAGACAGCTCATCATACCCCAGTGGTGTTGTAGGCGGCTCAAAACAGGAACCGATCTCAATAGCAGGATCAACTCCGATACTGATAGAAATCGGCAGCCTTTGTCCCAGCTCCTCAGCACGCTCTGCCATTGCTCCGATATGTCTGGCACCAGGTGTAAAGAAAATGGAAAGCTCATCTTTTCCCTGAATGCAAAGACGATGAATGGTCACATCGTGAACTCCAGTATCCGGGTGTGTGGCGTAGCACATGCCAAGTGTGATATACGGGCCCGCATCATCCGGTGTGTTCGCTGGCGCAGGAATCAGCTTATAGAGGTCAAAATCCGGATCTGCTGCCTTATGCACCACCTGCTGACACGGTGCATCACTTTCAAGATCGACCGGTGGAATTGGATTCTCCACGCTTTTGCAGAGCATCTTTCCAAGATTTTCCGGCTGAGTGTCAAGTAAAGCAGCAACTCTTTTTCTGCTTGCCAGAAGACCGATAGCTACTCTTGCATCCGGGTGTCCTTTTATACGATTAAAGATCATGGCAGGTCCTTCCTTTGTGGGACGCTTCACCGTTCCACCGGCTCCTACATAACGATATACCCCTGCAAGCTCTGCCATCGGATCAACTTCCACCTCTGTTTCGATCAGCTGATCTGGCATCTGCTCCAGAAGTGCCAGAGCACTTCTCAGATCTCTTACTTTTTCTGCCATAAAAAACCTCCTGCGTTATCTTTATATTACTGTTCACTCCGTTCTCAGTAACATCTTTATTTTCTTATGTTATTTTATCTCTTTTTTACATGGTGAATCAATTCTTTCTATGATATAATTGTTTCCAATATGGAATGATTTGTCACTATTTTCTAAAAGGCAGGTGTTACCATGACTCTTGAACAGATCGACTATTTTATCTGTGCAGCTCAATCCCGGACTTTTTTTGATGCTGCAGAAGCTATGCATATCTCCCAGTCCTCCCTTTCCAAGCAGATCATGAAACTGGAAAAAGAACTGGAGCTTACCTTATGGGACCGCAGCAAGCGTACTGCTGTGCTTACTCCTGAAGGAGAGTTTTTTTACAAAGAAGCACTTAAGATTTCCAGACAGTATCATCGTTCTCTGGAAGCAGTGTACCATTTTAAGGACAGTAAGCTCCAGGCACTTCATATTGGAACACTTCCTTTTCTTTCTCAGTACCATCTTACTTCTGTGATACACAGTTTTTGTGATACACACCCGGAGCTTTCTTTTTCTCTGAAGGAGGTAGAAGACGAAGAACTTCTTTCCGGTCTTGAAAAAGACTTTTTTAATCTGATCTTTGTACGAAAACACATGATAGACCCGGAGCTCTATACTTTTCATGCTCTCACAGCAGACCGTCTGGTTGCTGTTTTTCCTGAAGCTCATCCCTCTGCGTCCAAAAAATCGGTCTCTCTTTCCGAACTGAAAAAAGAATCTTTTATCCTGATGCCTCCGCACACTTCCATTTACCGTTTCTGTATGCAAAGTTTTCATAATGCAGGGATCCACCCTCAGCTTTTGCGTACTGCCCGTGCAGAATCTATTGTCAGCGCAGTGGAAATTGGCGAAGGGATCAGCCTTCTTACAGAAAGCAGCTTTCAGTTCTTTCGTCAGCCTTCGCTTGTTGCTGTCCCGGTTAATGGACTGGAAAAGCTATCTGTTGGAATTGCCCATAAAAAAAATATGGCTCTCACAACCTCTGCAGAATGTTTTCTGCAGTTTGTGAAAAGCCATATGTAAGGTATTTTTTCTATAATCCAAGCATCATTCCCACACCATGTACCGCAAACGCAACGATCCATGCAGTGGCACACTGTACTGCTACAATACCAGCAGCAGCTCTTACAGTTCCCATCTCCCGACGCACAGTTGCAATAGCTGCAACACAGGGTGTATAGAGCAAGGTAAAGATCAAAAATACGTAAGCAGTAAACGGTGTAAATAAAGTCTGAAGCAATGCCGTATTTCCGCCCAGAAGGACTGTCAGCGTAGACACAACGCTCTCTTTTGCCATAAAGCCCGTGATCAATGCGGTGGATACTCTCCAGTCACCAAAGCCCAGCGGAGCAAAAAGTGGTGCCACGATGCTTCCGATCTTTGCCAGAAGGCTCTGATCTGTGCTGGTAACAAGGTTAAGACCTGCATCAAAGTTCTGCAGGAACCACACGATCAGCGTTGCCGCAAAAATAATTGTAAACGCTTTCTGGATAAAGTCCTTCGCCTTTTCCCAGATCAACTGTCCTACACTTTTTGCAGAAGGAAGCCGGTAATTGGGAAGCTCCATGACAAACGGAACCGGCTCTCCCTTATATTTCGTCTTTTTCAGGATCAGCGCATACAGGATCCCGCAGAGAATTCCTGCAAAATAAAGGCTGATCATCACAACTCCTCTCCACTGCTTCGGGAAAAATGCACTGGTGAGAAGTCCGTAGATCGGAAGCTTGGCACTGCAGCTCATAAACGGAGTAATCAGGATCGTCATTTTCCGGTCACGTTCACTGGATAATGTTCTGGTTGCCATAATGGCCGGCACCGAACAGCCGAATCCGATCAGCATCGGCACAAAGCTTCTTCCGGAAAGTCCGATCTTTCGAAGGAGCTTGTCCATAACAAAGGCTACACGAGCCATATATCCGGTATCTTCCAGGATTGACAGGAAGAAAAACAAAGTAACGATCGTAGGAAGAAATCCGATCACGCTTCCGATACCGCTTAAAATTCCATCCACAACCAGTGACTGCAGTACTGAGCTGACACCTGCCACCTCCAGTCCCCTGCCAATAAGTGCAATTACCCAGTTCACGACCATAGTCATTCCGTCTGAAAGCCAGGCTCCCAGATAATTAAACGTCATCACAAATACAATTGCCATAATTCCCACAAAACAGGGAATTGCTGTATATTTTCCGGTAAGGATACGATCTATGGCGACACTTCGTTTATGTTCACGGCTTTCTGCCGGTTTTACCACAGTTTTCTCACAAAGCTTTTCAATAAAATTGAAGCGCATGTTCGCAAGAGCTGCCTCACGATCCAGACCGCCATCCTTCTCCATAACATGTACCAGCCCATCAAGAACCTTTTTTTCACCTTCAGGCAAAGCCAGACGTTTTTCGATCAGAGAATCTTTCTCTACGATCTTCGTAGCTGCAAAACGTACAGGAAGTCCTGCTTTTTTTGCATAGGGTTCGATCAGATGAACGGCTGCATGGATACATCTGTGAAGTGCGCCTACCGGATCCTTCGGTGACTGATTGTCAGTACAGAAATCAATTCTTCCTGGTGCTTCTCTGTATCTTGCAACATGGACTGCATGATCGATCAGCTCATCAATTCCTTCATTCTTCGCTGCTGAAATAGGTACAACCGGAATTCCTAAAATCTCCTCCAGTTCATTGATCCGAACAGAACCTCCATTTGCCCTTACCTCATCCATCATATTTAAGGCCAGCACCATTGGGATTCCAAGCTCCATCAGCTGCATGGTAAGATAAAGATTTCTCTCAATATTGGAAGCATCTACAATATTAATGATTCCTGTCGGCTTCTCATTCAGTAGAAAATCTCTTGTTACGATCTCCTCGCTGGAATACGGGGAAAGTGAATAGATTCCAGGAAGATCCGTTACCGTTGCCTCCGGATGCCTCCGGATGCTTCCTTCTTTCTTGTCAACAGTTACACCTGGAAAGTTACCAACATGCTGATTGGAACCTGTCAGCTGATTAAAAAGAGTTGTCTTTCCACAGTTCTGATTACCTGCCAGTGCAAACGTGATCGGTTCCCCTTTGGGAATCGTATCACCGATCCGGTTCTTACGATAATCTCGAGCCTTTCCAAGTTCTCCCACACCAGGATGAGCAATCGGCTGATGCCGTTCATTTTCTTTCTTCGTTTCCGTCATGGATTCGATCGATACGATCTCAATCTTTGCAGCTTCCGCCAGCCGCAATGTCAGCTCATATCCGCGCAGCACAAGCTGTACCGGATCTCCCATAGGAGCTGTTTTACGAAGAGACACTTCTGTCCCCGGTGTAAGCCCCATATCCAGAAGATGATGTCTCAGCTCCCCCTCGCCACGAACACTGATGATTCTGCCACATTCTCCAGTCTTTAATTTGTCCAGTGTCATATTGTCACCTCATCATAAGTACAATTTACATGGTCAATACATATATCTGTATTATCCACTGGTACATCGTTTCGTAAATAACTATATCAATCGGATTTACAGACAAGTGAATGGTATAGTTATTTCAAAAACGATGCACTAATATAAATGTAACACAATTTAAGTTATTTGACAATAACTGATTAATCTGATAAGTTTCGTGCAAATAATACCAATTCAAAAGTTATTTATCATTAACATTTATATTTTTTCTCACTTTAGCACAATTCCTGTTTGATAAACAAACACCTTCATATTTTTTGCAGACATACAATAACATCCATGTATATTCCCGCAATAAAAAAGCGCAAACGACATATTATCTGTCGTCTGCGCCTTTTTATTGCGAGAACCGTTTCGGTGAATCCTTACTCACCAATTAACCAATTGTACATTTCCTCATACTGACGTGCGGAATTGTTCCAGGAAAAATCTGCAGCCATCGCGCGATCTACCATTTTATTCCATTCACGTTTCTTGTCATAATATACACTCTCTGCATAACGGATCGTAGCAAGCATTTCATGTGCATTGTAATTTACGAAGGAGAATCCTGTTCCGGTTCCCTCGAATTCATTGTACGGGACAACTGTATCCTTCAGACCACCGGTCTCTCTGACGATCGGAAGAGTTCCATAACGAAGGCTCATCAGCTGGCTTAAGCCACATGGCTCAAACAGTGACGGCATCAGAAATGCGTCAGATGCTGCATAAATTCTGTGAGACATTGCCTCATCATAGTAGATCTGTGCAGATACCTTGCCATGATACTTCCAGTCAAAATGACGGAACATATTCTCATAACGTTCCTCACCGGTACCAAGAGCAACGATCTGAACCGCATCCTGACACAGTTCGTCCATGATATAAGCGATCAGATCAAATCCCTTCTGATCTGTCAGGCGGGATACAATACCGATCATCATAGCTTTCGGATCCTGCTCAAGTCCAAGATCTTTCTGAAGCTGGATCTTGTTCTTAATTTTCTCCTTGCGGAAGTTCTTTGCATTATAGTTCTTGGTGATATTCGGATCTGTCTCCGGATTGAATTCATTGTAATCAATACCATTTACAATACCACGCAGGCTGTTGGCTCTCGCATTGAGAAGTCCGTCCAGCTTCTCACCATAAAACGGTGTCTTGATCTCTTCCGCATAGGTATTACTTACTGTGGTAATGGCATCTGCAAATACCATACCGCCCTTCAGGAAGTTTGCGTCCTTGTATGCTTCCAGTTTATCCGGCGCAAAGTAGTAATCGGAAAGGCCTGTGATATCCTTAACAGTCTTAACATCCCATACACCCTGAAATTTCAGGTTATGTATTGTCATAACAGTCTTGATTCCACGGAAGAATTCATTCTCCTGGAAAGAATCGTGAAGGTAAACCGGAACAAGTCCTGTCTGCCAGTCATGACAGTGGATGATATCCGGTCTGAATCCGATCACCGGAAGAACCGATAACACAGCTTTGGAAAAGAAAGCAAATTTCTCAAGATCCCATGGTGCACTGTCATATGGTTTCGGACCGCTGAAATAATATTCATTATCAATGAAGTAAAACTGGATCCCGTCATACTGCATCTGCATAATGCCTACATAGCAGTTCTTAAATCCCAGATCCATATAAAAATGGGTCACATACTCCATTTTGTCTTTCCATTCCTGTTTCATACAGGCATATTTCGGTAAGATCACGCGTATATCAAAATATTTTTTGTCAAAGCACTTAGGCAGTGAGCCGGCAACATCAGCGAGTCCTCCTGTTTTGATAAAAGGTACTGCTTCTGATGTAGCAAACAGAATTTTTTTCATCTGTATTCCCCTCCCTGGGTACACCCGTTTTTATTTATGATTATACTCCAAAATTCATCTAATTTAAAGACCGATTTTTATATTCTAGTCTGATTTTATCTGCGATCAGTGCTATAAATTCAGAATTCGTGGGTTTCCCTTTTCCGGTGCTTACAGTATATCCAAACAATTCATCAATGGTATCCATCTTTCCCCGGCTCCATGCCACCTCGATCGCATGTCGGATCGCCCGCTCCACTCTGCTCGGTGTTGTCTGATGGCGTTTCGCAATGGTTGGATATAATACCTTGGTAATGGAATTGAGCATTTCCATGTCATTGACAGACAAAATGATCGCATCCCTTAAATACTGATACCCCTTGATGTGTGCCGGAACTCCGATCTCATGAATGATATTCGTCACATCGGTTTCCAGATTCCTCTCCGGCTGAGGCTTTTTGGTTTCTGTGATACCTGGCCTTGCAATCTCCCGCACTCTTCTGTCCCCAATCTTCCGAATATGTTTGATCCGGTTTAAAAGTGTGGTGTTGTCAAAAGGCTTCAAAACATAATAGTCTGCTCCAAGACTGAATGCATCCTCTGTAATCCTCTCCTGTCCAATTGCAGATAATACGATAAACACTGGAACTTTTTTGACATTTGCGTTATGGGAAAATTTCTCCATAACGGAAAGGCCGTCCATCTTCGGCATAATGATGTCGAGAATCACCACATCCGGCTCCTTATCTTTGATTATGTTACAGATTTCTTCTCCGTTGTGTGCTTTTCCGACCAGTTCAAGGTCTTTATCTTCTTCGATCATCTGACCGAGCATGTCTGTCATTTTCGCGTTATCATCAGCAATTGCAACATTTAATTTGTCCATGAGGACCCTCCTAACTTCTATCTCCTTGGGTTTCCAGACATACCCCCTGTCACCACGGCAGTAACCGACACTGTTAGCTGCCTGCGCTTTCCCCTTGCTGGCGACAAAATTATTATAGTGGAAATCCTGTAGTAAAATCAAGATAAAAGTAGTTATTTTATCACACTTTCGTACGATATTTTTCGACATTTTTTCTCTTATATATCACAAAATTCACTAAAATGCAGGTATTTCCATCTGTATCCGGCATTTTTCCCCATATAAAAAAGAGGCACTTTTCCCGGACTTTTTCCATGTTTTTGTGCCTCTTTCCTCAACTGCAGATTATGCATTGCCTGTCATATTTTCAATAAAAATCCCATATCCGCCGGTAGAATCCTGCACAAATACATGAGTCACGGCACCAAAGAGTTTTCCGTTCTGAAGCACAGGACTTCCAGACATTCCCTGAACGATCCCACCTGTTTTTTCCAGGAGTTCTTTATCTGTGATCTGGATCACGAAGCTCTTATTAGAATCCTCATGGTTCATATCGATCCTGGTGATCTCTGCGGCATATTCTTTTACTTCGCCGTCTGTGCAGCAGAGAACAGATGCGGGTCCAATTTTCAGATCCTGTTTGTAACCTACAGGAATCTTCTTCAGATCCAGATTTTTCACCTGATCAGCATCCACAGTTCCAAAAATGCCGTTTTTACTGTTTTCGGAAATCTCACCCAGGATATTGTCAGCTTCGTATCGGATCAGACCAGATAATTCTCCGGGATTTCCTTTTTCTCCTTTCCGGATCCCCAGGATCTGGGCGTTGTAAAGATTTCCATCTGCGATACTTAAAAGTTCGCCGGTATCCACATCGCTGATCCCGTGACCAAGAGCACCGAACCCTCCATTTTCGTCCACATAAGTCAGGGTTCCGATTCCCTGTGTATCGTCCCTCACCCAGATGCCAAGCTTATAGTTTCCTTTCTCATCTTTCACCGGCGTCAGGGACAGGGGAATCGTCTCTTTTCCCCGGCGGACCTTCAGTGTTACAGATTCTCCGCAAAGATCTGCAAGATCCTCCAGAAGATCCTGCTTGCACTGGATCCGGTTCTGATCAAAAGCCACAATATAATCTCCCGGCTTTACAATGTCCCGGGCCGGTTCTTCCATCTCACCACTTTCCGAAAGGATCTCGCCTGTATCAATGATCAGAACTCCTTTCGTCTGCATATAAATACCTACTGCATCTCCGCTTGCATATACTTCTTTTGCAGTTATATTTTTTACCTTCACATCCTTAAAAGGGATCACTCCCAAGAGTCTGCAGTGCAACTTATAGCTGTCTTTTCCTGAAACGGTGATCGCATCATCAAAGCTGATAAAAGGGCGTTTAAGAAGATTGGCTACTTCCCGGCTGTCCTCATGATCCACCAGGATCTGATCCGGGATCTTTCTGTCCAGAAGCCGGTAGCCCAGCCATCCCATCAGAATCAGATCCAGCGCAAGAAATACAAGGAGCCAACATCGGTATTTTCTTTTTCTGTTCATCTTACGTCACATCCTTTGTAATTTTCTGATACAAGCAAATCCCCACCCACTGCTTATTGCTTTTCGCAACTGAAGCAGGGGACTGACTTGATTCGGTTAAAAAAGAGGACCGACCTTTCGGCCGTCCTCTCTTAGTATGTAACGTATAAATTATTTCAGTCTTGTATTTTTTTGTTGCTGTGCCAATTCCTTCATCTCTCTTGCATTTCCAAGAACAGCCGGCGTGATCTGGGCACCGCCCAGAAGTCTGGCAAGCTCACGAACAGATTCCTCTCCTTCCAGAGGATGGATCTGGGTGATGGTTTCTGTTCCTTCTACATGTTTCTCAATCTCAAAATGGGTATCTGCCATTGCTGCGATCTGTGGAAGATGTGTGATACAAAGCACCTGCCTGTGCTGTCCGATCACTGCCATTTTTTCAGAGACCTTCTGTGCAGTACGCCCACTGATACCTGTATCGATCTCATCAAAAATCAGTGTATCAATCTGATCTTTATCTGCAAGGATCGCTTTGATGGCAAGCATGATCCTGGAAAGCTCACCACCGGATACGATCTGTCCCAGCGGTTTTCTGCTCTCACCTGGATTTGTGGAAATCTCATATTCCACCGCATCATAACCATTATCTGTATAATTTTTTCTGCGGTCAAAACGGATAGAAAAATCCACATCCTCAAAATTCAGTTCCTTCAATCCTTCGATAATCTTTTCATCCAGCTGTTTACTGTATTTTTTCCGGATCTCTGAAAGTTCATGCGAAGCTTCCTCAAGAATCTTTTCTGCCTGCATAAGTTTTTCTTTCAGTAACCGGAAATTTTCTTCGAATCTTTGAAGTTTTTCTAATTTTTCCTGCTGTTCCTTCTGATAAGACAAAATTTCATGGATCGTCTGTCCATACTTTGCCTTCAGACTATTGATCAGATCCAGTCTTTTTTCTGTTTCAAAAAAAGTTTCTTCGTCAAAAGTCAGACTGTCCATATAAGAGGACAGATCACGGCAGAAGTCACTGAGAAGTGAATCGATTTCCACAAGAGCTTCCTGTAAAGGTGCAAGATCCTTATCGTAATCTGCAATTCTTGAAAACTCTTTCAGGGCATTTCCGGTCATATCTGCGGCGCCCTGTTCATATCCGGTCATCCCACGGACCATTTGTGCTGTTTCCATGATTCTTCTGGCATTGCTCAGCTTCCGGTAGCGGTCCTCCAGTGTTTCGTCCTCTCCCGGAATAAGAGCTGCCTCCTCGATCTCATTGATCTCAAATTCCAGAAAGGCTTTTTCACGGTTGCGCTGTTCCTCATCCATATCCAGTGCTTTCAGCTGATCCGCACAGTCCCGATACTCCTGATAAGCTTTCCGGACCTTCTCCCTGACAGGAAGGATCTGTTCTTTTCCGTATACATCCAAAATAGCCAGCTGGCGGTCTCCATAAAGAAGCGACTGATGCTCATGCTGTCCGTGAATGTCCAGAAGACAGGCTGCTGCTGCTTTCATCTGGCTGACAGTACTTGTCTCTCCGTTGATCTTGTTGATACTTCTGCCGTCCATGATCTTGCGGGACATCAGCACCTGTCCGTCTTCCGGATAGATGTCAAGCGCCGCAAGGGACTCTCTGGCTTTCGTGTTTTCAACCTGAAACAGCAACTCTACCAGGGCATAGGAAGCATTTTCACGAATCATGCTTCTGGAAGTTTTTCCGCCCAGGATAAGCTGTATGGATCCTAACAGAATGGATTTTCCGGCTCCGGTCTCACCAGTTAAGATATTTAAGCCTGGTCCGAATTCCACCTCTGATTCCTCTATCAGTGCAAGATTTTTTACATGCAGATGTACTAACATTGATTTCCTTTCTGGTATAAAGCATTTACATATTCTGTCATTTTATTTTCCTCTGGATAAGATCCCGCCAAGCTTCTGAACTACACCCGGTGCCTGTTCAGAGGTTTTCACCACACACATAATTGTATCATCTCCGGCAATACATCCCAGGATTTCCGGCCATTTCATAGCATCAAGAGCTGCTGCTGCCGCCATGGCCATTCCCGGAATTGTTTTTACCACTACGATATTCTGTCCGATGTTCATAGCGATCACTGCATCTTTCAAAACTCTGGAATATTTATCACTTAACACATCCGGTGTATGTTCTTCCAGGATCGCATATCTGGACTTTCCGTTGCTGCCTGCAACCTTTGTCATTTTCAGAGCACGGATATCTCTGGATACGGTAGCCTGCGTAACCTTAAAACCGGCCTCATTTAGTCTTGCCGCAAGTTCTTCCTGTGTATCGATCTCGTACTGACGGATCAGTTCGATAATTTTTTCATGTCTTGCTACTTTCAAAATTGAACCTCCTGCATCAGCTGTTACTCATTTTCTGTCTCAGAACCTCCACAAAGCTCAGATGGTTCAGCTTGAGGATTTTTGTCCTGACTGTGGCTTTCCGGATCACGATCCGATCACCGGTGACCATGGATATCTGGGTATCCCCGTCGAAAGAGGCCACCGCTTTCTCAATGGTATTATGTCTTCCCTCACCGATCTCTACTGTAACTGCCTCTTCCCCGGAAAGAATGATACTTCGGGTGTTCATGGTATGGGGAGCGATGGGGGTCATGATCATCATGCTGGCACTGGGAGAAACCACGGGACCTCCCGCTGACAGACTATATCCGGTAGAACCGGTCGGAGTGGAAATGATGATACCATCTGCATTGTATGAATTCATATATGCATCATTAACATAATTCTTGAAACGGATCACACGGAGATGTCCTTCTCTTCCGATCACAATGTCATTTAATGCGATATCTTTTCCAATAAGTTCTTCTCCCCGATAGATCTTTCCTTCCAGCATCATACGATCTTCCAGCTCATAGTCATCTGACAGAAGCCGATCCAGAGCCGGATACACGGAATTTTTATCCACCTCGGCAAGAAATCCCAGAGTTCCCAGATTGATTCCAAGAAGAGGGATATCCAGATGCACCACATCCCTTGCAGCCTGCAGAAGTGTTCCATCTCCCCCCAGTACAATAATGCACTGTGTATCCTGCGGAATCCCATCCGGGTCCGTATAATGATACGGTCCTTCCATTTTTTCGGTGATCTTCTGCACATGACACCTGGCACCATGCTTCTCCAGATAGGCAATGATCCTATTAGAAAATGTCAGTTCCGGATCCTTGGCATTGTTTGGAATTATATAAAATCTGTCCATATTGCTTCAGTCCTTTCCAAACATCAGTCCAGCTGTCCGTGGGCTTCCTTTACCACATCCTCTACGGATACGTCAAGACTCACAGGTACTTCTGTTCCTTCAGGATGTTTTTTCAGATGAAGGAGATATTCAATATTTCCTTCAGGTCCCTTGATGGGAGAAAAGGAAAGATGACAGGGCTCCATAAAAATGCTCATGGCATAATCTCTGACTTTCTCAATGACTTCTTCATGGACCTTCGGATCACGGACAACGCCTTTTTTTCCGACTTTTTCTCTGCCGGCCTCAAACTGAGGTTTGATGAGACATACGATCTCTCCGTCCTCTGTGAGAAGGTTTCTTACAGGAAGAAGCACTTTTGTAAGGGAGATAAAAGAAACATCGATCGAAGAAAATGCTGCCGGACCTTCCAGATCTTCCGGTACCACATAGCGGATATTTGTTTTTTCCATGCATACAACTCTTGGATCATTCCTGAGTTTCCAGTCCAGCTGTCCATATCCCACATCAATGGAATAGACTTTGACCGCTCCGTTCTGAAGCATACAATCTGTGAAACCGCCGGTGGATGCGCCTACATCCATGCACACCTTATCCTTCAGCGTCACGCCAAAATTTTTCATGGCTTTTTCCAGCTTCAGTCCGCCTCTGCTGACATAAGGAAGAGTCTTTCCTCTTACCTCCAGCTTGACAGTCTCAGCAAACATGGAGCCAGCCTTGTCTTCCTTCTGACCGTTGACATATACTTCCCCGGCCATGATATACGCTTTTGCTTTTTCGCGTGACGGTGCAAGTCCCTGTTCCACCATCATGATATCCAGTCTTTTTTTCATATTATCCTCCAACAGCCCGGCTCTTTATGCGCCGGGCTGTAAAATGCCTCACAGCTTCGTATTCTTCTGCAAAGGCTATGTCCTTTATTTTCTGTTATTCACAAGATTTTCCCAGCTCTGTTCTACCGCATCCAGGATTCCCTGTACATTTAAACCTATTTTCATTCGCTGACGGTCCACCGTTCCATGCTCAATAAAATGATCCGGTATTGCCAGTGGAAGAACTCTTACGTCCGGATGACAGGCTTCCATATAAGCAGATACATGTTCTCCGAACCCACCGCTTTTTACATTCTCCTCCACAGTGACCAAAAGACTGTGGTTCTGCGAAAGCCGATCAAGAAGCTCTGTATCCAGAGGCTTTACAAAACGGACATTGACAAACGTAGCTCCTGCTATTTTGTGATCTCTTATCTCTTCACAGACCTTCTGACAGACAGAAACCATGCTGCCAACCCCGAGAACTGCAATCTCACTGCCTGGAGTGATCACTTCACTTCTGCCCTTCTTAAGTGGCTCATGACATTCTTCCATATCGGTACATGCCGATCCTTTCGGATATCGGATCGCACAGGGACCATCCAGCTCTTCTACTGCAAATTTCAACATCTCCTCAAGCTCTTTTCCATTCTTGGGAGCCATAACTGTCATATTGGGAATCATGGACAGATAGGATAAATCAAAGCATCCATGATGTGTTTCACCATCTGCTCCGACAAATCCTGCCCTGTCAATGGCAAAGATCACATGAAGATCCTGCATACATACATCGTGAAGGATCTGATCGATCCCTCTCTGCAGGAACGAAGAATATACCGCAAAAACCGGGATCATTCCCCCAAGTGCCATGCCTGCCGCAAAGGTTACTGCATGTTCTTCCGCAATACCCACATCAAAAAAACGCTCCGGGAATTTCTTCCGGAATCGGTTCAGTCCGGTTCCATCTGGCATAGCAGCTGTAATAGCCACTACTTTTTTGTTCTTCTCTGCCAGAGAACATATTGCACCGGAAAAATGATCCGTATATGTCGGCGCTGTTTTTGCTGCAAGGGGTCTGCCACTCTGGATGTCAAAAGGACCTGTTCCGTGAAAACGCTCCGGATGGGAAGATGCCGGTCCATAGCCTCTGCCTTTTTCTGTAAGGACATGGACAACAACCGGTCCCTCCACTCTCTTTGCCTCATTAAAAAGCTTCATCATCTGGCGCATATTATGGCCATCTACCGGTCCAAGATAAGTCAGCCCCATATTTTCAAAAAGCATTCCGGGAATGATCAGCTGCTTGATGCTGCTCTTGGTCTTTCGGACCGTATCTACCACGGCGGTTCCAACATGGGGAATCTTTTTGAGTGTTTTTGTCACACCGATCTTCATTCCTGTATAAGTCTCAGCTGTACGCAGAGCGCTTAAATAGGTGGACATTCCTCCTACGTTCTTGGAAATAGACATGTTATTATCATTGATGATAATAATAAAATTAGTCTTCAGCTCAGCCGCATTGTTCAATGCTTCATAAGCCATCCCACCGGTAAGCGCACCATCTCCGATCACGGAAACCACATGGTATTTCTCTCCCATCAGGTCTCTGGCACGGACATAGCCAAGTCCTGCGGAAATGGAATTGGAACTGTGTCCGGTATCAAACGAATCACAGTCACTTTCATTCCTTTTTGGAAAACCGCTTAAACCTCCTTCTTTACGAAGATCCTTAAAGCCGTCTTTTCTTCCTGTAAGGATTTTATGTGTATAAGCCTGATGTCCCACATCCCAGATCAGCTTATCCTGTGGAAGATCAAGCACATTATGCAGAGCAAGAGTCAGCTCCACCACACCCAGATTGGATGCCAGATGGCCACCTGTCTCACTTACACTCTGGATCAAAAAGCTCCTGATTTCCTCGGCAAGGCGCGGAAAATCCTCCAATGAAACTTTATGAATATCATTTGGCTTTTTAATTTTTTCCAGAATCATTTGTACCCTTCCTTTGTTCTTTCTATTTCCTGCGGCTGACAAGACTTTCCACAAGAAGATCCAGAAATCCGTTCTTCCTGTCAAGGTCGTCTAAAAGTTCTACCGCATGGTCAGAAAGTTCTTTAACCCTGCTGGCTGCTGCCGGGGCTCCAACAAGGCTTACATAGGTAACCTTGTTGTTTTTTTCATCACTGTGGATCGGTTTTCCCAGTTCCTCCTGGGTACTGGTCACATCAAGGATATCATCCTGGATCTGAAAAGCCAGCCCGATGTTTTCTGCAGCCTGCTCCACAACCTTAAGTTCTTTCTCAGATGCCCCTGCCAGCACAGCACCGGTCATCATGGAAGCCTCGATCAATGCGGAGGTCTTGTTTTTGTAAATATAATCCAGCATCTTGTGTTCCAGAGGTTTCCCATCATTCTCCACATCAACACTCTGTCCACCAAGCATACCGTTGATGCCGGTCTTATCTGCAATAATCCGCATAGCGGCTATCACACGGTCTTTATCCTCGGTCAGATCAAAGGCGGAAAGCATCACTTCATAAGCTCTGTTAAGGAGTGCCACACCGCTTAAAACGCCCATGGCCTCTCCGTATACTTTATGTGTGGTCAGCCTTCCCCTTCGGTAATCATCGTTATCCAGTGCAGGGAGATCATCATGGATCAACGAATGTGTATGGATCATCTCCATAGCCGCCATAAAAGGCTCACAAAGCTTATCCTTTCCTCCAAACAGCTCGTAGGTTTCCCTGATCAGGATCGGGCGGAGTCTCTTTCCACCTGCCGTCATACTGTAATTCATGGCCTCTGCCATGGTTTTTGCAAAACCGGATTCTTCCGGAAGATATTCCCGGATCACATGTTCTGCTTCTTCTGTTCTTCTTTTCAGTTCTTCTTTAAAATTCACGAAATGTCCCATCCTCATTCATCTGAAGCATCTTTTTTTCTACAGTATCCAGTCTTCCGTTCAGATCCTTTAGGAGCTCCATTCCCTGTCTGTAGAGGCGGAAAGACTCCTCAAGAGGTGTTTCTTTATCCTCCAGCTTCCGGGCAAGCAGATCAAGCTCCCCAAAAGTATCTTCTATGGATTTCTCTTCTTTCTTTGCTTCTGCCATTATCGCTCTTCCTTCCTGATGCGATCCGCAACTGCTTCTATGACTCCATCGGTTACTGCAATGGAGATCCTGTCACCTTTTTTTATCTGACTGATCTCTGTCACCGCATGTCCGCCTAAGTCGGACACAAATGCATATCCTCCATTTAGTTTTCTTAATGGAGAAAGTCCCTCAAACCGCTGGATCCATATTGCCAGTTCATGTCTTTTCTCTGTAAGCTTTTGTTCCATGGAAGAACGCAGGCATTCCTCCAGCTCCGATGCATACTGACGTTTTTCACGTAACATGGACTCCGGGCTCAGATACTGGAATCTGTTCTCATAGGCCTTAAGTTTTGCGGCAAAAAGTTCTGTCTTACTGTTCATGGCACGCTGCAGACGGTCTCCGTACATATGAAAGCTCTCCAGAACACTGCGAAAATCATCCACTGCCAGCTCTGCTGCAGCAGATGGTGTAGGTGCCCGCAGATCTGCTACAAAATCCGCAATGGTAAAATCCGTCTCATGTCCCACTGCCGAGATCACCGGTGTCCTGCACTCAAAAATAGCACGGGCAACGCTCTCCTCGTTAAAGGCCCAGAGATCTTCAATAGAGCCACCTCCACGGCCGACGATGATCACGTCCACCCCTGCTTCATCCAGCATCCGGATTCCCTTTACGATACTCTGCGCCGCTCCCTCTCCCTGCACAAGTGCCGGATAAAGGATCACCTGCAGATATGGATTCCTTCTGCCTGCAATATTGCGGATATCCTGTACTGCTGCACCAGTAGGTGCTGTCACCACGCCAAGGGTATGAATAAAATGAGGAATGGGCTGCTTATATTCCTGTGCAAACATCCCCATATCCTCAAGTTCCTGTTTCAGTGCCAGATACCGTTCATAGAGGGCACCAGCACCTTCCAGTGTGATCTCTTTTGCATAAAGCTGATAACGCCCGTCTCTCTCATATACGTCTACAATTCCGCCTGCAACTACCTTATCCCCGTCCTTCATGCGAAAAGCAAGACCCCTACGGTGTCCCGCAAACATCACACAGCTTAATGTGCCTGTTTCATCCTTCAGGGAAAAATAAATATGTCCGCTGGTATGGTATTTACAGTTGGATACCTCTCCCTTTACATAGACTTTTCGGAGAAAGTAATCCTGGGTAAACATATTTTTGACATAATGGTTTACCTGACCGACAGAATAGACATTTCTCATGCGTTCTCTTCCGGGGCTTCTGCTGCCTTCTCTTCTGTGTCAGCAGTCTCCTCCTCGTTTTTCTTCTCATCCTTCTCAGATGCGATCTTACCCAGTACTCCATTTACAAAGGAGCCGGAAGCATCTCCGCCAAATCTTTTGGCAAGTTCTACCGCTTCGTTGATAGCTACTCCTGTCGGTACGTCTGCATCATATTCCATCTCATATACTGCCAGACGAAGTGCCGCAAGATCCACACGGCTCATACGCTTTGTCTTCCATCCACGGCTTGCACTGTTCAGCTGTGCATCGATCTCTTCCAGATGTTCTTTCACATGTGCGTACTTCTTCTTCATATATTCCTGGTCCTGTTCTGAAAGTTCTCCAAGACCTTCAAAATAAAGAGAGAGCTGTTCTGTCATCTCTTCTTCTGAATTAAACTCTGTCATAAACATAAGTTTAAATACATGTTCTCTCTGTTCTCTTCTTCTCATAATTTCCTCCTAAGACGGAAAAAAGGAAAGGTTTACTTTCCTTTTTCGTTCTCCATATCCACGCTGGCAATATGAATATTTACATCTGCAACCTCAAGCCCTGTCATATTCTCAATAGCGGATTTAACCTTCTCCTGAACCTTCTTGCTTGTCTCAAGAATGTTTCTGCCATACTCGATATTCAATGACAGATCCACGGTAACGACTCCTTCCAGAATGGTTACTCTCACGCCCTTGGACAGATTCTTCTTTCCAAGTTTACTTACCAGCTCATTGGTGATATTTCCTGCCATGGAAGCAACTCCATCCACATCTGTTGCTGCAAGTCCTGCAACGATTGCAACAACTTCATCTGCAATGTGAACTTCACCGATTCCGCCCAAATCCTGTATCTTATATGTTGTTCTTTTTTCTGCCATGGGAAACCCTCCTACGGATATAATATTTTTGTTCGTAATTTTATACTATTATATCAAAAAAAGTTATGAAATAAAAGGGCTTATTTACTGAATTCTGTCAGTACCAGATCAGGGTTTCTGTCCTCAACCATGCCAACACTCCATGCATTGACAAAGAGCAGCAACGGATTTCCCTTAAGGTCTGTGACTTTCTTCATATCAGAAGTTCCCACGATCTTGTCTACTTTTACAGTCTCCTTGTTGGCAATCCAGCGGATATGCTCATATGGAAGTGTTTCCAGGCGGATATCTACATTATACTCATTCTCCAGACGGTATTTCAGGACATCAAATTGCAGGATACCTACAACACCCACAATGATCTCTTCCATACCGGTGTTAAACTCCTGGAATATCTGGATTGCACCTTCCTGAGCGATCTGGTTGATACCTTTTACAAACTGTTTTCTCTTCATGGTATCGATCTGACGCACACGTGCGAAATGCTCCGGCGCGAAGGTCGGGATCCCCTCAAAGGCAAATTTCTTTCCAGGTGCGCAGATGGTATCTCCAATAGAAAAAATACCCGGGTCAAAGACACCGATGATATCACCTGCATAAGCCTCCTCCACAACATGACGGGATTCTGCCATCATCTGCTGCGGCTGAAGAAGTCGCATCTTCTTGTCTCCCTGCACATGATAAACCTCTTTGGTCGCATCAAACTTGCCTGAACAGATCCTCATAAATGCGATACGGTCTCTGTGAGCCTTGTTCATATTCGCCTGGATCTTAAATACAAAGGCTGAAAAATCATCACTCATAGGATCTACCGGTCCGCAGTCTGCAGTTCTCGGAAGCGGAGAAGTGGTCATCTTCAGGAAATGCTCCAGAAATGTTTCCACACCAAAGTTGGTAAGAGCAGAACCGAAAAATACCGGTGTCAGCTGTCCTTTGCTGACCTCTTCCTGAGAAAACTCCGCACTTGCGCCATCCAGAAGCTCGATTTCTTCCATCAGCTGCTCTTTCTGCTCAGGATCCATGACCTCATCTGCACGGGGATCATTAATATCAATCTCTTCTATCACACCTTCCTTGGTGCCCTTCTGTGTATCGGAGAAGGTAAGGATCTTCTTTGTATTACGATCAAACACACCCCGGAATTTCTTACCGGAACCGATTGGCCAGTTGATCGGACAGGTTGCAATACCAAGCTCTTTTTCAATCTCATCCAGAAGATCAAAAGTATCGTTGGCATCTCTGTCCATCTTATTGATAAAAGTAAAGATCGGAATGTGTCTCATAACACAGACCTTGAAAAGCTTACGGGTCTGTGCCTCAACACCCTTGGATCCATCGATGACCATAACTGCTGAATCCGCAGCCATCAATGTACGGTAGGTATCCTCGGAGAAATCCTGATGTCCAGGTGTATCCAGAATGTTTATACAATATCCGTCATAATGGAACTGAAGAACGGATGAAGTAACGGAAATACCTCTTTCCTTCTCGATCTCCATCCAGTCTGATACTGCATGGCGGGCCGTAGCCTTACCCTTTACACTTCCGGCCAGATTAATGGCCCCTCCATACAGCAGAAATTTTTCTGTTAATGTTGTTTTACCAGCATCCGGATGAGAGATGATGGCAAATGTTCTTCTTTTTTCTATTTCTTTCGTATACTTCGACACGTGAGCCTCCTGTATATTCTCTGATATCTCTATTTTACTATAACCTTTCCTATTCTAGTATAGACAAGGCTTTGCTGTCAAGGCAATTCAGTCGTAAATTCCCTCTGTATCAATAGTCTGATCGTTCTGGATATCTGCAGCCGTCTCTGCGTCCTCAGATGTTTGATCCGCCGGATCGCTTTCCACAGATGCAGCGGTATCCTGCACCTCATTACCTGTACTTTCCGCATTATCCTCTGCACCTCCCGTATTTTTTTCAGCTTCATCTGCAGTATTTATGACATCCGATGCATTTTTACTTTGACTCAGAGGCGTGATCACAATGCTCTCTGCTGCCACACCGGTTTTCCTCTTTACAATATCCTCGATCTGTGCACGTTTTGCATCCTCCAGATCTGCATCCGGCACCACAACATCCGCAGTTTCACCCGTCAGATTTACGATCACATTTTCAAAGCCCTTCGCCTCCAGAAGAAGCTCTGCAGCCGCCTCTTTTTCTGTAAGATCTGTCATGGAAACCATTGTGTTAATAGCATTCTGTTTTTCCTCATCGCTGATGTCTTTATTACTGATGATCGCCTGCAGGTCCGCTTTGTTCTGGGAGCGCACCTGCTCCCTGCTGACTTTTGCCTGTGCTGCAAAATCCGAAGCACCGGTAAGTACGGCCTCGCCCGGGGATGCGGTATCCATCACCTCCGACTGGGTTGTGCCATCTGCCCCGTTCTCATCCAGAAGGGCTGTTTCATCGGTCAGGTCATAATCCACGTCATCCAGGATACTGCTGCTGTCTGTACTCGTCTCCTTATCCTTAAATCCCAGATCCACATCTGCGAAATTCAGATATCCGGCCACAGCAATGAGAATGGCCAGCGAGGTGATGATTACCTGATTTTTCTTCATGATCTTTTTCACTTCTACTCTCCTCATTTCATTTTCATTATTCTAATTTTAATGAAAATCTTCAAGAATCCTTTGTTTATGCGGGTTTTGAGACTTTATTTGTGACTAATTTGTGACTAACCGTGTAAATCTATATCTGTTCATAACATCGTAATTTGACGTAAAAAAAAGAGAGTCGGGGTTTTATGCCCAACTCTTTTTTTTGACTGTCCGCTCGTGCCGCTGCTAACAGCCCCCGAATTGGGACATACAGCTCTTCCGTTCATGCACGGCAGAATCAATCTGCACTCTTCACTGTGCGTAGCCACACAGGAAACTTTACATCATAAGTTCAACCCCTGTGCGACTGTTAACAATATAACTTATTCTGAAGAAAAAATCAATCAGAACATAAATTTGGTTAAAAGAAAAAAAGCCCCGAGGATTAACTCCAAGGGGCTTAATTTGTCATTTAGTATTTGCCTTCATGTGCTCAATCACTTTCTTCCAGGTATCAATGCCGCAAGTTCCATTCGCCTTTACACCAACATTTTTCTGAAAAACCTTGAGGGAATTACATGTGTCGTTCCCAAACTGTCCGTCAACTTCCACACCCAGCATTGCCTGAAGCATTGCTACGGCTGTACCGGAACTGCCCTTTCTCAGAATCGGAAGTCTTGTCTGGAAGGTACCGGTGAGCGTGGTTGAAGGCGTACTTACTTTTGCGCCGGTGGTAACAGCAATAGCCACGTGGTGGTTATCATTCAGGAGGATATCTCCTGCTTTTAGATAGTCACCAGATATCAGATACTTACTATCTGTCAGCACTTTCGCACCGGCAGCCTTCATTGCGGCTCTCATGTTTCGTGTCGTCAGATAGATGCTGACTGCTTTGAGTTTTGCGTTATTTAATCGATACCCAGCCCCTTTGACGATAGCTGCTGTGCTCGCACTGCAATCAGATTCACAAGCTACCGTGATCTGTGCCGGATCGTAGTTACTTGCCTTTAAGTGCTGCCAGAATGAATACCGGTCATTGCTGTTTCCGGCAGTACCCTGATCGTACCCGATGAGATTATTCTGGGCCGCTTTTGTCGCCATATCTGCGATCATGGCTGCGATTTTGGCGTCATTGAATCTCAGGACGCAGAGCCACGGTCTACTGTACCAGTTCATGATCCGATATTCTGTGCCAGTCTGGTCTCCTGCTTTCCCGCCTGCATATCTTCCGTTCTCATCATGTCCGCAGTTACTGATTTTTACCATTTTTGTTTCTCCTTTCTGCGCCGTTCCTCTATAATCCTTGTAGAACACATCCATATCAACATTTCCGCTGATACCGGATACTTTTCCTTTACTGGAATACTGCCAACCGATTCCTACTTTTGGTTTTACCCTTGTTTGCATTGTTCCATTATCGGGGTCTGGGTAATGTGCAATCCAGCACTCATACTTTCTGAGTGCGTCAGTCAGAACGTTATTATACCAGTCCAGATTGCAGTAGATACCGACCTTATAACCAGCTTTCTTCATCCTAGTCAGAAATGCGACTGCAATGTTTTCGACTGCCTGCTTGCCGAGTTTTAGCTGATTAGACCATTCGAGATCATAGAACACCGGGAAGTCCAGTCCTCGCCCGTTCAGTGCAGCAATCACATCCTCCGCTTCGTCAATAGCCTGAGCTGGTGTCAGAGCGTATGAATACTTATACCCACCGATAAGGATTCCGTTGTTCTTGCACCCCTTGTAGTTGTACTCGAATGAGCCGTCAATGCCGGACCTCTGATGGATTCTCAAGATTGCGAATTTGATGCCGGATTTAGCCACTTTCGGCCAGTCCGGTTTTCCTTGATTGGATGATACGTCAATACCTTTAATTTCCAATTTATCAACTCCTTTTTATGAAATTTTCAAAGTTTCTTAATCAACAAAATGGGAAGAGGAAAATTATTTTACGACAACCTTCCATTTTTCCTCATCGTTAACAAGGAACTTAATTGCATTTTCTCCATCTGTAGTAAATGCCAAACTTGTTCTTGAATTATTTGAATCGTAAAAATCAAGATAAATATTATTCAATGCTCTTTGGCCTGAACGGAATCCTACTTTCTTAATATTTCCGTCAAATCTGGATGCCTTACTATTTAATTCATTAAGTGCTCCAACCACCGTCTTGTTGTTCGTCTGCAAGTTGCTGATGACCGCATTGGTCAGTTTCTCAACAATCCAGTTCCAGATTCCGCTGAACGGCGAAAGCTTGTTTGCCTTTGCCGCTGCATCGTAAATCATTAAGGAATCCGCATCCTCTGGTGTTGCTTTCTGTGAATACTCATTAAATTTTCCCATCTTGTAATCTCCTTTCTAACTCTTTGATACGTTTTTCTTGCTCGTCGACCTTTGCGCTAAGTTCCTGTATGGCTTTAATGGCGTAGTTGAGAAGATACGGACTGTTAATCTGCTTAACATCCATCTCGCCGTTTTCGTCATATCCGCCGCCCAGAGCCAAGTTCGGGTCGATTTCTTCCAGTTCGTCTGCCACGAAACCGATGTTTTGATGCCATCCACCCATCCACTCTTTCCAGTCGAACTGACGGACTTTCATGCGATTGACCGTTTCGAGAGCGTCTGTTTCACTGCTTTCGATGTTTTCTTTTAGGCGGATGTCGGAAACTTGTGAGGTTGTATATAAATAGTCTGTGCTAAAGCCAGATCCACCCCATTTAGCACGGATTCCTAAACGTCTGTATGTTGCCGCATCTCCATGTTTACTACCTGTTCCCGAAAAAAGATAGGCCACTTGCGAATCATCTGCGCTTACGGACGCTACCGGTTGTCTTTTGACTTTGCCGGATGTTTTTGCTTGATTTTCCAAGTCGTAAAACATAAGGGGCCCATTGACAGTTGCGTTTCCGCCTACGCTCAAGCTTTTGCCAATAGTTGCACTTCCATCTGTCGAAAAATTTGCTCCAAGTTCGCATCCGTCCGTAAAAAGTGAGTTTGTATTTATTCGAACTTTATTGTTCAGATAGCGAACAATATAGCCTTCCCATTTTTTGCTCGTATCACCTTCCATCCAAAGTTCAGGCACGTTATTTTGGACTTTCTGTGCGTACAGCCCGTATTTTCCAAGCATCAGTGCATTGTAGTTGTCTGCATCTGTGTAGTCCGTATACAATCGCAATCCGGCAGTGTTAAGAGACACCATCGGGTTTCCGGTGTTTTTATTAAGTACGACATATCCGGTATATCCTAATCTCGATACCTGATTTCCGTCAGCATCGTAAATCTTCAACTGACCGTTTCCATTATTCGTGCCGCCAAGACTGATGACGCCACCTTTCATGGCATTGAATGAGATAAACAGCGTCTGGTTCCCGCTTTCATCTTTTTCGTAGTACAGCCCTTTGAACTTCCCATCGTCTGACAAGATATCGACTATCTGTTCCTGTGTCAGTGACGCCACATCAACCGCAACGGAATATGTCTGATAGTCCGCAAGCTTCGTTTTCGACTGGTCAAAATACAGTGAAACTTTGAGCATGTCATGGGCTTTGAGCGACAGGCCGTTGACATTGATGTTCAACCGGTCAAGCGCTGCAGTCTGCGATACCGTGAGTGCCGACCATGTAGCGCCGTTGTCAGTGGATTTTTCTAGTTTCCACCATCCTTTTTGTGACTGCGCAACTTCGCCGTTTCCGTCCCTGTAGAATGAATCTACAATGAGCGGTGCCGGCGTTATCTTCTTGTCTGCCCCCATTAAAAGTACATCCGCATTGCTCCGGAAGAAGTAAGTCCTTCCGGCAGTCCCCGGTTCACCCTTAATCTTTGTCCAGCTGTATTTCGTCGGGTCTGTACTATCATCCGGCGTGTAATCGGTATACTGCCCGATATACAGCTTATTGACGCTATCATCCACGGAGAAACCTGTTCTGCCATCCGCACTGTTAGCATATGCGGTATGGAAGTATGGCGTTTTTCCGTTCGTTCCCGGTGTTCCCGGCACGCCCTGGTCGCCCTCGAATTTCGCCCACGTGTACTTGCTCGGGTCGGTACTGTCAACGCCGGAAAAGTCCGTATAAGTCCCGATGTACTTGTTTGGTGTCTTGCTCATCTGTGCCGCTGTCGGGTTCTGTACCGGTGCGTACTGGATATGCAGATACGTTGTCTTTCCATCTGTTCCAACGCCCGGGATTCCCTGCGGCCCGGCGTACTGTTTCGCAAGTGAGAACTGTTTCGATACGACAAGGTTATTCAGATATGCGGCTTTGATGTTCACCCATCCGCTGTCTGCGGTCAGCCCGGTAACGGTGTACGTCTTAGTTTCCTTATTCCAGCTTCCCTGTATGTTCTGTGATGTCGTAATCGTGTACGTACAGTTGTCTGTAATATCCTGTGTGCCGTACATGACGGTCGCCGTTGTGGTGCACTCAGGGAACTCTGTATAGTTGCCGTCGCTGTCAACTGGGATACCCTGATAGTCGTTATCAAGCTGCATGGTCATGTTTCTGGCCAGAGCTGCCATGTTCTCAACATCTTCAATCTTTTCATCAAGTGGCTTACCGCCGATCGTCACGCAACTTCCGTCAAGAGTAACTGATCCGGTGTCCATGTCTGCTTCAAATATCGCATTTCCGCTCTTGTCTCTTACGACGAGTGTTCCTGCGTTAATATAATCAGCATTAATGCCCTCCGCATAGAGCAGTCTGGTTATTAATTCGCCAGTCACCGCAAAGCCGTAAGGATACGTTTTTCCACCATCAATCGACACGGCAAACGCCTCCGCCGTCAGTTTCCAGATTATGTTAGATTCTGCTATGGTCGGCTTGTTGTGCATATAGTATATGATACTGCCATCCTGTTGTGGCTCCTGCGTCATATACAGGCCGCTCGAAGAATTGAGTGTTTCAGCTAATCTCCGTATAGCCTCTTCTCTTGCGGACGTTTCTTTTCGGACCATCTGGCGTGCCGCAACTATAGCTTTTGTGCTATTCCCGTAAAAATCACTACTGCCTCTGATCGGATCATCAGCCTGTGTCTTAACTGTAGTCAGGCCGCCTACATTTCCGGAAACGTCTGTCAGAGGAGTAAGGTACTTATTCCCTAATCGGTCGTAAGTGTATACCATGTCGCCAAACTCGACGAGCGGGTTGTATACCAGATCGCCTTCAAGATTCCGGAATCGTGCCCCTACAATCTGCTCGCCGATAATATTTGCCACTGTCTGAAGCTGATCGGTATCAATCAGCTCGTTCTCAAGTTCAAGGACGTATCCTTCCTCTCCGTACATGCCGGAATAATCAGTATTAGCATCGTCGTTTGACTGCCCGTTCATTACCTTGATTCCAGTTATGACTATATCATCACTGGAAAGCGCAGGTGGGTTCGCATAGGCCATCAATCTCTGAACGTCACTGCCTGGGCCGGATGTGAGAGCCAGGAATCCCTCTGCGTTAATAGTCCATCCTGGCAGAGAAACAAAACCGTCGGTATCAATAGACGGGTTAGCATCGCCGAAATGAACAAAACCATCTGTATCCACAGTCGCGGCATTGTCAGATTCCATTTTCCCAAAATCCCATTTTACAAACTGGAGATTCCCGGAATAATCAATCCGGGCATTCGCAGACTCAACCATAGCCGCATATCCGAACAACTGGCGAAACGTCATACTGTCAGGAACGCTTCTTATTATAATATCGCCATGGTCCATGGTCAGATTCATACCTATGCCGACAGTCTTACAAGCATCTCTGACAAGGTTAATGAGCGACTGCGGCAGTTTTAATCCGCTGGTATATGTCTTATTCGCCTTATACATATCATCCAGCGCCGTAACATTGATGATATCTGAGTATTGCTCTGGCGTAGTGACCGTATAGACTCCCTTGTCAATAGTTTCAATGATGTCTTTCGTAGCTGCCTGTGTTGCGATGATAGGATCACCGGTACTGTCCAGAATCGGGTTATAACTTTCGTCCAGCAGCGTGCTTACAGACTCCGGTGCCGCATACGACGTCTGAAGCTTCAGATAAGCATGAATCTTAGCTCCGTAAAAGTTGTAGTTCTTCCACTGCTCCTGATCGTTATTAATACTCAGCGTCAGCGTTTTACAGACAGTAACGCCGACTGGAAAACTGCTGCTATCTGCACAGTCGGAAAATCCGTTGTCGCCGTTCATGATATCTTTATTAATGGTCTTTTTTGTTCCGTCAGGAAAGGTGATATCCACTACCATTCTGACTGGTTCGCCAGCTTCAAGCCTTTCTCTAAATGCGTTACTTACGTTAATCACAGTGGATTCACCCCCGTCATATTAAATTCTAATGATGATAAAAGTTTTCTATCATCCGACAGTTCCCCGATGGCTATGTTTTGCGTCTGACCCACGTAGAATGGAGCGTCTCTCCAAACTCCGTAATACGGCGAGAAATAATGTAGCGTAAATTTATGTCCTTTTGCTACCATCTGCAAAATCTTAGTTGCTTCCTCCATTGGGAGGTCACTACCCTTATATGTATACTGCTCTACGGTAAACATCGGCGTAAAGTAGCCTACACCATATTGTGTCCTCTGACTGGATTCCGTGTAAGTCGTGGCAAAGGAGAGCGCAAGGTCTTTATCCGGTTGCCAAATTACTGTTCCATTGATTTTGTATTTTTCCATAACGCCCTCCTTTCTATGCCATTTCAAACGGGTTTTTGCCGCTTGTATCTCGTCTCATCTGTGCTTCTTTCATCATCTCGTCAAACAGTGTCCTGCGGTTGATCTGAGCCGTAAATCGGTAGCTTCCACCACCTGCCTGTCGTCCTGCTGTTTCTTCCCGGACAATCTTTCTGAGCAGAGCTTCCGGTGTCTCGATATTGTTACCCTGCTTCTGGTCGCCCAGAACTGCAAGAAACTCACTTCGAGGCGGAATGACTGCACCTTTTGCCAGATATGGAACTGTCGGAACTCGTGGGAAAGTAGCTTTAAACCCGATAGTCTTTGAACCAGTCGGGGTCGGTACTTTCCATGGGCCGAACGAAAAAGCTGATTCCACGGTACTGATCGCGCCGTTAATAGTTCCAATCGCACCGTTGATAGTACTGATTACTTTGTTGAATACTGACACTACGGTGTCTCTTATTTTTGTGAATATATCAACTACGGTATCCCTCGCATTAGAAAACTTGTCGACAATAGTGTCCCTAATAGCTCCTACTTTTGTAGTTACCGTATTCCACATGTTTTTGAAAGTGGTCGTGGTTTTTTCACTCACATACTTCCATACCCCACTGATTTTTTCCCTAAGGTTTGTTAATTTTTTTGTAACTCCGTCAACAAGTCCCCTTGTTTTTCCAATAACCCAGTCTTTCAGTTTTGTAGCAGCTTCTTTGATTTTGTCCCAGTTCTTGTACAGCAAAACTCCGATTGCTATAGCAGCACCGACTGCGATCGCAAAAATCCCGCCAGTGCCGATTGCTGTCGCAATGGCCTTGATTCCACCCATGATCCCGCCAGTGCCAGTCATTAACGCGATAAGTCCTTTTGCGGCTGTAGCTATTCCAGATACACTTTTGATAATTCCCGATGCTAATTCTGCAATCTTTACTGCCGCGAACGCTCCGATTAGGGCTGCGCCGAACGCTTCAACAATCGACTGATGATCAGCAAGAAAAGTTACTACTTTTGCGACTAAATTAATCACTGTCGGAAGTCCTACCTCAATAACCCATTTTAACATCGGAAGAACGATGTTATTGTAAATCCATTCAAGAACATTTCCAATGGATTCCAGAATTGGTGCAAATGCACTTGTCAGATTACTGATAGATTCTAACAGCGGATAGAAATCTAAGTTTGCCGCCCACGTTGCCGTATCTGCGGCAATCCTCTCAATGAACTGCATAACCACCACAAGAGCATCTGCGATGTTCTGTATAATCTGCGTTCCGACATTGTTCTTATTCCACGCATCGGCAAAACCGGATGCAATATTCCCAATAGTTTTAAGCACATTCTGAGCAATTCTTAGCATGGTCGTGAGCATTGTTGTACCAGTACCATTTGTCCAGACTTCTACAAGGCTTTTACCTACACTCTTGGCAAGCTTCGCAATTCCCGACAAAGCAATGTTTGCTGCGTCAATGGTGTTCTTGCCCTCTTTTTTCCATGCGTCATGAAAAGGCTTCCAAAGTTTTTTAAACAAATTTGCAAGTTTCTTTGCCGAATCACTAATCTTATCAAGAACCGTCTCGCCCTCTGCTACTTTTCCGTAATCAACATTTTGTACAGCATCTTTCATCTGATCTGCAAGTCCGCCAGTTGTGCCCGGTACTTTTGACGATGAATCCGCACTTTTATCCGTTGAGTAATTATTTATTTCGTCGAGAGGACTAAGATACCCTTTTGCCGCTTTAGTAGCTTTCTTAGTTGCATCCGCTGTATCATTTGTTGCATCTGCCAGCTTTTCGGCATTGTCGGCAGCATTTCCATATTGGTCTGCCGTATCAGCTATTGCATCTGTCCCGGCAAGACCTGCGCCACTTGCACCTGTCTGACCAGAAGATTTTTTCCCGGTGATTAACTCCGTAAATGACTTGAAGGCATTCGCCAGAGTTGCCAGTTTGCCCAGTAAAATATTAATAACTCTCAAAACGGGAGTGAAGAGATTGATTAATCCCTGTCCGACTGTTGCCTTGAGAGATTGCAACTGCAACTGCATCACTCTGACCTGATTCGCCCAACTGTCCGAAGTACGAATAAAGTCACCAGATGCGGCAGATAACTGTTTCTGTACAAAAGCCAGACGGAGGGCAACTTTCTCCTGTTCAGTCATGGCAGATGTGGTTTTGCCATAGCCATTTGCAAGTGCATACTGGTCGAGGGCCGACTGGCTCATTACCACGCCAAGGTCCTTGAGTGTTTCTGTTTCACCTGTAAACACTGATTTTAGCTTGATATAAGCCAAGTCCTGACTAATGTTATAGAATGATGCTACGTCACCAGTCAGCTGCGTCAGAGCCGTTGACATATCATAAGCCTGTGCTTCGGAGAAACCGAACGACTTAGACATTGCTCCGAACGTACCGACATACCTTTTTGCCATTGTTTCAGATAATCCGGCTGAGGCCATGGCGTTCTTTGCAAATTCGTTTACCTTGTCAGACATGGTGGTAAATGTAACATCGACCACGTTCTGTACTTCTGCCAGATCAGAGCCAAGCTCTATAGACTCTTTACCAAACTGAATTAGCTTACCAACAGCAAATGCAGAACCAACTAAAAAACCAATTCGCTTTACTATCGTTCCTAATCCTTCAAACTGACGGCCTAAAAGATTTACTTTTCGACTTGCACCGGAAATGTCCATTTTATTAAATGAGCTAGAAACCGTGGTGCCTGTTTTTTTTGCCGAATTCCCCATTTTGTCCATAGAGTTTTCGACTTTTTCTGATTTTTGCTGTAAAGATTGAAACGAATCTTCGAGTTTTTCAAATCCATCGTGAAATATGCTATTAATATTTGCATTTATTTCCTTGACCGAGTTTGCTAAATCTTTAAATGCCGCTTGTACTTCTTTGACGCCAGACGATATTCCGTCAGTATCTATCCTGGTATCAATAATAATTGAGCCATCAGCAGCCATACATTCACCTCCTAACTATTTGAGGTTCAACATCTCATTCAGCGCATCCTTGTACGCTTGCTCTTCATCGCTGAGACGTGTTTTTATATCAATAATGTTCTTGTTTTCCTGATAGAATTTCTTTTCCCATTTATCGAGCTTTTCACCCTTTGCCTTTTTTGACCGGATTCCAACTACGGTATTAAAAAGGCACTCGCCGGATTCCATAAAATATCCGAAAAACGTCCACCAGTGCATATAAGGCACTGCTCTGATTTCTTTGCCAGCAACCTTGTTTACAGCCGGCACGATCATGTCTCCGTCTTGTTCCCAGTCCATCAAACGGGGCTTTGGGTGGTTCGGGTTATCGTCCAACTGTCCGCAGTCGATGAACTCCGATGCTTTCTGACAAGCTTCGTCCAGGCACTCAGCCGGTATGCTTTGCCAGTCCTCAAACAGGATCTGTAACATAACAACTGCTTTTGCCTGCTCGTCCAGTTCTGGGTCGTTCATAGCTACGAGAATATCAATGATTGCTCGAAAATCCGTTCTAATAGAAAAATCCACCCCACTGATGTTTAGTGAGGTGGGAAGCTCATAGGCGGTCATTTTGTATACTTCTCCGTATACTTATTAACTGCTGCCTGCATTTTCTTTTTTCTCTTTTCGATTTCCGGTGAAATTGCTTCTGCGATTTTATCCAGAACAATGTAAGCGAATACCTGACCATTTCCGAAAACAGTAGTTGCCGTGATCGGTTCCTTGAACAGGTCCTTTGATGCTTCGTATCCGAGCAGGTAGTTGATCTTGTCTTCAATCTGTTTATTGAGTTCCGCCATCTCTTTACCAGAAGTGACTTTCTGAATAGAATCTTTGAGCTGCTCAAAATATTCTGTCAGTTCCTCTGCACGTGCTGCTACATTAATGTCCGTCGGATTAAGTTTGAAAGAAGAAAAAACTTCATCTTCATTGTTGGTGAATGTAAAAATGAGAATTCCATCATCAATTTTTGTATTAATTACTTTTGCCATTTAGCATGTCCTCCTTGTATATGTGCTTATTCGCTGTCGGCTGTGAACGTACCGGAACTAATATCAAACTTTCCTTTTACACGTTCGCCAACATAGTTGACGGTAAACGGAATCTGATAGCCGGATGTGTCACCACCGTAGGAGGTCGGCACAACGTAGCAGTCCTGCTGATATGCTTCATACTTGCCTGCTGTAGCTTCTGTCCAAAGGTGAACCTCAACTGCTTTTGTCTTGAGGTTATCGTCTTTGAGACGTCCATCTACGATCTTCTGTAATGCCGTGAACAGATCAGAAGTAGTGTCTGCATAGAACGGATCAGCGTCAGAAGAAACTTCGTAGCCGTTATGTTTGAATGTGGATTCTCCAAGAATGTTTTTAGATGTTTCGGTATCTGGATTGAGTTCTACGTTATACTCTTCCAGATCTTTTCCAAGACGTTCATACTTCGGTGTCAGTCCTCCACAGAGAGAACCTGCATCGATATAATGAGCCATATATTTACGGTCAATCTTGCCTGTAACTGCCATAGAAATATCCTTTCTGCCTATAACTTTTAAAAGGCTGTGTAGGTTAGCGGCTATCTCTAATTGATAGCCGGTTGTTACTCGTTATATTACTTCATATGTGTTTTCATAGCGCACTGACAATGGCAATAACCAGTCCTGCACGCCACTCTCCTGTGGCTCTAAACCATATGAGTTATCGCGTGTGATACGTTTTATCACTCGCCCCTGAGAAAGCTCAGGAAACGCATTTAAACGTGTCTCAGAGCCATTTATGGTAACTGGTTCTCGGCATATCCATTTACCGAGATTGTCAAGGAACTTCTGAACAGATAGTTTCTGCCTTTCTTTGTCAGATGCTGTACGATATACCACGTAAAATGGGTACTGACAAATTTGGTGCATTATTCCGCAAACATCTTCTTTTTCTGAATAGACCAACGCTCCGTTATCTGCCGAGAACGCAATTCCCGATTCCTTGCCAAGTTCTTCAAATTTGATTGTTTCATTTTCGTATAGTCCTGGATACTGATTCAGAAGTGCTTTCATGGCATCTGTCAGGATTTCATATCCAGTTGCATCTTTTCCAATAGGCTTATCTGCCATGTCTGCCGCCTCCTGCCTGTGCTTTTACTTTGCGAATCCATGTGCTACCATATTGTCGTTTAGCGGCGTCGAACCACTTTGCCTGTGCCTGCGGGTGTGCCTGCTTGGTGTATTCAAGATTTTCCTTTGCAGCTGTCCGACCAGAGAACTGACTGACAAGGACTTTCTTTGCTCCACGTCTTGCATAGGGGCTTCCGGTCAACTCGTCAACCATTCCTTTTCCTTCATACAGAAAACGCCCATAAGGAGCCGCCGCTGCACACACAAGTCCAGTTCCTTGCAAGGATGTACTTTCAATTCTTGTTCGGTTGATAAAGTCCCCTGTAATCATCGGCATAAATGGAACCATACTGTCCATGACCATTCCGTCAAGGAGATATTGAGCTTCTTGGTACTGCCTGGAGAATCTGTCCATATTTAGCTTTATTTTCATATCTCCATCAACTACGGAGAACCCTTTAAAATGATGAATTTTACTCATATTACTTACCCAAAATCTCAAAATGCGGAATCAGTGTATACGGACCGCCTACACTGGTAATCTTAAACACGTTATCCTTATTCTCATTCATGTACTGGTAGAATCCATTTCGATAATCACTGTCAGATACCGTTCCACCATTCCACTCACCCTCCCAAAAAAATGACTCGTCCGAGAATGTGATAGTGTCTTCCAGAGCGTTGTTAATCTGCCTTTTCCACTCTTTAGGCGGCACCCATGGAAGAATCTTGCCGTCTCTATCGGTAATGGTTATGTCACCATTCTGGGCAGTGTATCGAACGTGTAACTGTGCGTTGTCAGTTGCGTCTGGCCCGTACTTTTTAAGGATTGCCCCTTTGTCCGTAATGAGGTCAACGCCGGATAAAACATGAGGATACCAGTACGCATCTCCTGTCGTGGCTGATTCGTAATAATTAAAAATCGTCACCGTTTTTTCGTACATGATACCCTCCTATCCTTCACATATTGCTTTTGAAAATCTGTCGTGGAATGCCTTGATTCTAACAATATTACCTTTGCATTCTTCCGGCACTTTCCCGTAAAAGACAATGCTTTCTGGGTGTAATCGTTCAATCATAGCATTATAGCCGGAAAGAAATAGTTCTTTCTTTTTCTTGCTATTCATGCAGCCAACTGAAGATACCGCCACTGTTCCACCCTCTGGTTCTCCATCAAAACACCAATCGTAAGAATCAAGTGTACTCCATGATATTGTTGGAATAACACGGCAACCATATTCTTGCAAATATGCACCTATCCAGTGCTTGCGGTAATGGTTGTATATCTGGATAGCTTTAGGGAAGTCGGTGTAGGTGCTGAAATCTGGTGTTAGAATGTACCGGAATTTGCTCAGCTTATCCACGTACCTGTCTGGATTTCTCCATAGTGCATCAAACTGATAATCGTCCAAAAAGAAATGAACAGCTTTCTCTTCTGGATTATTGCATTTTCCTCTGGCATAATTAAAACCGACAAATTCGCAATTGCCCTCGAATGTCTCAGGTTGTATCTGCGGTATACCATATTCACCAATGCCAGGAAAGATACGGCGGTTTAGATTTTCGTAAGCTATGCTTGTCTCTTTATTTGCCATAGGCTATTTTCTTCGACGTCTGCGGCGGTTTACGCGGTTGACTTTTGCATCTGCTCTCGAACCACTGGACAGCGTCCTGTTCGATGCTGTTTCTCTGTCTAAGAATGTATTTGTCGCCTTACGATCAGCCTTATACGCTTTTTGATCTTTTCTCATCTCAGACGCGGAGATATTTTTCACAGTAGCACCGTTGGATACTGCTCTTTTTTTGAATTCACTCGCAGACATATTCAGCGGAGTAGGCTGTGGCGCACCACCTATTCCAATCTGATAGTAGTGCCGCCCGTTCTTGTTTGAGAAATAATACCTCGTTGTTTCACCATTTCTGATTACATCAAGTCCGCTGGTTCCGCTGGAACTTAGTCCACTACTTCCACCACGTCCACCCATAAAATCACTCTTTCTGCACTGTCTGCTTAATAACCTGATTCACACCAGTAGCCGACAATCCGTTAAACATACCGACCGCAACCGCTGTGATATAATCCGTTGCCGGGAAGTCCGGGATAACTCCCATTCCGACTGCTCCGAGAATTCCACCAATAACCGCCATGATTACTGGAATCCATTCATCAGAGATTCTTTTTGATGCTTTGCAGCCCATTCCTACGATATAGCAAATCATAACGATTGCTATACATGAGCCTAATGTTGAAATGTCCATTATTTATCACCCCTTAACGCCTGAATAGCATTCATAAAATCAGCTGTATTTTTAGCCATTTTCTCAACATTTTCAGGCTTTTTAAGTTCTTCAATAGTTTCACGGAATGCCTGCTTTACTTCGGGATTTTCTCTGAATATCTTTTTCATATTTTCCCTTGAACATTCAAGGCAAATGTCGGTACTCCAATGTGGCTTAAGTTCTTTTCCGCACTGTCTGCATTTCATACTCACACCCCCGCATAAAGAATCGGTATTCCATCATCCGTCCTTACTCCCATCAGAAGCGGCAAAGCTGTCTTTAAGAGCAAGTCGTTCGTTTTCTGCACATCTCCGGCGGCAGCATACACCGCACTCCATTCCTTTGCACTTGCCCCAATTTGCTGTGGCGTTGCGTAAGAGATGGATTCACTGCCGGAAGACACAGATGTTACAATGCCTGTCGTGCTACCACCGGACCCGATTGCGGTTGACGTACCGCTCACAGCGGCATTGGTAGCATTCTTCTCAGCAAGTTCAATCTGATACATTAATTCAGTCAATGAACAGACCGCCTTTTTGATACGTTTTTGCGAACGTTCGTTTGTTGGCAGTCCGTCCACCAACCTGTCAAACGTCATTGTGTCCACAAAATCACTGGCTCTTTCTGCCAGTCGTGGAAATTCGGTTTCTGGCACGACATTGCCGAATGATTCTGTATAGAATTTATAATCTGCATAAGCCATGCCAGTTACCTCCTACATTTATGATTTTGCTGTTACAGTCGCACTTCCGGCATTCAGTGCTTTGTATGTTCCGTCACACTCAACTACTGTGATCTTCTGTTCAGTTGCCGCCTTAATGTCAGCTTTTCCGTCCCAAGAAGTCCAGTTTCTGAGGTTCTGGCCATATCCGACAGTTACTGCATCTGCTGCAACTTTGTATTTATATACGTTGTTGGCATTTTCCTTAGTCGGATTTACGGTAATTTTTGTATCACCGCTTGCTGTTCCAGCCACGGAATTTACTGTCAGAGTGCCAAGCGTTGGTGTCTCATCAATGGTGATTACTGCGATTGCGTCAATGTACTCCGCAAAAAGAGTAAGTCCCATAACCGCAAACGCCTCAGACACTGCTGTGTGATAGTTGCCCTGAGTATGGAATCCGATCAGGTTTGTCTCACCGGAAACGGTATACACAAGACCTGCTCTTGCGAAGTCAGATTCGTTCGGGTCAACATAGTAAAGTACGATGTTCTCGACAGGAGTAGCGATAACCTGTCCACGTGGGATCTCACTGTCAGATAACAGGAAGATGGTATTGAATCCCATGAAATCCTTCATGTATTGGAATCCGAACTGGTTCTGAATAGAAATCTCAGCTGCTCCGAGGTATTCATATACGTCCAGAATGTTCACAAATCCAACAACGCCAGTCACATTTCTGTGCATCTGTTTGAATTTGTTCTCTACACGGCCTTTAGCCATTGCCAGAGCCATCTGGAATGTTGTTTCTGTGGAAGTAAGTGTACCGGTTTTCAGATAGTCATAAAATCTGCTGGTAACGTCAGTCTGAAGCTGGAAAAGGAATTCATCATCGGTCATCTGAACAGCGTTCTCATAACCGTGATCCTTGATTGCTTCGATAGATACAGCCTTTGCGTACTTTTCGATAGTCATTTCCGCATAGTTCTTTTCTTTTACAACGAATTTGCTGTAAGGGATCTCCTCGCCCTCGCCAACTTTTCCACTCTGTAAAGTACCCTCTGCGTATTTTGACTTGAGTACAGCACCCGGCTGCTTTTTGATAGGTCTCATGATACCCAGAATGTCACGTAAGTGCTGCCAGTTTCTTTCGAATCTGGTAACAAAGTCAATCTCACGTGCTGTGACCTGAATATCATTAGTCATAATAAGATTAGTTTTTGCTGGCATAAAAAAATCCTTTCTACCCATAATTGTTAAGGTATTGGGTTAGCGGCTATACTCTGGTGTATAGTCGGTGTAAAAAATCACTGGAATAGCTGGATATTCTGAGCAATTGCAGCCTGCCTTTCGGATGGGTCTTTGATCGCTTCGATATCTTTCTTTGTCATGCTTCCTGGTGTCTGCTGCTGTCCAACGTGAGTGGTAAATCTCGCCTGATTCTGCTGAGATTCATCCACAAAAGCAGACGCGTCAGACTGCTTCATCTGTTCGATTAAGTCGTTCAGTCCAAGGATTTTGCCGTCTTTTAGTTTCAATCCTGCTTCCTTGATGTCTGCCATAACAGACTTCTTAGCCGCTTCACTGGAAAACTTAACATCGTCGAGTGCTGCTTTCAGAGCATCTGAGAAATCACGGTCATAGATTTTTGCATTAAACTCTTTTTCTGCATCTGCCGCTTTCTGCTTCCAAGTCTCTAACTCGGTCTTAACATTCGCCGGGTCGATACCGTCAAAACCTTTCAGGGTTTCCTCTGCTGTCTCAGCACGTTCTTTCCAGCTGTCTCGTTCTCCTTCGACCTTTAACAGAGTTTTTGCTACTTCTTTCGCATTCTTATAATGCTCAGAGAGTGCTTTCTTCACATCTGCCTGTTTGTCCTCCGGGATCTCGATTCCAAATGATTTTAATGTGTCAATAAGTTTCTGCATACATATCCTCCTGGTCGTGTTTATTGACCTGCCGCCGCAGGTATGGATTAAGCCAGTTAGACCACTGGCAAGGTAATCGAAAAGGGTGGACTCGAACCACCGACGTCAAGGACTATGCGTCCTCCGCTCTTCCACCTGAGATACATTTCGTCAACCCGGATTCCCGGGTTAGCAAGGTGTTTAACGTGTCATGCCTGCCACGAGTTGTTCCGGGCGCCTGTCCGCCCATTTACCTTTTACAAGGAGGTGCGTACTGTCTATGCGAGCGAGCAAGTCATATAGACAGTAATGGCACGTGTCGGAAATTGCATCCGCTTTTCAACCTCATGCATCTTATGTGACAATCCGGCCACTGCATTTTCTATTAAGGACACGCACCCGAGAAAGGAGGAATCAATGAAAAATGTCTATGTCAAGTGGCGGAAACCACTTACGAATCTTCCTCATAAATACATTGTACCACAAACCTTTCCAAAAGTTGTGGTACATGTTTTAGCCAATTAGAGCATATCCCGGAGTTTTTCCACGTATCTCTTGACAAGATCACGTTCTTCCCGGCACTCTGCGTCCTTGGACATGTCGCTCATTTCTGTTGTGAGTTCGTCCAGGTGTTCTTCCAGAGCAGCAAGCATCTTTCTTTTGCAGTCCTCAGACTTGCCGGAACGATAGCTCTGTTTCTGCGTCATATAGTCATCGTAAGCGTCTCGCCCATCAGAACGGCTGTAATGTCCTCTAACATAATGCTCACCGCGTCTGGCATAAGAACTACCTCTGTCGTAATCCGGCATCATTCTGCCATCATTTGAGCTGTATCTCCCCATGCTGTCGCGCTTTCTTCCACGTTCGCTGTAATCGTCATTGTAGCCGCCGCGCATCTCATCAAGGACAGTGTTGTAGTACTCCACTTTTTTGTCCCAGTACTGTGTATTCTTGATATCTTTGTACATGTCAATCAGCTTATACGTCATATCCAGATTTCCAGTGGTCAGTCCACTGTCAGCGATTTTGGACAGTTCATCTTCAATTCTTGCGCATAAATCTTTAATATCTCTCATAACTGCACCTCCTACGCTTCTCTGGTTACAACAATGTTTGCGTTTGCAACAGAAATTGCCTGATCGCTAGTGTTCTCTACCGCGATATTAACGCAGCATCCACGAGGTACATCAATATAGATGCCAGAGGACACATTGTTGTACTGGTCTACTGCTGCCGGTGTAGAGATCATCTGAGAAGATAATACAGGTTCGCCAGAGATTGCAATAGCCAGAGAAATAGCTCCGACAGTACCGCCTGTTGGAATTGCGATATTGCCAGAAAAATCCACAAAGAATCTCGCTTTGCACTGATTAGTCAGTCCTCTCAGCGTAATAATTCCACTTCCCTCTCTGTGCTGAATACAGTTAGAGCCTTTAACTGCTGTGTTTGAAAATACTACGTTTCCATTTGCTGCTACAGTCTGAGCAGCTACATTTGTAAATTCTGCCATAATTTTTACTCCTTTCATATCACAAAAGGACAGGTCTCAGCCTGCCCCTCTGTGTAATACGGCATAAGCCGACATTCGAATCAATCGAAAGATACTCTCGATATGAAGTTATCAGCAATTACATCCAGTGTTGCATCCGCATCCGTAGTATGTGTTCGGGTTAGGAACCTGATATGCCGGAATCGGTGCTGGATTGATTGCATTAATGAGCTGCTGTGTCTGAGAAGCCATTGCAGTTGTGAGTAATGCACTCTGGCGATCCTGAGAAGCAGCACGTCTGAGGTCATTGTTTTCAGCCTGAAGAGAAGAAATCTTTTCATTGCAAAGATAATCAAGAATTGCTCTTGTTCCTGCGTTCTGGCTGTCAATAATGTCTCTTGTGTTACTGTTCATTGTGTTCTGCAATGCACAGGTATTCTGTGCCATATTGTAGTTCATACCCTGGATAGCTTCTCTGGTTTCACAACAGCAGTTTGCAAGCTGCGCCTGCAATGCGTTTGTGTTCTGCATATTGGCTACAGTATCGGCATTAATAGCCTGCTGGATTCCAAAGCCGGTCTGCATGATGTTGGTGTTGATTCCATTGAATCCAGTAAGCATACCGTTATTCATGGCATAGAATCCATCACACAGGCCGCTATTGATTCCGTCAAGTTTGCTGATTACTGCGGAGTTATCGAATCCTCTCTGAATGTCCGCCTGAGTAGCTGCTGTGGCTGTATATCCACCACCGTTGCCATTGTTGCCCCAGCCATTGTTTCCCCATCCGCAGAATGCGAACAAGAAAAGCACGATAAGCCACCATGCACCATCTCCACCAAACATGCCATCATTTCTGTTGTTTCCAGTTAAAAGAGCAACATCTGATGCTGTTAAATTTCCATCCATAGTTATATCTCCTTTATTGTGTATTTACATCAATCTGGCCAGATTGTAATGTACTATTTCATATTTTTTAGCAGATTCTGAAACTGTCCTGCCATCTGCTGAACTTGGTTAAGTTGCTGTTGGGAAATCTTCCCAGACTGTAACATCTTCTGGACTTCTTCCTTCGGGTCTCCCTTAAAATTCTGTTTAAACTGCATAAACTGCTGTATCATCTGCATTGGCCCATTTCCCTGTGGCATCCCACCACCGAGGGCATTGAATAATGGATTACTCATCTGCGTTTCCTCCCTTGACTGCTGATTCCTGTGCGGTATTAGCCCTAACAGGTTCAGAAAAAGAATTTAATCGGTTTATGATAGCTTCGTATTTGCCCCTTAAATCGTCATATTCCTGTCTGGTGACATATTTATTGTCCATGTTCTGAACAGGCTGTTTAGGTGGCATCTGAGCGCCTACCTCGTGGTATTCAAACGTCCGCAATGGTTGTGGCATGCCGGAAACGTCGGTGGATTTTATAAAGAATTTTTCACTCTCACTGTCCATCAGTAAAACACTCGTTCCGGGTGCTACCAGATAGGATTTTGCACCGACTTCGCCGGATACCCACAGGATACCATTATTATTCTGTTGTGGTTGCTGTACTGGTTGAGCTGGCATCTGGACAGGCTGTTGCTGAAATTGGTTCATCTGCCCCGGAACGCCAAAACTATATTGATAAGGATTGTTATATAATGCCATCTCGTACACCTCCTATGACTTATTCTATGACTTATTCTATGACTTTCTATGACTATTTTTACATAAAAAAAGAGCCTTAGACAGTTCGTCTAAGACCCATATAAGTATCTGAAAAGTATCAGCATACTTTAATTATTTTATTGTTCACCCTCCGGCTTAATCGCTTCGCCGTGGATATACTCACATTCATCTGTTCAGCGCAGTATTCAAGAGTGTGTTCCTGACACCTCAGCCGGAACAATCTTTCTTCATCCGGTGTAAAATTACACTCTGTCAAGAACCTGTCTATATCTTTCTTAGTGAACACATATAATTTCATGAGCATACCCCTTATTAATGCAATTAACGTTGATTCTGCGCAAGATAATTTGTGAGCTTCTGTTTTGTTTTTTTTAATTCCTCGACGTTATTTCCGCTGATCTGGCTGTCCAACATGGTTGATAACACTTCCAGAATCAATGAATCACGTTCTGCGATTCTTCGAAGGCTTTCATAATCTCGTCTATCATGTTCTTCCAGTGTCTCTACTCGCTTATTAAGCCGAAACGCCGGGGTAATCCACTTAAAGATTACAGCCACCGCCCCTCCGACAATGGACACCCCTCCGCAGATCGAGAGGAAAATCTGTACAAATTCTGATATGCTCATTTAGTTACTCCTTTTCCCAGTAATATACCGGAATCTCATTACCGGAATCCCATGTGTCAAAATATTTGCCATCTTGTACCGTCACTACATGACCGTCTATGCAGAGGATGTATGTACCTGTTGGATGGTCTGTGCAAAAGTCATTGACTGTATAGATATATCGCTCTGACTGTTCTATCAACTTGCGCCTGTATCCATGCTTATAGAGATACGCTCCCCAGACATAATTTGCACTTGGCATATCTGACAGAGCGCACGCCTGTATCATTAATCCAGCGAATACCGTTTCCCAGTCGAACCCGGTTGCTTTACATATTGCCCGGACAGCACAATCTCCGACTCGATTCCCGGCAGGATTCGGATTGTAATATTCCCATCTATCCATCAGTCAATCCCCTTTGCTGTTTTATATCGTCTTGCCGCTCCTCTGGCTTTTGCGGCGTTCTGACGGTTCCACTTAGCTATCATGAGCCGGTCTTGCAGTTCCCTCAGGTTATTCTGCTTGCAGTAATCCTTGTATGCGGCATTTTGTTTTTGGAGAAGAAAAGACTTCCGGTCAAGGTCTTGCTGGAGTGCGAATTTTGCTTTTTCATTCGGTGCATTGTCGACTCCTGCTTGTAATCCAAGAACTTCACGCTTCGTTTTGCGGATTCTTCGCTCATAAGTGCGTTGTCGTTGCTCTTTTTCATACTGCTTTCCCTTGTTGGCTTTGTCCTGTGCTGACAATTCCGCATAAGGATTAAATTCCCCGTCACTGGCTCCGAAACTATGCCGACAGTTGACTCCTGACAGTCCGCTTGCTGTCCCATATCCGGTCAATGAAAACGGTGGAAATTTCTTACTCTTTCCAGAGCGAGAGTATATCTTGCCTTGCCAAAACGAGTGATTTCCCGGATTCTGACCTCCGTCGCCTGTTCTGGCTCCTATGTGCGCACTGACCAGAACTAAATCCCAGTCCATTTCTTCCATGCGTTTTAGCGATATATCGCCAGTAGCCTGTGCTACGCCAGTTCTGACAGAACGCGCAACTGCGGTTTCAATCGTGTCTTTTCTGCCAGATGGATATGTGACGGTGACACCATCTGATACAACATTATTAACTGCCTCTTTGATGGCTTGCGTATACCCAACCGCTCCAGTCATTACATGATTATATGCAAGGTCGCATTGTTCGATATAGAGCCTCTGAGCGGCACTTGCGGTGGTTCGTGTGAAATTCTTCCACTCACCCATAGTCGCAAGCATATTCCGTTCCATGAGCCTTATCATAGCTGGAGACTGCTCAAGCGGTACAGGACTTAACCCTGCTGCCTTATATACCTTATCATCGTAATTCATTGCAGTGATTCCGGCATCCTCAAACGCTTCAAGAAGTTCCTGCTGTTCACGTTTGGTGTATTTTGATAATTCTGCCAGAATGTCCTCTAGCAGTTCACCAGATTCCTGTAGCGTTCTGATTCTCCACGCATCGGCATTGGTTAGGATATAATCCTCGCCTCTGCCGATTCTTGCCATCATTCGCGACACGATCTCAGAGATGATATACTGGTGCAGTTCTTCTGCAATTTGTTCACTGCCCTCTGTAATTTGCCGTAAATATTCTGGGCTTAACATAACTACTCATCTCCAAACAGTTTTGGTTCGTCTGGCTGAGCTTCTTTGACCATTGCTTTCGCTTCTTCCTTAGTCATTCCCTCGAACTTCACGAAATACAACCATGCCGGGACCTTGCCGGTAGTCACATACTGCCACCATCTTGCACGGTCGTTTTCACGCACATACAGGATATCTCCGAAATCATAATTGACTTCATAAGCTCCGACAGGTGCAAGTCCGTACAGGTCAGCGTAAACATTCAGCGCGTAGATAACTTCGTCCAGACAGGATTCCAGTTTGTCTCGAACATCTTTAATGAACTGCACTGTCCTCTGCTGTTCTGCTTCCACTCCTGTAGCTGTCTGAATGCCACTAGATTCGTTGAAAACAAAGTACCCGTTGGAGAATCCAATTTTGTACCCTAACTGGCTTAAAAGGGCATTTATGCCACTTATACGGGTATCCGTGTTGAGTTGTGGATTGATTTCTTGATAGAATTCTTTTTCACCCTCCCCGAATACATTCTTTACAAAGTGCGGTAATCTCATCTCGTTTCGCCTATTTTCCATGCCCTGTGGTGACATGGCTGATACAGGTGCGCCGCTTGGCATCAGCAGTCTATCATCTGCCAGGACGATCTTCTGAGAATCGAAAATTTCTCCGGCGTTTCTGCTGTATGCAATGTCGAGGTCTTTTAATTCTTCGATAGCTTCGGCAAATATCGGAAGTCCAAGTGGTGTACTGATATCCACATTGTTCGCCTGTGGCGTCCGTAATACTCCATACAAAGCTCCGTCCAGTTTCTCCCCGTTTGCTTTTAGAATCGGTGGCGTATCTGCCATGAGGTCAGCCCACTTGGTCTGTTTAAGGTCAATCTTATCTCCGATACTCTGAGGGGATTTTGACACATAGGCTCTGTTGGAGACATAGTACGGATAGGTTGTCACGCCGTCCACGGTAGTCTCAACAAACCTATGATATTCAAGCCTTGTATAGTATTTCCGCCCAACGGTATAAGAATCCTTAAAAATAATCCCTTTAATCTCCTGATTGTCATAATCTACAATCATCACATCTGCCGGAGTAAATACGTCAAGGCTCTCCCCGTTTGGCTTAATAAAAACTGTTCCGTAAGCGCAGCCGTATTCTACCCAGTGCCGAATCTGGAAATATACCTTGTCAATCTGCTCCTGTAGCCATGTAGCCCTTGCGGAGCCGTCAATCTGAATGCCGATCGCCAGTGTTGCGAGTCTGGCAGTCTCTGAGCAGACAGATTTCGCAAAGTTAATCGTCTTGATATTATTCTTATCATCTAGCCATTCTGGTACGCCCCTGTATATGTTCGCACACCGGTTAATCAGCGATTCCATCTCCGGAAATTCTGCTGCCTGGATTTTAAAGTCCTCTTCGGCTTGTTTTTTGAAAATCATGTTAAACCACCTTTTTAGTGTTGTTATAAGTCCCATTATGCACTGTAACCTCTCCTGTTAAATAACGGCTCATAAGCATACCTAAGTGCCGAGATTGCGTGATCGTTTCCATCAGGATAACCGCTTATTACATTTCCCTCTTTGTCCCGATCATACTCATACTCTGTAATTTCTTTGTATGCATTCGGTGTCCGCTTCGGGTCAATGACTATAGTCTTTGTTTGCAAGAATTTAAAACCATACTCGATACTTCCTGGTCCTTTGATTGCTCCTCTGGCAGGAAGTCCGGCATCCCGGAAGTCATTCACGGACTTAGGTTCCGCAGAATCACATATCATCGTGTAATCGTCATAGCCTTTTTTCTTAATCCAATCAGCAGTCTTGGAGTTACTCCATTTATTTACATACAATTCGTCAATAAGATATATTTTCTCTCTGGCAGAATCATAATAAGTTCGGAGATAGCAGAAGGCATCCGGGTACCATCCATAATCTACACCAGCGAAAATGCGATCCATGTGGCTGATCTCTTCGTCTGTGATATCTCTAATCTCCAGATATTCAAATACATTTCCGCCGTCACCATTCGGAACACCCAGGTATTCATGCTCATAGGCTTCTGGATTGATTTCTTTCAGATGTGCTGCATCGTCAATAAACTTCTGTCCGAGCCACTCCGCCGGGGCTTCCAGATAACTCGAATGATGAATAACTCTTTTCGGGTTAGGCGTGAGCTTAATCCTGTTTACCCAGTTTGATTTTGACTTTGGTGGGTTGTATGATGAAAAATCATAGGACTCATCACCACCACGAAGCACCGACTGATTAACAGAACGTTCCTGAGCATCTCCCTTCATTTGATCTTTTTCTTCTTTCCAGAGGATTCCGATATATCCAAACTCCGGCTTAATAGATTTCAGCTTGGTTTCATCGTCCAGACCACGGAAGTATATTGTCTGTCCTGTTTTAATATACTTGATCTCAAGTGGTGACACCTTGCATTCAAATTCTTCCATCAATCCCAGTTCGTTGATGGCCCATTTCAAGTTAGCATATACAGAATCTTTCAGAGTACCGGCCACCTGTCTTGTAATGCAGGCGTGCATCTGAGGATTATTCTTGATAAGCTCAATAATCTTAAAAGCTACGAATGAAGATTTCAGACCGCCTCGACCGCCCTCGAATACATATTCAATGTTGGGCTTAATCTGTCGGTTAATATCCACGAATGCCTTGCCAAGTACTCTGGCAGGAAGTTCATATTTTTCATCATCATCTTTTGAAACTGCTGTTAGCTGCTCCCATTTTTCGATAGCCTGTATATTTCCATCTGCCGCTTTTTTATACAGAGAAGTTGCTACGACCGCCATGTTATTCGCGTCTTCGTCAGCAATCCCCATTTTTGCAAGTTTCTTTTTTGCAGTACTTGATGCAGGACTTTCGGCTATAATTTTTACATAATCAGAAAGGGCTTTTTTTTGTCGCCTAGAATATCCAGATGCAATACCGCCTTTTTGTCCGTTTCTCACGGCTTCCTCACGGCTTTGATTGCTTGTAAATGGTTTTAAATTTTCCTCGTTTGCCATCCTATCAACATCCAATCATATCCTTTCTGAATTAAGCTATAAAATCCCATAGTAATACTTCTGAGTATATTCTATCACGGGTCAGCAGAAAAGTTGTGGTACATGTTTGAGGAATTTTGTGCTAAAAAAAGAGCCGGTAAATACCGACTCTCTAATTTTATTCATTGCTTTGTAATTTTCTTATTGTCTCGTCCTGATCTCCCGGACACCCCATGAAGCACTCCAGGCAATGTTCGTAAAATGTGCATCTGATACAGTCATGTGGACTGATTAAGCTGCAATATTGATGTAGCACTGCGAATGCTGATATGGCGAGCTGCGGGGTTATGTCTGGTGTGAGCTTGTCTGACATATTTATCGCTCCTCTCTTACCATCTTCAACGTAAACTCTGAAACATTTGGATATGAGATCGCAAACTCTTCTTTTTCATCCATTTGATTCATGAACCATTCAAATACAGCGGCGATTGCCATATCGGTTACGTCTTTTTTCTCACCTACCCATAAACCTTTTTCTTCATTTACATTTCCATAGTAAACGGTATTTGTAATAGGGCTAACGCCCATTTTCTTGACAGTTTTATAAGCCATTTTTCATCTCCTCCAACTTCTTCACAGTGAAAAATGTATTTATCATTGACAATAAGATTACAAAATTTTTTCTGTGCTCTATGTGACCACTTTCTCTCCCATCATCTTCATCAATGTATCTTTCTGTTAATCTCTCCATCTACTTCACCTCTTCTTTCTCAATCCATTTCCACCAGAGAACCACATATACTGTTCTTTTAAAAAATAAACCGTAACACTCTTTATGAATTGAATCAAAATTCTCTCGTCCAATTTCCATTGCTCTTTTCCGTGCCTGATCTAATGTTTTGCACGGTTCTTGGCACAAAAACCACATGATCATTCCACCTCCCTTGTAATCACATCAATACAAGCATTCCACCCAGTAGAATATCCATCTCCAAATTCGTCTGGAAAATAGCTTTCCATATCTTTCTCCGGCAGTGGATTCAGGGGACACCAAACAGGAACTACATCATTGTTTGGAACTCTCCTGGCGCCCATTGCTCTGCACCAAAATTCACTTATAAATTTACATTTTCCGCAGTTTTCTGGTGTATCAATCACTAATACTGATTTACTCATTCAACTCCACCGCCTTTCACGATATCAACTGCTTCATTCAGACATTGAGCTGTATACCAATCGTCACCCGATTCTGAAACTTTATTTTCGATTAACATTTCCAACCGTTGAACAACTTCATCTACATCAAAAACTGTTGGTTGTCTATTAATACAGTCAATAAACTCTTTTTGGTCGGAACTAATACTATTTCCAATTTCCCAGATTTTAATATATTCAATTAAATCGTCCGCATCAATTAGTCTGCTCATTTAATCACAACCCTCTTTCTTATCAAAAGCCAAGTCAACTCTAATCACATCCGTTTCTATCGCTGAAAGGCAGCTTACTTTCAAGTTATAAAATGGTTTCAACAGCTTCGAACCGGTATTGAATGTATCGTAATCCTCCCAGCTTCTACCCGGATGGCATATCTGAATTTTATCTTCACTTTCAGGATCGCCGCCAATTGCTGCTATTAAATCAATTAACCTCATTTTTCACTCCTCTTCTCAATTGCTTTTGCAAGGTCAGAAATGCAATCGCCAATATAGAAAATTGCTATCATTGCCACATTAATATCTGATATTTTTGCACCTAAAATCCAACAAACAAACATAATTGCCAACCATACAAGACACATTTTTTATTCCTCCTCCCACACTCCCAACAGCCTCATCCTCTCATACAGTACAGCGACGGTCTTGCGCCTGTATCCGTAGAAATCCTTCGGATTCATCGGGATATATCTTTCTCTGCTGATTTTCCTATAGCTTTTCCGGTACAGGATATTTTCGATAACCATATCCGCTATCACCGTGTTCTTCGGGCAAGCTGACAAGGCAGCACTGGAAAGCAAGTATCCGTACTCTGCCGGGAAGTCTTTCAGCATCGCATTCAGTTTTTCTATGTCTTCTGCTGGAATACCGTAGTCTTTCAGCTTTTTATTCCTTGTCAGCATACCGTTCTCCTTTCTATTCGTCTGGGTGGTGCTTGTCGTACATGATTGCCACGCATATGAGGCCAGTCACTCCGACTATGATTCCAATGGTGAATACTAATAAGAATGCAATCATGTTTAGTCCTCCTTATATGGTTCTGGAAGTGGTCGCCATGCAGTGACTTTCCAATACGCCCTAGCACCAGTTAGTTCCCAGCGTTTCAATCTGCTTTGAAATTTTGCATAGGTTGAACGATATACTCTTCCGTCCATGCAGGTTACCTGATACGTACCGCTTGATTCCGGAAATCTCTCACTGACTGGAATCCATCCGTTTTCTTTCTCATCCTGTTCCAGATCCTCTTGAAGCTGTTCTATCATTTCTAGAAAATCTCTAGCAGTAACCAATTTGTATCTATTTACAATATCTTGCATCCAATCATGATAACTGGACAATCTGTCTTTGATATGGCTCATTATTCCACCTTCTCATAAGTTTCTCTGAATATATCTGGCTTACACGGATAAAATTCACCGTGGACACCGCGGATGATATAGTCACCAATGTTTGCAAGATGTTCGCCCTCAAGCGTCTTAATAACCAATCCACCCGGAACCTTCCAGTGGTCAATATAGAAATTCTTACCTTCTGCCGACATGTACTGGTCTGTACACTGATAGTCCGTCAGGAAATCGAACATTTCTCGATGATTTGTACCAGTCCACTGTACTGCATCAATTACAACTGGCTTCTTTCTGTACTTCATGCTTCCACGCTCCCATCTTCTGGCATCTGAAACAGGATTGATTTTCTTATCTCATTTCCATAGCCTTTTAATACAGCAATTCCATGCGCCACACTTTCTTTTGTATCATAGCTTCCTGTTTATGCCGATCCCGCCAGCCCATTGCCAACAATTTCACCAGATTTGTATTCCATGTATGCTTCCTGAATCATATCCAGCACTTTCATGGCTTTTGCTTTATTCGAGTATTCTCCTAGCAGATAACTGCATCCGGTTATGTATGATGTTATAATTGTTTTTATAGGTCCTTCCGCAATTTCAGCGCCTGCCATAGAATTGAAATTAATCAATACTTCTCTATCCTGACTTCTGATTAACATTTTGTATCCTCCTCATCGAATTCGCTCTTTAACATTCCAGCCTTAATCAGTTCATAGATAATGTCAAGGCTTGTTCTTTTGTCTCTATACCTACAATTTGGGGTTTTATGGATTCTCGGATCATCGTCTTTCCAGTTGTTTATACCAAAAACTTTATCGCTTACAAAAAGCATTTTGATTCCCCTGGAAACACAAAGATAATAACATCCATGTTTCCCGTAATCTCCGGCACATTTCTTGAAACCGAATCTTTCAAATTCTTTGGCCGGTACTGTTGGAATTAACATTTCTTGTCCTCCTGTTTCTTAAAATCCATCTTCAAATCGTATACAAACTGGCAAAGTTTCTCTGCAATCTCATCTGCATTCTCTACATTTGCAAGATGTCTGACGTACTGTTTACCGCACACGGCGCAAGTTAATTTTCGTATTGTTTCCCAGACTTGCCATGAGATAATAGATGAATCAAAAGCATCCGTCATCAGAGAATTTCTTCCGTTTCCATTCTCGTCTCTGAACCACTTTTCTCTCGGCACTTTTAACGTGGTTGCAACATCTTCTCCGGTAAGACAACCTTTGTATTTTTCGTCAATGCGCTTTTCCAGTTCATCCAGAAGTTCCTTCTTTTCCTGTTCTGTCATTTTCCATCCTCACTTTCCCCATGTAAGCAACTGACACGCTATTGTGCAGTCCTCCATGATTGATTTATCCGAATGCTACCTGTCCGTTATTCTGCATGTAGATCATCGGTGCAGCTTTACGCTCTCCGACTTTCAGATACGGGCAATTAGCTTTCACAAGTGCCTCTGCCATAACCGGAACCACACTATTTCCAATTCTTGCTACCTGTTTTGCAATCGGGTAATTTCTCCATTTATAGTCTCGATCAATGATGTAATCTTTCGGAAATCCCTGCATCACCTTTAATTCTTCCGGCTTTAGCATTCTGAGAAAGATATCTGAAATAATGTATTTTTCTCCATGGATATCAACCAGAACATTTACTAGCCCGAATCTATCTTTTGTGGTAATGGTCCCAAGCGGTTCGTTAAGCACCTGTCCGCATCCTGTCCCATAATATTTAACCAGAAAAGCGAATATCACACCGAAGTGACCGGGTGATGTGGTTATCGTATGTAACGGCTCATCACATCCTTGACCGATTCCAGTTTTGTAATATTTCGTGATTAAAGCTGTCACGAGACCATATCTGTTTGATGTATCAATAGTCTTAATTGGCTCAGTCAGTAATTGCCCTCTGGAATCGCCTTGCCTGGTTTCTCCGTGATATTGAATTATGAATGCTAATGCATCTTTATTCTTCACAATGTAAGGATCTGGATTATCAACGATATATTTTCTGATTCCATTTGCAATGCGTTTCTGTGTCGCCTCTGCCAATGGTTTTGGACGGTCAAAGATGCTTTTGCCTAAGTCTGACCAATCAATGTAGTCTCCACACTGTTCGTATCGCTTCAGACCGTCTATTCCGAAACGATTATGCGTAGGATTTGGCCATACTATCTGTTTTCCGTCTCTGCGAAACACTGCATACCAACGTTTCCTTGTAGTCGGTGCTCCATAATCCGCAGCTACCAGTTCCCGGCTGTCAAATTCATAACCGATATTTTCCATTGCTGAAATAAATTTTCGATAATCTTCACCGGCTCTTTCCTTGATCGGATGCCCTTTCTCGTCGAGCGGCCCCCATTGTTGTATTTCTTCCACGTTCTCCATGATAATCACATCTGGGAGAATTGCCTTTGCGTGCTTATATACAGCCCATGGAAGAATGCGAAGCCCCTGTTTTCTAGGCTGACCGCCTTTTGCTTTTGAATGGCTTGTACAGTCCGGGGAAGCCCACATCAACGCTACGTGCTGATTTCCGACGTATTTCTGCAAATCTACTTTGAAAATATCCTCTGTCAGATGCAGTGTTCCAGGGTGATTTGTCTTGTGCATCAGGATAGCGTCGGGGTCGTGGTTGATTGCTATGTCTACTGGTCTTCCGAGTGCCATTTCGATTCCTACAGATGCCCCACCACCGCCGGCAAAGCAATCTATGATTAAATCTTTCATCTATACTCCCATCTTCTTAACCAGATTCTTATTCATTTCGTCAAATCTTACATCTGTGTTCTCTTCAATGTCCTGCATCATGCTCAGGACGCTCATTTCGCCCTCATTTGCCATTTTAGCGTACTCGTTAGCAGTCTGCATGACTGTGAGCAAACGTTTCGTAGAAAAGCCATATAAACGTCTCAGAGCCATCATCGTTGTAACGACATTAATTGTATCAGCCCAATCTTCTCCATCATTGAATCCATTCTCATAAGCTTCTTTCTCCATGCTTTTGATCTGGCTATGGCAGTTCTGCATAGCTCGCCCAAACGCCTGAGCTGCCTGATTGGACTGAGCTAGAGGGAGCATCTGCTTTCGTGGTTTTGCTTTAAGTTTACTACTCACGCTTCACACGCCTCCTAATCTGCCCTGCAACGGCTTCAAACTGCTTAAGCAATGAATTGTCGTCATTTCGGTTTAAAGTCCGATCGTAAGCCGGAGAGACGTCCCACAAGTCATTTACGAGAACGCCGTGCGCTACGCTGTTGAGCAGTGCGCTTCGATGCGCTCCTGTGATGCTTGCGATCTCGTCAAGAGTGAACTCTCCAATGTACTCAGTGCCTTTGAATAGCTCATACAGTTTCATGTTTCTTCCTCCTTGCAACGAACTCATATCCTGTCAACCGGAACGCTCTCGGTGTCTTCGGGTGATCCGTTTCGATCAATCCATCCGTTCGCAGCATGTCCATGTGGCGAAGCACCGTGGCATTTGATACGCCGACGCCGTCAGCAATCTCTTTATAGGACGGTGCGTACCGATGTTCTTTGATATACCGACAGATGTACAGATATATGTCTTTATGGATCTGCTGACCTTCTTTATACTTCTGTTTGTACATTTTTCTCACGCTCCTCTTTCATCTTCTGCGCTCTTTTAAACATTTTTTCGAGATAGTCCGCATAAGCCAATAGCATATGATCTACAAACCCGTTTTTTCGATATTTTTCTGACATGATATGAATCTGTTCTGTCACCTGCTGCCAGTATTCATCATTTTCTTCGATTCCGGCAGTCTGGAGAACCAGTGCCGGGAAGTCAATCTGCAAGAACTTAATAGTGTTCGGTATCTGCTCGTGTGTCACTCTCATACTTATACACCTTCTTCTACCTCAAAACTCTGTTCAAGAAGTCGCTCGTTATCCTTACTAAACGCCTTAATATAGCTTTGTTTTATCGGTCTGATAAAATGTATACCATTAGCGGATTTTGCCCGGGAAACAGCCACATAGAACTGCCCAGGATCCCAACAGCAAGGATCAATGTTGATTTTCTCGAATGTCTGTCCCTGTGATTTATGAATACTGATCGCCCAGGCAAGTTTCACTGGGAACTGAGAGAAAGAACCTACTTTTTTGCGGACAATCTTCTCTTTTACGATTTTCTGACCGTCTTTTTCCTGTTCAGATTCCTCAATAACCTGTTTCTCAATGTCTTTGCTGTATCTGTACAAGCTAACTGTTTTGCCCTTATCAGTCTTGATAACCAGATAAGATTCTTCAAATTCTCCGTTTTCCACAATTTTCTGAATGATGCCAATCGTTCCATTAACGTAGTTTCCAGACAGATCATTGACTGTAATCATCACTTTTGCACCGATGTTAAGAATTAAGTCCTCTCTGGCAAATGCAATGTTCTTAATATCGGCAGATGTTAGCTCGCCGTCAACTGCTGCATGAAACACTTTTTCGGTCTTTTTATCCAACTTGCCAAGGAAAGTATTGTTAATTCTGTCAGCTTCTGCATTAGTGCCAACCAAGAACGGTGCTTCCGGTATAACCTTGTCTGATTCGTTGTTCTCCAGATATGCAATGGATTTTCTAATATTGTTGCCATATTTAATATCATTCAGCACATACTTAAATCCCTCATCATTCTGCCTGCATACTTCATCAAGCTTAATATATTCGAATGACATATCTTTCCAGTATTCAGACATGAAGGCATATCCGTGTTCGTACTTTCCGCCCTTTCCATAATCAGATCCATACATCCGGCAGAGAATTTTGCGGTCATCTGTCGTGATAACTGGGGGAAGCTGGTAGAAATCGCCTATCACGATTAACTGAATGTCTTCTTTGTCCTCTCCGATTAGAAGTCTGTCAACTGCTCTCTCTTCATTCTCCGTGATGATCGTCTTTGCAATCATATTGAACAAATCGAACCGGCACATGCTGATTTCATCAATGATAAGAACATCTGCTTCTTTCAGAAGTTCAGCTCTGGATTTCACCTTTTTCTTATAGTCCTCAAATTTAATTGAAATATTCAATGCCCGGTGTACGGTAGTTGCCCCATATCCGATATTATCCGCTGCAATTCCAGTAGTGGCGGATACCAGAACATTTTTACCAGCTTTTTCCGCCTCATCGATGAACGTTTGAATAACCGTTGTCTTGCCTGTTCCTGCGTCACCTGTCAGAAAAACATTGCTGCCAGACAGCATCGTATCTAATGCATATCTCTGCTTTTTATTGAGATCGTCTTTTTTCATTTTGTAACCACTCCTTGTAATAATTATGTCAACTAAATATTTTTACAATATTCAATTAATTTTGTCATATTAAATCTAATTGTATATGCTTTTTAATTTTGTAACCCATGTGTAACCGACTTTTTCAACCTATTGGTTACGCAAAAAACCCTTATTTTATGCGGGTTTCAGAGATATGTAACCGTGTAACCAATGTAACCAAGGTTTTTATATAGGAGAATCACTAGAGTATATGTTTTTTATACACTCTCAAACTTTCTCCTATAGGATGTTTTTTTCCGTGTTACAACGGTTACATGGTTACAAATTACGAAAACGGAACATTCGCTCCTTCGTTGGTGGGTGTGAGATCAGCTTCAACTGATCCACTTTCTTTCTCATTCTCAAGGTCCTTTATGTTAATGACCTTCACTGCGATAAGTCTCATCACGCTTCCTCCGTCCCTTTTTAATACCGTATCTCTTTTTCCTGTATGCTTAATCAATTCTCGATTAATTGCCCAGGCAGAAAAGGCTTTTCTGGAGAATCCATTGTTCTTCAAAAGGTTTTCAAGAGGTTTCGGATAAAAATATACATATACATCTCCATACTCATCTGGCGTTTCCTTGAATCCCCATTGATCGCAACTGAATTGAGCATCAAAGTGCTGCCCGTACACGGAAAGACTTTCAAGAATGAATTCATAACACCTCTGTCCCTCAGATACGTCTTTTTTACGTGTAGGTATGTCCACAACGTCCTCGACCGTCAGCTCACGTCCATCCTTAAATATGAAATCTGTAGCTAATTTGTCAGCCAGCAGAAGTGTAGATATAGCCATGACCTGTTTTGCTGGAAAGTCATATCCGTCAAAACCTTTCTCAATTTCGGCTTTCATTTCTTTCAGATCGTCCGATGTGAACTGTTTCAAATTTCCAACAAATACTCTTCCAGCAAAGCCGTAGTTCTTCGTGACAACGCTGTTGATCTCTGCCGGATTCTCGTAAATATCCTCGCAACACTCAATCTCAATAATTCTGTTGATAGCTCCGCCGGAGTCTGCAAATTCCGAAATAGGATTCTCACCGTTGCAAATAGTCACATTACTCCATGTATTTTCCTTAGCTGCTCCGAGGTCCTTATTTGACCTTCCTTTCCCTTTGCCGGAACAGAGATTATAGATCAATGTTTCGTAGTTGTCCCGAATATACTGAGAAGCGTTCTTCGAGTCATCGAGGATCATTGGAAAATTATTAAGCATATCTGCTCTAGTCTCTAATGATGTATCTGTTGATCGAAAGTTTCCAACGTAAGCTCCCGGCGCAGGATTTCCCCAAACTGATGCCGCTATATTGATCGTTACTGTCTTTCCACCACCTGTCTGTCCGTAGAAATCTACGATGAACGGTAATACATCAAGCGGCTGTACAAGCACACTTGCAAAAGATGCCGCCAGTGCTATTCGTGGCTCTAATCGTCCGCACGACCGCAGCTGTTTAGCCAGAGTCACCCACTTGAAGTAATCTCCACTTTCCTGTATACTCTGGAATAGTGTTTTAAAGCGGTATTCACCGTCAAAAACGATCGAAAGGTCGTAAGGTACAAACACATTGCCATGCCATCCTAACTTGCTTGTAGAGTGCTGTATGTCGATCATATCGGCATTGTACATTTCAACATCTGCCAGATACTTTACAAGGAGCCTTGCGTTCTCTGAATTAACCTGTACGCCGAACCTTGCAAGATTAGTTATCGCTCTAGAGGTCACAATGTCAATTTTTGGAACAGTTATTTCCGTCCAATATCCATCCCTTTTAAAAGCCACTGTGATCTGTTCTTCACCTGTTTCAATGTTTTTCAGTCGGCGTATCGGCATGATCGGGTGGTGACATACAAGTTCTCTCGCCTTAGATGTTTCAGAAGAAAATATTCCATTCTCTGTAGCTATCCAGCTGCCACAAGCCATATTAGGATATTCCTTATCAACAGAATCAGGATAAAAGTTTGTGATGTTTTCAACCAGCTGCATGGAACGATTTGCTTTTTCTTCTTTTTCCTTTTCCTGCTCTGCTTTCTGGAATTCCTTTATGAACTCTTCTGCTATATGCTTCGCTTTCACACTTTTTGCCCGGTCCATCAGCTTGAATTTGATTTCCGAACGGTCGATTTTACTTTTTACTGAAAAAAGCTCTTCATACAGCTGCTTTTCCATAAAGTCTTGCGCTTGTAAATTTTCAATGTTTTCAAGAATTTTTCTCACCTCCTGACTTAACAGACAGCAATTCATGTCTGCTTTTTTCTTTCTCAAGATTAAACTGGCACATATACCACTCTTCTGAATCAGGAGGGAACGTTTTTAGTGCTGTTTCGTACATAAGTATGTTCTTTTCTACCTGTTCAAGCTCGTTTGGGACCTGAGCAGGATTGCATTTTTTTGCTTTGATATCCCGCATTTCATGTCTGATCTGGTTACGACTTTTACCTTTTTTTGATATATAAGTGCCGCCCAGCTCAATAAACGCAGTACTAAAAGGGACGGATTCGTATTGCATTACGAAATCAAACACATCGCCACCGATTCCACATCCGAAGCAGTAAAAGGAATCATCGTAGATTTTGCAGGATGCTGATTTTTCCTTGTGAAAAGGACAACATATAAATCCCGCTCTATTCGGTTTTAGTTCATATCTGGAAAGAATCTCGGACATTTTCACTGACTGTTTGATTTCTTCTTTCGTCATGTCAATAACTCCACGATTCTCCGCCCGGTTTCTTCTTTCGTGCAGAATTCAAATCGGACTCCGTATTTATCTCTGATTGTGCAGAGAGATTTATATAACTGGCAGCCATCAACAGCCTTATCAGAAATTACAGTCTTTACTCTCTTACCGTTTATCGTCCTCCAGATAACCTTGTGTTTTCTTGGGTTCTCCCAAAAATACACATCACCAACCGATTTAATATCTGATCCATGCTCACATAAGATAATCAGCTGAATACCTGCTTCACGTGCTCTGATAAGCTCTGCTTTGAATCTTTCATGCTGCTGGCAGACATTTCCGCAAAGCTCTTGTAAATCCTTTTTACGATCAATACAGAGTTTTGCATTATCTAATGACTGATAATCTCCACAATACAATTTAGAGCGAAAATACTGCACTCCAAGGCTATCAAACTGACTCTGAATCCGTTCCCATTCTGATTTATGTTCCCTTGTGTCCACTTGTATAACCATTAAAAACACATCCTTTTAATTGAACGGAAGTTCTTCCTGTACACTGTCTGGAATACTCATAAAGTCCGTGCCTGCCGGATTCGCTCCCATGATAGCTTCTTCTTTCAGATGATCGTCATAGGCTCTCGTGGTGCGCTCTTCTGGGATATCTGCATCCTTAATTCCTTCAATACTGCGGAACCATGCAAGCTTGTGACGTTTCACTTCTTTATTGTCGTACCAGTCTCTCTCCAGACGGAAGATGCCGCCGATCAGTTTTCCCTTAAACTGCTGCCCGAAATTATCGTCCCACTTAACGGCAAATCCCGGATTTGACTTTTCTACGCATGTGATAAATGTTTTAAGGTTACGGACACCATAATCTACACTCTCGTCAATGACCATATAGTTAGTGCCGGCGTTCGGATATTTCTTGTCTGGACGAATGTCATTTTCAAACTGCTTCATAAAGTAACCCGCCTGTTCGTCTCCTTCTGCGAAATCAAACAAGATAACAAGCATATCAAGTCCGCCCTGGCTTTTTTTCTCTGATACCTGCTTAATTACCATCTTATGACCGCCAAGCTTAATTGGTTCAAATTCTCCTGCTGCCTGTGTAGTATCGTAATTATTTGGTTTCTGCATTATCTGTTCCTCCTAATTCATAATAATCTCTGATAACCTTGTCAACTTCTGCAAGGTCGTTATCAATAGTTAAACTGCCAAACATCCCGATTGGGGACTTGCTTACCGCTCCCTGACTGGACTGAGTGACAAATAAGTGTTTTCCACTCTCTTCGATGCATCGAAGAACGATGGTAAACATGCCCTCGATGCAAACTTTTTCGTCCAGAAGTTTTCCGATGGTCTTAGGCTTTACTTCTCCAGAATCATCCTTTTCTTCATGCATCATAAGGTAAACAATTTTATTCTGCGGTACTTTTGTTACAATGAACTGGATAAGATTCCAGAAATAGTCTCCAATATCATTGTACAGAGCGAACACTGCATTGCCTTTTCCGGCAGAAGCGTGTCCCTTCATGAAATGATTCGTGATAAGATATCCTGCATCGTCAATTACAATTGACTCTGCTTTTGATGCGATCAGACACTTCATTACCTGCTGGTAATCATCTGTAAACCATCCGTCAATCTTTCCTTTAAATGGAAGTGGTTTATTCAATACTCTGATAAGATTCCAGCGTTCATTCTGGCAGTTTCTAAGACTGGTGCTCTTGCCAGAACCAGATTTTCCGATAATTAATACTGGTGTTGCCATTACTATTCCTCCTTGTCATAAACCACATGCTTGCTGCCCTCAACAATCAGCAAACTCGCGATATCCTTCATAGAAATGGTTGATTCATTATAGATTTCGACCAGTGCGTTGTATGCAACTGTTGATACTTTCACAACCGGGTTATCTTTATCAGTTGCCGGCTGCTTCTTTCTTGCTGGAATGCGGATTTCAAATTCACTCACCGATATATTTCCTCCTTATACGATTTCTGAGCCGTTAAAAGCCCATTCAGAGCCTGTACGTAGCTCGCTAATGTCCTCGCCTTGTACGAACTCTCGATGTAGTTATCAGCTACAAGGGAAAGCTGCTCGTCTATCAGAGCAAGGATTTCGTTAATTCTATCCTGCATCTTTTCTCACCTCACTAAAGAAACAATACACATTGTCAGATCCATCTCCTCTCGCCGGATTCTGCTCGCCGCTTGGAAAGATTCCACCAGCGCAATGATACTCAAGATGATTCAGATACATGTCCGGGTTCTCCCAGTCAAGAATGTACGCTTTCCGCCTGTTCAGCTCCTCCAGAAGCTCGTTCACTGTCGTTGTCAGTTCCATTGTTGGCAGAAGCTTCAGCTCCATCTGATTCAACATTTAACGGACGCCTCCCATCTATCAGAAGTTCCAGTAAGAAAGTTCTGATTATCTTAAGCTTCTCGCGGATTTCTCTTTCAGAAAGATAATCAAAATTTATAGTCTGATACAAATCCCAATTGAATTCGTTTCCGAGAACTTCGATGATTTTTTTTCTTTTAACTCCTCTTACATTTAATCCGTGTGATGAATGTTCAAACGTAATACTTGCTGTCGGAACTTCGTTTACGACTCTTTTACAGAGTTCATAAATTTCATCGACTTCTTTCTCAAACATTTTCATTCTCCTTTCTCTCTGGCGTATCAACATCCCAGAGAATTCCATATACAATCATCGTGGTCATCGCCGCCGCAAAAAGCTGCCTGCCCGGTCCGCCCCACTGCCAGAATGGAAGAAACGTGGAAAAGCTCCCGATCAGTGCGGCACAGATGATGTTCTTCAGATTATTCACTAATACCTCCCAGAATCCACGCAAGGTTGCTCGCTACCAGTGCAGCTGTTGTTACAACCCATGCGGTGAACCATCTTTTTGACTTTTTCTTGCTTTCTTCGACAATTTCAGTCGCAAGTGCTACTTCGATTTCAGCCCATGTTGGCTGATTTTCGTTTCTAATTTCGCTCATATCTAGCTAATTTCTCCTTATTTTTTCTTATTTGTCTTTACAATTAGCAGATAGAGAACTATAATGTATCTATCCACTAAGGTACTTTAGTGGGTGCAAAGCTCCGGGGTGGAGGTGTCGACTCCCTCCGGGGCACTCACTTATTGAGAGCAGCCTTGCCTTTCCAGACATGACCAGTTACTTCATAGACTTTCCTAGGGCTTATGATGTATGTGATCCTGCCACCGGAAAGGCTTTTTGCTGGCTTGTTATTCTGGATAGCAGTCCCAATCGGCAGCCATCCGTATACAATTCCTGCTCGGATTGATGTTACAGGAAGTCCGATCAGCTTGCTTGCATCAGATACGCTCATGTTCTCCGAGGAGAACTCTGGCATCTGTGGAATGCCTGATATGATTCTCGCAACCTCTGCGGCGAACTGATGAACTTCTGCATTTTCTTTGATGTAAGTATCAACTTCGCTCATTTTATGCTCCTTTCTTGTGGTATACTCCCTATAGATGGGAGGTGATAATAATATGAAACCGAATATAGCAAACGGCTCCATAGTTCCGCACAGCGTCCTTGAACAGCAAATAAAAGAAGCTAAAGAAAAAGAATTACGGAAACAGCAATGGCGACATGATTTCCGAGTAGCTTTATTTAGTGCTGTTGTTGGCGGATTCACTGGATTCCTGGCTACTGTAATCACTCAGATGTTACTTTAGCATCCACTGTGCGAGTAGGCTTCCGAGTGCTCCGCAGGTAGCCGAAAGCACAAAACAAAGAATCCAGAATGCGATTCTGTTTTTCAATTTGTTTTCACCTCCAAGTTAAGAACTTTCTTTCTGCTCCTTACCAGAATCATCTGGCTTATTCTCGGAAAAACTTTCCGTCTTACCAAGAATGTATCCCTTGTCAAACTCTGACATATTAGGAATCGCTTCTTTCAGCTTTTCAATGATTCTTTTTTCTTTTTCAGACATGCACTCACTCCTTTCTTGTGATATACTCTCCTTCAAGGGAGGTATTAAAATGAATCCAATCATTTCAATTCTGAATTCTGTTAAAGAAATTGTTACTTTTGAAAACATCACTTTTCTGCTTGGACTAATAGGCTCCGTTGGTACTGCTTGGCAAGTGATTCAATCACGGCGAAAAATTCGTTTAAGTTTACCTTATTTCGGATATAGTGCAGAGAAGCAATTGGCTCTGGCTTATATCCAATTTGATAACCTTTCAAATTCTGCCGTATCGATCACAGATATCTCCATCGTTATTAATGGAAACATATATCCATGTGATAAACTGCCAACTATCGTTGCTTCTTCAAACCGGAAAATCGGTGGAAAAACCGTTTCTTCCGGCAGCTTGTACAATATGTCTCTTCCGGTTTGTTTGTCTGGATATGGTGGAAGCAGCGGCTACTTTGTGTTTCAGATTCCATTAGAATCTGCTCCATCTGACTCCACACACCAGAGGTTTTTAATTTCGACCAGTCGTGGCTCGTCATTTCGAGTTGAACTGAAACCTGACCGAGAATATTTTCACTAATGATGCATTCTAACATTTTTCTTCGCCTCCTTTGTTGTACTTTGTACACTCTTAATATAATACTATGTACAACTTTTGTCAAGCACAATTTTTGTACATTGTACAATTTTAATATTTACTTTTTTAATTATGTGGTGTATAATCTTATTTGAAAGGAGGTGTACGAATTGAAAAACAGAATAAAGCAAATAAGAAATTCTAATCCTAATTGGAAGAGTCAAGATTTATTTGCAAGCTTTTTGGGAAT
>OGPP01000184.1_pt1 | contig 76354 bp, 65 predicted proteins | sample 1553021 | NCBI WGS metagenome assembly OGPP01 (sample SAMEA2580217, study PRJEB22360) | human gut metagenome | biome: human gut; feature: human-associated habitat; material: faeces | place: Denmark | collected 2008/2010
TTGAATCCATTGTCTCGATGTTGACATTGATCTTGTTGGTCATATCAGCGTCTGAGCCTACATGAAGGTTGAAGTTAAGCTTCTCTGCTACTTCAGTCTGAGCAAGTTTAATCTCGAATGTACCTGTACCATTATCAAGAGCAACTGCTGTATCAGCAGTGCCAACACCAACCTTAGCGTTTCCTTCTGTGTCACCTATCTGGTTAGCCTTAAGAAGTTCCTCAGAAGCAAGTAAATATGCCTTATTCTTTGAAATAACAGATGAATCATTATCATCTACACCATCAGCATCAGCACCACCTGCTGCATCTGTCATAGCCTTCATTGTTGTTCCATTGGCAAACTTAACAGTTGAACCATCCGTAATAAGAGCCTTTGCCTCAGCAAGAGTATACTTACCTGCTGCCTTTTCTGCATCCGCATCGCCACCATGGGTATCAACAATAGTTATTTCCTTACCGTTGACAGTAAATTTATCATCTTTCTTTGTTACCTGCTTGGTAAATTCAGCCTCAACCTCAGCCTTTGTAGAACCGATTGTATAACTCTTACCAGCAATTGTTACGCTGTCACCAGCCTTAAGTTCATCCATAACAAATGTTGCTGTACCATCACCATTATCAGTAAGCTTTCCCTTAAGACCTGCATCATGAGCCTCAAGATACATCTTCTTGGTTGCGCCATTAGCGTCACCCTTTAAGAGGTATGACTCGTTGAACTTAGTTGTCTCAGCAACTCTGTCAATCTCAGTTGTGAGCTGGTCAATCTCAGACTGGATAGCGTCTCTATCTGTCTTGGAGTTAGTTCCGTTGGAAGCCTGAACAGCAAGCTCGTTCATTCTCTGAAGCATTGAGTGAACCTCTGTGAGTGCACCTTCTGCTGTCTGTACTGCAGATACGCCGTCCTCAGCGTTAGTTGAAGCCTGATCAAGACCTCTGATCTGCTTTCTCATCTTCTCGGAAATTGAAAGACCTGCTGCATCATCTGCTGCACGGTTGATTCTATAGCCGGATGATAACTTCTCTGCTGACTTGCTCTGTGAACCTGTTGTGATGTTCAACATTCTGTTGGCATTCATTGCCTGTAAATTGTGCTGTACTACCATAATATATTCCTCCCTGAATATCTATCGGCGTCCATGCCGATGTGAATTGTTATAGAGGCTCCTGCCTCCAAGATGGTAAGTATTTCCTACCTTCTGTATATTATATCGGTTCAAAGTCTTAGAACTTTATACCTGAATAATATCTTTTTTTAATTATTTTTTCTTGTCCATGAATACAGGCTCGCTCGTCACCTTATTCATGGTCTTGTAGTAGTTCGCGGCATACTGCTGGTTCTTCTTCACGCTGCCAATCTCCCTGCGGCGCTGTGCGAACTTCGCTGTAATCCTGTCCTTGTTGCGTTTCTCCTCAGCCATGAGGTGGCTGCTCTTCTCCATAATCTGTGTTATCCTGCCCTGAAGGCTCTTTATCTCAGCCGAATAGTCCTCACTGTTCTTATCAAGCTCTGCCTTCACATTATCGTACACAAGCTGAAAGCCCTCGTCCATGGCATTGAGCTGGTCAACAAGCTCTGCCTTCTGCCCGACAATATGGCCGAATGCCTCCTCGTCAAATGAAGCCGCACCCAGTACCGCCTCCTGCTCTGTATTGAGCTTCTCAAGGGAATCAAGAATCCCAAGCTTCCTGTCAAGGCTGCTCTCCAATATGGTTAAATAGCTCTCCGTCATGCTCATACGCATCCTCATTTCCGTGCACTGCACCCGCAGCCAATATTATTTGGAGGTGTTATTTCTAGAAAGCTGAATTACCTCCTTCCATGTATCTCTCATGGTTCTAAGGTGCTTCAACACTTCCTCTATAATCTCCTTGTCCTTCTTGACATTGGCTTCGCGGAGCCTTGTCCTGATATACTTATAAACCTCATCGAAATCCTTAGCAACAGGATACTTGAAATCAAGTGTATTCTGAAACTCTTCTATAATGCGTTCCACCCTGCGGATACTGTTGTGAGCCTTCTCCACATCGCCCTTATCTATAGCCATAATAGCAATATTGGCATACTTGATGGCTCCATCATACAGCATAAGCGTAAGCTCCGCCGGTGATGCTGTGAGTATCTTATTCTTCTCGTACTGCTGATAGCCTGCAGATGTATTCATGCAACTGCCTCCTCTTACCTGCAAAGCACAGCCCACCATCATCCTGATGATGAGCTGTGCGTATTTATAGTACTATTTTATCAGATTATCTTCCTGTTGTAAAGGTACAGTCAGTGTCATGAAAAATCAAATCACTCAACCTCATGAACCTAAAAGGGTAGAAAGCGAGGAAGTAGATGACTGGAGCTTGGACAATGCTTTCTCCATTGCAGAGAACTTCTTGTAATAGAACTCCTCGTAGTACTCAAGCTTCTCCTGCCACTTGCTGACCTTGTCCTTATAATCGCTGTACTCACTGGACATCTGCTTGTCATTATATATCGTGTAGATGCTGCTGACACTTGAGGATGCCATTCTCTTAGTAAGGTCATTGTATACCGAGGTGGACAGCTTCTGGAAGAACTCTGCCACGACCTCCGGATCCTCATTGATTGCCGCCATGAGCTTGTCCTCATTGCCCGATGTGGTGGCATCATCCGCATCTCCGTCTATATGGAGACAGCCCTTCTCATTGGTATCCGCTGAGAAGTAGCTTGCCGTATTTATTCCGAAGGATGAGAGCGAATATGTCTTTCCGTTAATCTCAAAGCTGGTATTCATAAGGCTCTTAAGGGAAGATGATGTATTTCCAAGAGTACTGTCACGTCTGAGAAGCGAATCCTTAATCTTGGTCTCCCACTTCTCTATCTCATTGTCGGACATATCCTTCTTCTCATCATCGGTCAGCGGCTCATAGTCCTTCGCTGCTGCAGCATTATAAGCTGTATCCATGTCCTTGATGAGTTCATTGTACTTTCCGAGGAATTCCTTAATCTTATTGTACATGCCCTGTGTATCATTGGAGGTTGTGATGCTCACTTCCTCACCGGCCGCTGTCACCTGCATCGCTGTGATTGAAAGACCGTTGATGGAGAATGTACCTGTACTGCTCGTAAATGTGACGCCGTTGAGAACTATCTCTGCGTCCTGACCGCTGATTCTGGCAGCATCCGAGCTCTTAGAAGCAGCATCAGCTGCAACAATCGCTGCCTTAGCTGACGCATAGGCGGTCTTGTTATCATCCTTATTGACATAGTCTGTAGCAGCACTGTATGTAGAAGCATTATCATTAAGCTTCTGCACCGCCTCGTCGTATCCAGACTGATTGTCTTTTATGGTCTTATCAAGCTCCTCGTATTCATCAACTGCAACCTTGGCAGCAAGAATCGCCTGCTTCTCTGCCATCTGCTGGGCAATAGCTGTATCCGCTGTTCCATTGTTCTCCTTGATGAATGCCTTCATCTCAGCGAGTTCTTCATCTGTATACTGAACCCGCTCAGTTGAGCCGTCATCCTTCGTCACCATCTTATACAGCTTGTCCTTATTTCCATCAAGGCCGGCAGCCAGTTCATCATATCTGGCCTTATTCTTTTCAAAACTGTCCTTGATGTCCGTATACTTTTTGTACTCTGATGCGAGAGCCTGCTGTGCTTCATAATCTGTTACAGTCTTTTTGTCGGCTGCGAGATTATCCGCCGTATATGTATTTCCATATATCTTTACAATCGCCTTGGCTACCTGTCTCTGCTCGTCATCCTTCGCTGTGACTGTGCCGTCAGCTATATCCTTATACTTCTTAAGCTCTGCTGTATCATTGCCATCCACATCCTTCGTTGCGAACAGTCCAAGAGACTGAAGTGCGTTAAGACCACTTATATTATTCGCTGTGAGTGTGAATTCTCCATCAGAACCTGATGTCTTGGCATTGACGAAGAATCTCTGGTTGGTCTCATCGAAGCTTGCGTTGATTCCGGCATCCTTGAACTTGCTGATAAGCTGATTGACAGTCATTCCGTCAGTTATCTCTATCTCTGTATCATTGACAGCTATCTTGCTTCCTGTCTTTATTCCCATATCGGCAAGGGCAGTGCTTCCTGTAACCTTCTTATTACCTGTATCGTTCTTATCGTCTGACAGCTTCACTACGCCGCCTGTCATGTACGCTGAGGAGGCAAGCTTATTAACCTTCATCTTCTGTGTGCCGTTGACAGCTGATGATGAAGCTGTAACAGTCGCTGCCTTGCTGTCCGATATAGTGCTTGTCTTAAGGCTGTACGCTGTAGACATTCTCATATTGGAAAGGCTTGATGTATAGAAGCCATATATCTTGCTGTTCATGGTCTTCCAGGCATCCATCTTCCATTCCTGCTTAGTCTGCGCCTTCTCATACTTCTCTTTCTTGGTTGAATATGCCGATACAAGCTCCTGTACAAGGGAGTCTGTATCAAGTCCCGATATAAGTCCGCTGACTCTTATTGCCATAATTAACTCCTTTCCACCATATTATGATGGTTCCGTTTACAATAAAAACGCTCTTTCCGTGATGTTAGCGTTTCTCGTCCACAAGGATTCCGGCAAGCTCCCATGCCTTAGCGATAAGGTCAAGAGTCTTCTCCGGCGGAATCTCCTTAATTGTCTCCTTGGTATCCTTGTCAACTATCTTGATTGTTACTCTGTTGGTCTCATCGTGATAACCGAACTCTGCAACCGTATTGTTGTTGAGCTTGCTGTTAATCTCTGATATACGCTGCTTGAGAGCCTTCTCATTGAGCTGGATATCCTGTTCAACCTTCTTGCTGTTGTCATCTGCAGCAGTGTTAGCGCTATCCTTGCTCTGCTGGCTGCCCTTATTAGCTGTCTGCACCTTAACCGTATCCGGCTGCCTGTTATTATTCTGTACGCCGACCTCCTTGGTCTCTGTAACAGTAGTGTTCTGCTTCGCCATATTGACCGAAGCACTGATTGCAGCACTTGATGCTGCCCCTTTAATTCCTTCAATCGCCATTTTAAGACACCTCCGTGTGTTCATTTAAATTATATTGACGCTGCTTCTTGTTGTATGTGTGTATCCTTATATTTCTTCATACTCTCTATTGTATTTCGGCAGACCGATATAAAAAGTTTAGTCCTATATAGCTATCCTAAAAGGTTCCTGAGTGCCTCCGCTCCGTCGGAAACGCTTGCAGCCTTGTTCGCATCCTTAATCTGCGCATATACCTCCTTGCGGTACACCGGAACGGACTTAGGGGCTGTGATTCCTATCTTAACCTGGTCTCCCTTGATTTCAAGCACGGTTACCTCTATATCGTTGTTGATTACAATGGACTCAGTCTTCTTTCTCGATAAAGCAAGCATTATTTTTCCTCCTTCATCTTCTGAATATAGTCATACACATTGTAACGAACTTCATAGTTATCGTTGTTCACGATAAGCTGGCACGCCTTCTTAGTGTTCATATTGATGACAATCGGTGCCTTTAAGTTAGCGGTCATCTTCGTGAGGTCGGACGGAACCGTCACAACAGACAGCAGGAAATAATCGGCCTCCGACTCCACCTCTCCCAGTTGGGCAAGCCATTCATCATCCACAACCGGATTATACTCCGCCACAACCTTCATAGGGTCGACGACAGTGAAGGCAAGCTGTGGCTCATCAAGACACTGCAGCCACATAATTCTGCCCTTTTTCTCGGAATTATATATCAATGTATACCTTGTATACTCTTCAAATCCCATCAAGCCCTGAGTAAATGTGATTATCCTGTCCTCAGCGACCTCTATCTCCCCAAATAATCTTGTATTAACCTTCATGTACTCTCTCCTTATATCAGATGCAGAAGCTCCGCTCCCGATTTGATGTTAAAGCCATCCGCATACATAAGAATGTGCATACTAAATACTGTAATTATTGTATGCACATCCCCGCACGCCTGTCTTAACATATTATTCTTTACAGATAATCAAGTAATGACTGTCTCACTGTCTTAGAAGCTGTCGCGATTGCTGCATTGTACACTGTCTCCGCCGCAGCAAAGTCAACTGTGATATCCTCTAACTCCACATCCTCATTCTTGGACTTGAGATCCTTGAAGGTAGTCTGCTGCTGTGTAAGTCTGGTCTTAGTGAGTGTAAGTCTCACTTCACGGCTTCCCACATCGGACAATTCAGTGTTGACTGTCGACTGATAGCCCTTCATCTGTGTGATTCCCCTTGCAAAGAGTGCTTCCATATTATTCTTGGCATAATCAAGCTCCTTATTTGCCGCCTCTATCATGGACTCTATCTCATCAGTCTGTCCTGCATACATGTCTGAGTTCTTCATATCCTTTAATCTGGAAATCTTTTCCTCAATATTCATAACCGATGAAAGACTGTTTACAAGGTCATCTAAGTCTCTTCCTATATTATAGCTGAGCACATCCGTAGCGCGTGAGTTGACCTTAAGGTTCTGGCTGAAGTTGATGGTGTACTCTATGTCCTGACTATCGTCGCCTGTCTTGCTTGACATAGAATATACCTGTCCATTGGTCAAATCCTCGCAGTCGAAATAGTGCTCCGGTCTGATATCTCCCTTCGCAAACGAGTCCTTGCGATATGACACATCTATCTGTGAATTGCCAAGTGCCTGCTGCGAAGCTTTAGAAAATACCAGCTCGCCCTTATCGTACACATAATATGCTGTATTGTCGGCAAGGTTTCCGGCAGTCATTATAGCTTCAAGCTCCGATGTGCTTACCGCCTGTATTGTACCGGCGTAGGCCTGTCCGTCAACTGTGATCTTAGGAAGTGATGCCGCATCAGCCGCATCGTAGGCACAGTCATCATAGGCAAGCCTTATTCTGTACACCTCCTGTGTCTCAGGCGTATCTGAGGCCTTTATTGAAGCTACGTTGTTGATATCAACACCATTCTTCATATACTTGGTTGTCGTAAAATCAGAGCCCTTGAAGCTCTGGTTAATCCTGTAGGACAGACCTGCCACCTCGGCATCGTTCTGGAAGGTGAGTGCTCTGTCCGTTCTGTATCCGGTAAAGATATATCTTCCTGAGCTGTCCGCATTTCCCTCTGCATACATCGCATCTCTCAACTGCTGTATACTCTGTATTATCGCACTTCTGTTGGTTGTCTCATAGGAGTCCGTAGATCCCTGTGTGCAGTACTTGATGATATCCTTATAGATACCGTCCATGTTATTTAGTGATGTCTCTGTGAGTGTAAGCCACGCACCTGCATCAGGAACATTCTTCTTTAAGTACTGTTCAACCTCTGTCAGGCTGGTTCTGAGAGAGAGTGCTCTGATAGCTATAATAGGGTCATCCGATGGCTTGGATATCTTCTTCTGAGATGACATCTGCTGCTCTGTTGTATATAAATTATTCTTCGACTTGTTGACATTACGCATTGTCGTATTCGTCATCATTGTGTTGGTTATACGCATTTTAAGCCTCCATTCTATCTTTCCCGGTCTGTTTTACTGCAAGCTCCCTTACAGCCCTGTCTCCTCAATAAGTTTGCTGTATATCTGGTTCATGACTGAGATAACCTTTGATGAAAGGTCATAGGCGTGCTTGTATTTTACAAGGTCAACACCCTCCTCATCCTCATCAACTCCCGATATGGATGTGCGCTGTGTCTCTATGGCTCCCTTGACATTGCTGTAGTTCGTGCTGAAGCTCGTTGCTCTCTTGGTATCTACCGATATCTCGGATACCATTGAGGAAAGGAAATCCCAGAAGGTTCCGCTCTTGATTGTCACCTTGTCCTTAAGTGCATATAAATCGTTTGCCATATCAGGATTCTCACCTCGTGACGCATCGTATGAAACCGGAAGCTTAGACAGATCACTTATCATGTCGGCATTCACACTTATATTTCCTGCCGTTACATAGGAATTGCTGTCATACTTCGATACAAGAAGCTTCTCTGTATTCATCGTGCCATCTGCTAACTGGCCATTGGTAATTATATCGTTAAATTCCTTTGCAAGTGTTGTCACGAAACGGTTTAACTGTGACTGGTAATAAGGTATTCCCTTGTAGGAGGGATTCCTGTAGGAATCAACAACTATCTCAAGCGACTGATTTCCGTTGGCATCCGTCTTCACCTTCTCATAAGAATCATTACAGCCGTCTCTCATATCGAACAATGCCTTGAGGCTGCCTCTTCCATTCTCCTCATAAGGGTTATACGGATTGCCGTTGCTCCACTTGATATCATAAAGACCCTGCGCATCGCTTGCATTTCTCTTTTTGTCCGTCTCCCTTGCAACGCACTGCAGGGTATCATAGGTGTATCCGGTTACAATGTTCTGTCCATTGAAGGTAACTGTATAGTCTGAGACACCATTTCCAATCTCACGCTCATTCACTGTCACATCTGCATAGTATGACAGCTGGTCGACAATTAAGTTTCTCGTGTCCCTGAGATCATTTGCCGTGCCACCCGAAGCCTCTATTGTGTTAATCTGCTTGTTGAGTGAGGCTATCTGCTCTGCCATAGTATTGATAGAAGATACTGATGACTTAATCTCCTCATTGATATCGTTCTGGGTGTTCTGCATATTAGTCGATAATGTATTAAAGTAATTGCATACACTTGAAAGGTAGCTGAGCATCTGTCCTCTCTTGACTTCACTGCTGGGATCAGACTTAAGTGCATCTATCGTCTTAAAGAGATTATTGTACTCTGCGATAAAGCCTTCCGTGTTAAACTCATCAAGATATGTCTGAACAAGCTCTGAATACGTCTGAAGGTTCTCATACTGGCCGCACTGTGCATTGTTGTGTCTGTATCTCTCATCGTAGTACTGGCTTCTTGCCTGTGATATATCAACCATGGCAACACCTGTTCCCACCGCTCCGTAAGGCTTATACACTCTTATGGCAAAGCCAGCTTCCTGTGAAACGGACTGACGTGTGTAGCCCTTGGTATTGATATTCGATATATTGTGTGCCGTGGTGTTGATTGCCGCATTGCTTGCAAACAGTCCCGACGCACCGATTGTCATTCCAAAAAATGTATTTGGCATATTGTTCCTCGTTTCCGGGCGGCTTCTCTATAAAGGCTGTGGGAATCCCACCTATGTGGTTTCCCATCTGCCGCAGAAACAATTCACTTTCGCCCTCAAATGAACTGTTCCCTTAAATCACCGATTCGGTGTCTATATCATCTGTATTACTGTATCCATCATGGTAGTTATCACGTTAATGTATCTTGACGCAGCATTGTATGCCTGCTGGTAACGTACCATGTTCGTAAGCTCCTCGTCCGACGAAACTCCCATAACCTCTTGTCTTCCATTGTCAAGTCCGCTGCTCAAATCATCCTGGTTGGCAACCATGCTCTCATAGACCTTGCCCTCACTTCCGACATCATCTACCAGCGCCTCATAGAACTGTTCAAATGTCAGGCTCTCGCTGCCTTCCCTGTAGAACATGCTCTTCTGGGAAAAGAGTGCTGTCAACTCCTTAGCCCTGTCATAGTCCACCTTGCCATCCTTCTGGCTGAGCGGCAGAACTGAGAAATCATATAGTACATCAGGATTGATTTCAATATTGGCTATAGTGTAGATGGAATCCATACCAGACTCATTCTGGGTATTGTAGATGTAATATGTCTGCCCATCCGTCCCTGTAACCTCCTTGTATCTGTCGGTGTACTTTCTTGAAAAGAGCTCTGTTCCAGGCGTCTTGTTGGCATCCTTGCCATAATCCGTCTTATCCATGTCAAGCACCTTGCCTGTATATGTAACCGTTTTACCATTGCCATCTACGTAAGTAACTGTCGCGTCCTTCATCGGGCTGAGCACATTGTTAATCTTTTCCACGATGTTGTTAACCATCTTGTCAAAATTAGCTATGCTTCTTGCCATAACCGAATAATCCTTACAGCTCATAAAGCTCTGGTAATCCCTGTATGCTGTGTACGCCGCTACTGCCGCATTATAATCTTCATCACTTCCGTAATCTGCCCTGTCCGGCTTCTGTGTCACCACCTGAGCAGGTGGCGTCATATTGGCATAAGTAGGTGATATTGTTCCTCTCGCTGCTAAAAGCCCCTTAAGTGAACCAATATCCGTATTCTTAGATGTGGACATCGTAAGCTCCATATTATAGAGTGGTGTATCCTTCATCTCGCTCCATACAGGTACATAGAATGAGGTCCCCTCTATAGTGTTGAGTCCAAGGTGGGATACGCTGAGTCCATCACAGAAGAAATTGCCCTCCATCATTACCGTCACAACATGATTGGCATCCTCGCTGTAGTCTATCTTGACATATCCTGACAGCTCGTCAAGAAGAAGATCTCTCTCGTCTCTTAATGTCATCGCCGTCTCGACGCCGCTCTCAATAACAGATATCTGACCGTTGAGGTATTGTATTCTGTCACCGATCCAGTTTATTCTGTCCACCATGTTGGCTATCTCTGTATTAAGGCTGTCCTGATAACTTACAAGTCCCTTGTAAATTGACTGTGAACGGTCTAAGAAGCTGATAGCACTCTGTACAAGTGCAGCTCTCGCCGTGTTGTCATCAGGTGCCTTGGCAACTTCGTTGATCGCAGCTAAAAGATCCGATATTGAATTCTGGTATGATATTCCGTTGAGCTCGCCAAGCTGTGTCTGTATCTCATCGGTCGCATTCGTAAGCTTATCATAGAATCCATATCTTCCGTTCTCTCTTCGGTACGCCTCATCCAGAAGTATATCCCTGACATGCGATACCTGCTGTATTGTGGCACCGTTTCCTCTCTGAAGAGCAGCCGTTGCAAATCTGTTCAGGACATTGTACTGTGTGTCCTCAAAGACAACCTGCTGTCTTACATATCCCTTGGTATTGACATTCGCCATATTATTGGCTGTTGTATTAAGTGCATTGGAGCTGTTGGTCAGACCCGACAGACCAATGTATAAAGCTGACATATTAGCCATAAGCTCTCCATTCCGTTAATGCTTTTACTTTATCAAATATTCTATCTATAATATATATGTGAGTGCCATTATTGCTTTTTATCGAACTTGGTATCCGGCAGTGCGTAGTTATTGCTTATATACGCATCCCTTCCGTAGTTATTCGTTTCCGGTCCATGTCTCATGCTCTGCAAAAGATTCATCTCAAACCTGAGCATATCCATGGATTCGTCAAGCAGTGCCTTATTGCGCTCATTGACATCCACCATTCTCTTCATAGTCAAAGAAAGCCTGTCATGAATAGAAGCCAGCGCGTCCCTCTCCTTAGGCTGTGAGCTCAGCAGCTCTATCAGTCTTGTGAGAGTCAAGGTCTTAACATCCTTGTTAAGAACATCTGCAATATCGTTCGATGCTTCTGTTCTCTTTTTTTCCAGCGCTATGATTCTTTCCACCACAAGCTGTTCCTTCTCTACCATCCTTGAAAGCTCATCGACATCGTTCCGGATAATAATACCCGTCTTCTCAAGTCCAAGCTCTAAAAGACTCTCATATTCCTTATTCTCTTTTTCCAAAGTGTCTATCAGTGTATCTATCAGACTGGCCACTTATCCGGTCACCCCTTCTAAAACGTAATCGTGTTATACCTCTCCATAAGCTTGGCTGCCAGCTTATTCGCAGATACATCATATCTTCCGGCCTCATACTTAGCCTTAACCTCAGCAACTCTGTCCTCCCTGACATCGTCTGCCTGTGCCACTGCTGCCTTCGCCACCTGATAATCCCTGCCTAACTGTGAAATCTCAAGCTTATCCTCAGCTCCCGATGTCTTCGCAGTCTTCTTAGCCTGTGTCTTACCTGCCGCAGCATATACCATACTGACCTGATTATAGGCATCTATTCGCATAATATCCCTCATTTCTATCATGTAATAATCTATGTTCTGTAATATGTATCGGATTACAACAAAAAAAACTTAGAGGAATTTGAAAAAAAATCAAAATCCTCTAAGTTAATCAATTCAACCTTTATGTATATCTGTGTTGTTCCATGGTGCATACACGAACCGGCTTCAGGGCAGGCCTTCTTTGGCAGGGCTCCCTTGTCCCGGCCGGCATCCGCATTACAGAAAACGCATCTTATTCTCTTTCGCTTCCTTCTTCACAGGTGGTTCAACCTTCTTAGGCTTCTCATATAAATCTGAAAAATTAGAAGCCATGCTGGCCTTGCATGAATCGCAGAACCTTCCGGAGCGTATCATCCTGCCGCACTTCTCACATGCGATTCCTACCGGTGAGTCATCGGCAAACGCAAGCCTCTCCTCACGTATCCACTTCTCAATCTGCTTCACACTGACATCTGCCGCCTCAGCAACTTCCTGAATACTGGCTCCTGCATTCTCTCTTATGTACTTCTTGGCAACCTGAAACTTATCCTCAAGCTCAGCCTGACAAGCCGGGCATAGAAAGCTTCCCCCTTCAATATAACTGAACATTCTTCCACATGCCCTGCAATTTCTTATCTCCATTAGAAAACGCCTCCATCCTTAAAAATCTTTCTATCCTATCCGAATCCAAATCCTGCTTATTTTTCGTGCTGTCATATTAATCCCGGTATTAAAAACCGCGTCCCACACATACCGCGGCAAAATATATGTCCGCACTATGGACAGCTTTAATTGCCTGTGAACATTCATCAAGTGTTGCACCTGTGGTGTATATGTCATCCACCAGTAATATTTTCTTATATTTTACTATATCGGGCGCTGTATGAAAAGCATTTTTTATATTTTTTGACCTTTCCCTGTCATTCAGAGCTTTCTGTGGCAGGGTATTTTTCGTTCTCACAAGCAGTGTCTCGTCAACCGGTATATTCATAAGCCTTCCAAGCCTGTGTGCCACAAGTGCTGCCTGATTATACCCCCGCTTTCTGTAACGCCCGGCATGGAGCGGGACAGGTATTATGACCTGCGGTTTCCAGCTTGCTATTATATGACCCTTTAGTTTATACAACAGCTCTGCATAAAAGCGTGCATACTCCCGCTGTCCGTCATACTTGAATCTGTACATCGACTGCTTGATTTCCCTGGTATAGGAAAATGCCGCAACACCTCTTATGAAATAATGTCTCTTTTGGGCACAGTCCTCACATACCTCACGCAGCTCATCATCCAACTGTTTACCGCATACCATACAAAATGGTGAAACTATGTACTTAAGCCGTGACAGGCAGTCATCGCATGCCATTCCTCCCGGCTCAACGAGCTGTTCACATATCGGACACCTCGGCGGATAAATTGTATCAGACGCATTCTCTAATCCTCTGCGCAAGAGTCGAATAGCGTTTCTGTTCGTTAGCGTTGTCAACCATTCCATAGAATACCTCTTCTGTTCCAACGATACATACACACTTTCTTGCTCTTGTCACAGCCGTATAGAGTATATTACGGTTCATAAGCATCCGCGGTCCGGAGAGAAGCGGTATTACCACAGCCGGGTACTCGCTTCCCTGTGACTTATGAACCGTAACCGCATAGGCAAGCTCAAGCTCATCGAGCTGCTTGAACGGATACTCAACATATCTGTCATCCTCGAACTTAATCGTCACCTTTTCCGTGAAAAAGTTGATATTGTCAATGACACCCATATCACCATTAAACACCCCCATGCCATGGTCAACCGGTATGCCATTCTTTCCTCTTGTCTCCCATTCAAGCTGATAATTGTTCTTTATCTGCATTACCTTATCGCCCTCGCGAAACAGTGTACTGCCTGTCTCCTTTTCCTGCTTGGAGGAATCCTTTGGATTAAGGTACTCCTGAAGAACCATATTAAGTCTCTCAACCCCAAGAAGTCCTTTTCTTGTAGGAGTCAGCACTTGAATGTCGAATATTTTAGCATCAACATACTTGGGAAGCTTCTGTGCAACAAGCGCTATCATCGCACCTAATACATTGTTCGCATCTTCCCTTTTTATAAATATAAAGTCCTTGCTCGATGGTCCTATCGGGAAACGCTCTCCGTCATTTATCTTATGGGCGTTGACTATTATATCGCTCTCTTTTGCCTGTCTGAATATCTTGGTGAGCTTAACAACCGTAAAGCATTCCGAATCAATGATATCCCTTAATACATTTCCGGGGCCAACGGACGGAAGCTGATTGACATCCCCCACAAGAATAAGCCTCGTTCCTGCGGTAACCGCCTTTAAAAGACTGTTCATAAGGAATATATCAACCATGGACATCTCGTCAATTATTATGACATCTGCATCTATGGGATTCTCCTCATTTCTCATAAAGCTTACATTCTTATCATCCTCCGGTGCCCCCGACAGCTCTAACATTCTGTGAATAGTCTGTGCCTCACAGCCTGTAGCCTCCGTCATGCGCTTCGCCGCCCTGCCCGTAGGTGCTGCCAGGCGGATCTCCATGTCCTCACTCTCAAAGTATCTTATGATCGTATTGATGGTTGTGGTCTTTCCCGTTCCCGGTCCTCCGGTCACAATAAGCAGTCCTGAGGATACCGCCTGCATGACTGCATTCCTCTGCATATCATCAAGCTCAATCTTTTCTTCCTTTTCAATGCGGTGTATCCTGTCCAGCGTCTTTTTCTCATCAGCTTTAACTCTTACATCCAGTGCTTTCAGGGCATACGCCACCGCCATTTCCATATAATAATAGGATGCACCATATATTATGCGCCGGTCCTCTCCATCCGCCTCATCCTGTGGTGTATCCTCAAACGAATTATCCGAATTATATGGCAGCTCCTTAACAACAATCTTTTTATCTATCGACAGTTCAACAAGCTGCCTGTCTATATCTTCTATCTGTGCATCAAGCAGGCTTCTGAGCTGCTGTATCAGTTCACCAAACGGAAGATATATATGTCCATTTCCTGCTGCCTGAAGGAGCGTGTACATAATCCCGCTCTTTATTCTAAAGTCCGAATCGGCAGCTATTCCTGCCTTTCTTGCTATCTCGTCGGCAATCTTAAAGCCAACACCGGATATATCATCCGCAAGTCTGTACGGATTCTCCCTCAGTATGGTGTAAACACCTGCTCCATACTGGTTGTAAATCTTCACCGCAAGAGCCATTGAGATTCCATAGTCCTGCAGAAACATCATCGCACTTCTCATGTCTCTCTTTGCTGTGACACTGTCCGATATCTCCGCCGCCATCCTTGGGCTGATTCCCTTAATCTCAGCAAGTCTTTCCGGCTCCTGTTCTATAATTCTAAGCGTATCCGCCTTGAATCTTCTCACGATTCTTGAAGCTAATGCCGCCCCGATTCCCTTTACCGCTCCTGAAGCAAGGTATCTCTCAACCGACTTCTCATCCTCAGGTGGAATGTCCTCACAGGTGTCTACCCTGAGCTGCTGGCCATACACCGCATGCTCCGTGTAATCACCTGTTACCTCGACAAACTCTCCTTCTGTAAGATATGGTATCGTACCCACACATGTAAGATCATCGTCATCATCGACGCTAAGCTCAAACACTGTGTAGCCATTGTCCTCATTGCGATATACAATTTTATTAACGTAACCCTTAAAACACTCCATATGTCTTCTCTTCGGTGCTAATCGTTGCTGTAATTTCTCTTCATCTGCTCATAGAGCAGCTGTGCAATTCCGAGTCCTTCACCGCCGTTAGACTCACTTGAAAGGCTCGCATATTCCTGAATGAGCGTATCCTTGAACATGTTGACATAGGATGTCGATGAACTGCTCTCATCACTCTCCGGCACCATCTTCTCCATCGCCTTAAAGACCTGCTCAGTAAAGTATGCCTCGAACTCCTTGCATACCTCCATCATCTCATCATCTGTTGCGGATGAATAGTCTGAGCTCAGCTTGTCCTTCATCTTGTCCGCAGACACATTGTTCTTCGTATATGTATCATAATAGGAGCTTACGCCCGATAATAAATCACTCATAAATACCTCCACTAACGCTATCATGCAGTTTTACGCTGGTTCTTAGCGAGACACTGTTCTTCAGTGCGGCGCTGGTTTGTAGCGTGACGCTGGTTTGTAGCGTGACGCTGGTTTGTAGCGTCTGTTAACGCTTAAGCTGGTTTGCCTGGCTGAGCATGTCATCTGCCGCCTGAATAGCCTTTGAATTCATCTCATAAGCTCTCTGTGCTGAGATAAGGTTAACCATCTCATCTACAACCTGTACATTAGAGCCCTCTATGTAACCCTTTATCACCTTGCTAGCCTTAAGATTCGTGTTGGTGGACTCCTCAACGGCAGGACCGGAAGCGTCTGTTACCTTATAAAAAGTTCCTGAAGCATTCTCAAGACCTGCTCTGTTGGTAAACTGGTATACACCTATCTTGATTCCTAAATCATCCGTGGTTCCCTTAGTCTTGTTGTCATAGAAAATTCTTCCGTCATCAGAGAAAATAAGGTTAGCTGCCTTATAATCCGATGAGAAAATAATAGGTGTTCCCTTGCTGTCAAGCACCGGATATCCCTCGCTTGTGCAGAGCATCATCGTATTATCCGAGGCAAGAGAAACATTGAAATCACCATTTCTGGTATAATATGTCTCTCCGTCAGCACCTCTCACTGCGAAGAATCCATCACCCTCAAGCGCGAATGCAAAATCATTGGTCGACTCAAGAAGGCTTCCGCCATTAAAGCAGGTTGCTATTGCACTTGTCCTCACGCCAAGTCCTACCTGTGCTCCCACCGGCTTATTCTCGCCGTTAGCTGATGTTGTCTTAGTCTGTATTGTCTGGTAGAGAAGACTCTTAAACTCTGCCGTCGATGACTTATATCCTGTTGTATTCACATTTGCAAGGTTGTTTGCTATATTATCTACATTCGTCTGCTGTGCAATCATTCCCGATGCTGCAGTCCACAAAGCTCGTACCATAATTTTCCTCCATTTTCAGTAAAACCAATATATCATATTTAAAAATATATTAAATCCTGTATGTCACATAATACATCCCGGATAGGACTACACATTAAAGCTTCCCGAGATTAACAGCCTTCTCAAGAGATGAATCCATCGTCTGGACAACCTTCTGGCTGCTCTCGTATGCCCTCGAAATCGTTATCATCTCGACCATCTCTGAAATAACATTTATGTTAGACATTTCAAGATAGCCCTGCCGCACCTTTCCGTCTCCGGTCTTCTCTGTCGCACCGTCAACGGCTGTATAGAGATTCTCGCCAAACTTCTTGAGATAATTGTAGTCCTCGAAATCAGAAAGCTTAATCTTATCGACCAGCTGCTCATCGGCATACACATTTCCAAGTTCATCTACAACGACCTCTGCGCCGGAAGGAATATGAATACGCCCATTCTCTCCGAGAAGATAATCTCCGTCCTCCGTCACAAGCATTCCCTCATTGTTAATTGAAAAAGAACCGTCCCTTGTATATTTTGTCGATGTGTTTCCCGACTTGGAGGCATACTCAATGTTAAAAAAGCCTGTACCCTCAAGTGCTAAATCAAGCGTATTGCCGGTAACCTTGAATGAGCCCTGTGTGTAATCCGTATAAGTCTCACCAATCTTGACACCGAGTGATTCCTTGCCGATTCTGCGGTTAATGTATCCCTCCGAACCGTCCTTTATCTTCTGAGTATACATACTGTCAAATGCCTGTGATGTAGAGCCTTCCTTCTTGTATCCCACTGTACTGGCATTGGCAAGGTTATTCGTAATAACATCCAGTCTTGCCTGCTGGTTCATCATTCCTGTATAAGCTGTGTATAGGCCTCTTACCATGAGCTCCTCCTAAATCATTGCCGTAGTATCCGTACATTAAATACTGTATATTTTCCGTACGTGATAACATACTGTGTTTTCCTGCATAAATGTTCTATAGTATTATCGGTTGTATTGTCTTATTACATTATATAATTAAAAATTATCCTGTTATTAATCGCGTGCTCCGCCCAAGAACTCTATGAACTTACCTGTTCCGATGGCAACTGCCGTCATAGGATCCTCAGCGGTCATCGTGTTGATTCCTGTCTTAGACTCGATAAGCTCCTCAAGTCCCTGAAGAAGGCTTCCTCCTCCTGTGAGAACAATTCCTCTGTCCGCAATATCTGCTGCAAGCTCAGGCGGAGTCTTCTCAAGAACGCTGTGGACTGCATCAACTATCTGTGCTGTAGCGTCCTTAAGAGCTTCCTCCGTCTCCTCAGATGTGACTGTGACAGTCTTAGGAAGTCCTGTGAGAAGGTTCCTTCCGCGTACCTCCATCGTGGCAACCTCAGCTCTTGGATATGCGCTTCCTATCTTAATCTTTATATCCTCAGCGGTTCTCTCACCGATAAGAAGACTGTGCTTCTTACGCATATAGCGCACAAGTGCGTCATCGAAATCATCACCTGCAATCTTGATTGATGTGCTCACAACCGTACCGCCAAGTGAAATGACAGCTATATCTGTTGTACCACCACCTATATCAACAATCATGTTTCCACATGGTCTTGAAATGTCAATTCCGGCTCCTATAGCCGCCGCAATAGGCTCCTCGATGATTGCAACCTCTCTTGCTCCTGCGGAGTAGGTAGCGTCCTCAACAGCCTTCTTCTCAACCTCTGTGACACCACTAGGTACACATACGCTGATTCTAGGCTTCTTAAGCATCTTTCTTCCAAGTGCCTTCTGAATAAAGTACTTGAGCATCTTCTCCGTAACCGTGTAGTCTGAGATAACACCCTGTCTTAAAGGTCTGACAGCTACAATATTGCCCGGTGTTCTTCCAAGCATCAGTCTGGCTTCCTCACCTATAGCCTTGATCTTATTAGTGTCTCTATCAAATGCAACTACCGACGGCTCCTTGAGCACTACACCCTTTCCACGGATGTAAACAAGAATGCTGGCAGTTCCCAAATCAATTCCAATATCTGTTGTTATCATAAAATCCTCCATCTGAAAATTATTCCCCGGTGCCATCCGGACAGCTCTTTCCGGCTCAAAATTCTGTCATGTGCAGCTTTATCTTTACAGCTTTGTGCGTCCTTGCAGCAGCATTTACCTGTGCATGACATTGTCATTTATAATGGCAGATTAATGTGGATGTTATTTATCCACCAAGTTACCTTGCAAACCCCTGATTGTATCCGAAGCTCCTTCCGGATTAATTGCATATCAGGGTCATTCTATCTTGCTTAAAAGTCCATATATCAACATTATAAACAAAAACTCCGCAATTTAAAAGGGGTAATTCAAAAAAAGCTGAAAAATATATTTTGACCATAACAGGATATGATGATATTATATAGAAGTATTTTACTTCTATATAGATATTTATTTGTCAAGGCATGCTTAAGGCAGAATGCCGGATTTTACAGGCAGTGTACCTCACGTTTGAGCTATGTACTGCCCACCGCCCTATGCATTATTCCAACAAGTCTGTTTACTTGACAGCTATATTTTATAATAACAGCGGAGGCTCTTATGTCAAAAAGCAATACTTCAAAAAAAGGTCTGCGTATAATCATTGTAGGCTGCGGAAAGGTCGGAATAACACTTACCGAGCAACTTGCAAAGGAAGGTCACGATATTACTTTAATAGATAAAAATGCCCAGAAGCTTCAGTCAACCGCCGGCATGTACGATGTAATGGGTGTAGTCGGCAATGGTGCAAGCTACAGTGTCCAGGAAGAAGCCGGAATAGCTTCAGCCAACTTAATAATAGCCGTTACGGATTCCGACGAGCTGAATCTCCTGTGCTGTACCATCGCCAAGCGCGTAGGAAACTGTGCTGCCATCGCAAGAGTCCGTACACCGGACTACAGCCAGGAGGCGGGATACCTTCGTGAGAGGCTCGGTCTTGCAATGATTATCAACCCTGAGTTAGAGACTGCCAAGGAGGCGGCAAGAATCCTATACATGCCTACAGCACTTGAAGTCAATTCTTTTGCCCATGGACAGGCTGAACTGGTTAAATTCAAGATTCCTAAATGTAACTGTCTTGACGGAATGACTATCGCAGCTCTCGGCAAGGAAATGAATGTCCCTTATGTCATCTGTGTTATTGAGCGCGGCGGATATGTACACATACCTACCGGAAGCTTCGTTATGCATGCGGATGACACCATATCCTTCGTCGCTTCAAGAAAATCCACGAAGATTTTCCTTGAACACATAGGCTTTAAGACCAATCAGGTCAAGGATACCATGATTATCGGAGGAGGAAGCGCCGCATACTATCTCGCCGACCAGCTCATCCGCTCAGGAATCTCGGTAAAGATAATAGAGAACAGCCGTGAACGCTGTGAGGAGCTGAGCATATTACTGCCTAAGGCTGTCATTATCAATGGCGACGGAACCGATGAAGAGCTGTTAAAGGAAGAGGGCATCACTGAGGTTGAATCCTTCGTCCCTCTGACCGGCATTGATGAGGAGAACATTATGCTCACACTCCACGCCAAGCAGGTATCGAATGCCAAGGTAATCACCAAAATCAACCGCATTACATTTAAGAACGTAATCAACAGTCTGGACCTGGGAAGTGTCATATACCCTAAATATATCACCTCCGAGGCAATAATTGCCTACGTCCGTGCTAAGAACGATTCCATGGAATCTAACGATTCCAATTCGGGTGATAACGCTTCGGCATCCGACAGCACGATTGAAACCCTTTACCACATGTTCGACCATCGCGTCGAAGCGATTGAGTTCCGCGTCACCAAGAGCTCAGACGTCACAGGCAAACCTCTTGCAGAGCTTAAGCTCAAGGATGAGATACTCATCTCGTTTATAAACCGCAACGGAACCATTATCATTCCGAGTGGTCAGGACTGTATTCTTGAGGGTGACACTGTAATGATAGTCACAACACACACAGGTTTTACTGATATTCAGGATATTCTGCGATAAACCGGAGGTATATGTAACATGAACAAATCAATTATCAGGTATATATTGGGACATGTATTTCTGCTTACCTCCTGTCTCATGCTCCTGCCTGCGTTAGTCGGGCTGATATATCTCGAGCATGAGGCTGTTGCGTATCTCATTGTCGCGTCAGCCTGCTTTTTAAGCGGATTTATCATGACCAGCAATAAACCTGAAAACACAACACTATATCTCAAGGAAGGCTGTATAAGCACATCTCTCGCATGGATTCTGCTCAGTCTTATAGGCTGCCTTCCTTTTTTTGTGACAGGTGAGATTCCGTCCTTCACCGATGCTCTGTTTGAGACAATATCGGGCTTTACCACCACCGGAGCCAGCATTCTGGCAAATGTGGAAGGACTTTCGCACTGCTCGCTTTTGTGGAGAAGCTTCACACACTGGATTGGAGGCATGGGTGTTCTCGTATTCCTGCTTGCCATAGTTCCGCTAAGCGGTGGCTCGAATATCAACCTTATGCGTGCAGAAAGCCCGGGGCCTTCTGTAGGCAAGCTTGTTCCCAAGATGAAATACACGGCAAGAATACTTTACATTATATATTTCGGGCTTACGCTTATTCAGTTTATCCTGCTCATCATAGGCAGAATGCCTGTATTTGATGCGGTGTGCACCGCATTCGGCACCGCAGGAACAGGAGGCTTCGGAATCAAAAATGACAGCATTGCAGGCTACTCCCCATATATCCAGTGGGTTACAACCATTTTCATGCTGTTGTTCGGTGTCAATTTCAATGCCTATTATTTTATTTTATTCGGTAATGCAAAAAAAGCCTTCAAAATGGAGGAAGTCCGCTGGTATTTTATTGTTGTCATCGTTTCCGCAGCAATAATAACCATTGAGCTGTGCCGTGCCGCAGCACCATTTGCCACAGCACTCCGCGACTCCACCTTTCAGGTCGCCTCAATTATAACAACAACCGGATTTTCGACCACGGACTTCAACCTATGGTCGGGAACATGCAAGACCATTCTCGTCATACTGATGTTCATCGGAGCCTGCGCCGGCAGCACCGGAGGCGGCATGAAGGTATCACGCTTCGTAATACTTTTTAAAACCGTCTTTAAAGAGCTGGACTCCTACATCCACCCGAAGCGTATTCAGAAGCTCGCACTTGATGGCAAGCCGATTGACCATGATGTTGTGCGTTCAATCAACGTATACTTTATAACTTTTGCTGTAATATTTGTCATCTCTCTTTTTCTTGTCTCATTTGAGGGAAATGATCTGGTGACCAATTTCACGGCGGTTGCCGCAACCATCAACAACATCGGTCCCGGACTTGAACTTGCCGGACCAACCCAGAACTTCGGACACTTCAGCATGCTCACCAAATACGTGCTGATGTTCGACATGCTCGCCGGGCGCCTTGAGCTGTTCCCACTGCTCATCCTCTTCCACCCGGCTGTGTGGAAGGATCTTCATACTACACATAGGAATTGGAGGAGGAGAAGGAAATAAAAATCGCATGATTTTACAAAAGCCACTACGGAAATATATCTTGTAATTTCCGTAGTGGCTTTTTTCAGATATCCTAAACATTCCCCCAATCTACAATTCTTCTGAGGTACGGATCAGCGCCGTACTTACCTTCCAGATACTGCTTGTCGAACTTGGCATCCTTTCTGACAGATTCACCTTTTTCATTCTTGAACTCCACCAAAGAATAAAGTTTAGAATTCTGTGCTTTTCCCTTTGCAACGAACCAGATTTCATCTCTTCTAAACACTTCGCTGTTCATAGTCGACAAATCATGTGAAGTGAAAATCAACTGTGCTTTATGTCTGTTGATACTCATATCATTAAACATCATAATAATATGGCGAAGTAAAATCGGATGGATTTTTGCGTCCAGCTCGTCAATCACAAGCACTGTTCCAGTAATCAGGCTTTCTGCAATAAACGGGAGTAATCCAAATAATTTTTGTGTTCCACTTGATTCATCAAACAAATTGATTTCTGCTTCCACATCATCTACACAATGCTTCGTGAATATATCTATTCTGTCATTCTCTTTTTCTTCTACTCTGAAATCTACAATGTCTAAGTCCATCTCCTGAATCATCTGAAGCATCAACTTTTTCACAGCTCCTGATGTGGACACAGCCATTTTTAGTTCTTGTGCCGGATTTCCGTAATTCAGAAATTCGATTCCATATTCAAACCAACTAAGTACATCTCTTACCACTGCGTTTCCCTTATATGCAATTCCAAGATATGAAAGTAGTGTAAGAGTTTTAGATAAGCCCTCACTGACTTTCAGTTTTTCAAAAGCCCCCTTCAAAGCAGTGCCATTTTCATCTCTGATAAAAAGAGCAGATTTTCTTCCTGTCTCAAGTCTGACTCTATCCAAACTTTCATATAGAACCATATCACGCTTTACATGCAGAATATATCTATATTCTGAAACAGTTGTCCGAAAGAACAATTCAAATTCCGTAGGCTCGTTCTTGTTCTCTGAAAACGCAAAGGGTTCTACAATTATTCTCTTTTGAAACGAAACTTTTTCTTCATTATCCTCTGTGGCAAAAAGAGGACGTAACACTTTTGCCACCAAGGTATGCAATGCAGCCAAAACATTGGATTTTCCTCCATTCGGACCATAAATAGCTGACACCGGTAAATATTTTTCATCATCTTTATCTATGATGATCCTATCCTCATGCTCTGATATTGCAGCCGCCTGCATATCAAATGTTGCTTCATCTCTTATGCTTTTGAAATTTTTAACCGTAAATTGGCATAACATATATCTAACCCTCCGTTATACCTTTATTATATCCCCTCTCCATATAATTAATAATATGTTCTTTCGCCTCTGACTGGCGTGCATCCACAAAAAGTATTCCGAATGTAATGCATGCATCTAATCCTAGTTTCTGTTGTGCCTCCATCAATTCGCCTTCTAGGCGATAATACGACCCTACTGGATTCATTTTATCTTCTCTCCCATATTATATTATTTTATTACGTATCTCCCCCACCAACCTATGCACCGTTGTCCCCGGACACATCTCTGATGGTTTCTTTTTACCTTCACGTTCACACTGTTCCAATTTCTGCTGTGCTATCTGTATTGCCTTTTCCTCATTCCCTGCATTGCTGATTTTTGCATACATCTTTTCATCTGCCTTGGAATACTTCTGTCCTGTCTTGCTCTCATATACTCGTCCGAACTCAGAGCAGCATGTCCATGAATCCTGGATTACCGGCATTGCACCAAAATAAGCATACATCCATATTTCAAAACATGGATTCGACCATCCTGCTTGTATACCTTTTTTCTCTGCCTCGGAAATAATTTCATCAAATCCTATCACTTGATCTCTGTCAAACACAATCCAAGGAATACGATATTGAGCCTCATATGCTGTTAGCTCCAGGCATTTATCAATCATGCTTCTTGTCTTTGTTTCCACAACTTTAATGACTAGTCTGTTTCTAACTTTTTCCGGCAATGATTGATGCAGTCCTGCAAAAAAGCAACGTTCTGTCCCTTCTGTGTCTGTAACGATCAAGTAATATCCCAATTCCGGTACTTTGATTATTCTTCTTTGCTCCCTTGTCTTTCTATTCCCTGTTCTATCCCCTTTTGCCATGCTCAATCTCTCCGTTCCACTTCGGTCGGTGCTGAACCAATGTCCCCCGGACACCCCGCACCCTTAAAAATATCTATACTCTTTAAAGCCGGAATAGCACCATACTTACCAATCAGATAATTCTTCTCATAGCTTTCGTCCTTGCGAATACGCACTCCATCCTCATCCACAAAATCTGCAAGAGAGTATAATGTTGAAACACCTCGATCATCCTTCTCAACAAACCAAATTTCGTCACGACGCAGCAACTGATTTGAAAGTTGCCAGGTATCATGCGTTGTAAATACAAGTTGCGCATGGTTAACATTGATATTCGGGTTCAAGAATGTAAGCAAAAAGTTTCTTACCAAAAGCGGATGTAATCGGGCATTTAATTCATCAATAAAAAATACACTTCCCTTTTCCAATACTTCCTGTAATTCTGGATAAAGAGCAAACATCTTCAATGTTCCCGCTGACTCTGCACCTAAGGGTATCTCTGCCATTTCATCAGAATCAATCTTCTTATGAAGCGCATTAATCTTATATTTTTCTTCCTTTGATTCACCATCACTCGGAACCTTTTCTACCCGAAAATCCTTAATATGTTCATCAAAAGATGCAAAATATTCCACAACCTTATGCTGAACATTCTTATCATCCACAAAGCCTCTCGGCAATCTGCGTGATAAGAAAAAATTAGTAAACGGATCACCAAAATCTGCAAATTCATTTGTCATAAACCAGTCTCTGATTGCCTTACATTTACTAATTTTTAACTTAGCTCCTAAGGAAACAATCAACACCTGCTTTTCAAGTGCAATCTTTATATTATCCCTGCTGTTCTTCGGCAAGCCTGATAAATCTAATTCACTTTCAGAATTCCCACGATAAAATACTGTACTGTACTTTCTGGCTGTCTTAGCCTTAGAATTCAGCCATTCCTCTGTTACGCCTTCTTTGTTAACACAGAATCCATAATTATATGTCTTCTCGTTCTTATCTCCGGGAATGGTAAAATAAACCTCAAAACTGGATTCCGCATATGCTGACGTGGAATCAAACAAAAACGGAGTAGGTCTATACTCCTCAAACTTCTCTTCCTCATCTCCGTACTTGAAAGAATCCACTACATACTCAGCCATATACTCAAATGCACTGTATATATTTGACTTACCACTTGCGTTTGCTCCATAAATGACCGCAACCGGCAGTATCTTTTCACTTCCGATGGTCACAACTCTTTCGGAAAATTCTGTCATCTTGGTGGCGGACAAATCCAAAGCAGCTTCTTCCCTAAAGGATTTGAAATTTTTAAAACTAAATTGTATCAACATAATTGCTACCTCATCTTCTTTTCTACTTTCTATTATATGCATTTTTTCAAAATAATCAACATTCAAATGTGGATTTTTCTCATTTCAGTGTTGATTATTTGTTTTTCAAATACCAAATTAAAAAGCAAGGCTCTCACCTTGCTTCTCTTACCCCACGCATAATTTTTCCTTGTTTTCCGATAAGTTCTCTAATATGTAATCTTTGCTCTCTGGATATAATGCAGCCTTCTCTATCACCCTCGCTACCTTCCCGGCATTTGCTTCTACCAAGAGTTTGCTTTGGCTTGTTTGAAGCATCTCATAAACCCTCAGAATCCATCGAAAATCTGATTAAACTACTCATTATAGGCTACACCATTTCAATATTGGTAAATGACTTAGGTAAGCGTTATATATAAGCTTCTTTTCTTTACATAATGCAGCTTTCTAACCAAACAAAAAACATCATCGAATTGTACTTCCGGAAATGTTTTCTTCATCATCTTCCACATTGCTTTTGCATGAATCCTGTCATGCCAGACAAAACGGCGCAGCACTTTTCTCACAGACCACATCTCATCATAACTCCCTTTCCGAAGTCTGCCACTTAAAAAATCCTGTGTCGCTTCCAGCTTTTCAAATCCCCTTTTACGGCACTCCGTGATAGCGACTCCGTTGTCCGTGTAAATTCCTATCTCCCCAAAGTAGTAACTATTCACATTCTTTGTATGCAAATATATTTCCTTCGCTGTACGCGGAACCTCACCATAAAAAGTTTTCCTTATGGGCAGGACACTTTTGTCCTTATCCGGCACCATATCATAGAGTTTTTGAAAATCCAAAGCCGACTTTAGTGCCAGCTCTCTTAATCTTATATATTCTTCCATAGTCAATGGTTCTTCTTCCGATATAAAAATAACATCGCTGTCTGCATCCTTAATCTCCAGCTCAGACGTTTTCTCCTGAACCACTACCGGGTTTACTGCTTCTTTACTTTCACCACACCACGCCAGATATGATTGAATTTCATTCTGCATTTTTTCTAATGCGATATCCAGATTTTCGCCTCTTGTAAATGCTCCTACATAATCCTCAGCATACAACAGAGTATCATTGCCATTATGTTCCCACACACACTTTATTTCCATGTCCGCCTCCAAGATAATGCCATTTTATAGATGTAATATAAATTCGTTTTTAATAACTGCAGTATGAAATAATAAATATTATAACCAGTCTATTATACTAAAGGCGCTTCCTAATTTCTATATAATAGTTTTCATTATTGATACATTCAGTTAGCTCTTACCGCATATTCATCTTTTATTTATCTGTGATATGCCTTTTTTCTTTTGGGGAAACACAATTTATTGCTGCAATTTTTATTTTATATTCAAATGAAATTGCCAACTATATAATCTAATTTCTGTTTACCAGACATGAATTTACAAAACATTCAACACATTTCTTAGAACCATTTTATAAAAGGCTGCTGTTATTAAGAATATTTCATATCTCCATAACAGCAACCCCTTCAATGTTTAAAATTTTCCTGCTCTCATTATGTATGTGCATTATGCAGATGCAGATATTTCTCCCTGGTGGCAAGTCCACCGCGGATATGTCTCTCGCTCTTGTTTAGCTCGAGTATCTCGCGCGCCTGCCTGGCAAGCTCCGAATTGATGGCAGGAAGACGCTCGGCGACGTCCTTGTGTACGGTGCTCTTGCTTATCCCGTACTGCTTGGCAGCCTGACGCACCGTGCAGTTATTCTCGATAATGTATGAGGCAATCTCCATCGCCCGCTCCTCGATATAACCCTTCAAAAAATACCCCTTAAGAATCTTTTTTACAATGTATGACAAAGACCTAGGGGGTATGACTAGGAATTAAATATAATTACTTGACTATATCGTCTACATAGCAATGCAGCATCCATGCCTTCGAAAATGTCTTCTCAAGATCACACACTTCGCGGGTGTCCACACAAGTATACAAATCCACCAGACGTTTCATATATTTAATGTTCATGGCAATAATCATACAGACAATTCCGTATCCATGGCAATGGACAGGCAGGATTTTGATTCGTATTGGAAAAACACATCCTCCTTTGCGTCAATCAATACGTTCATCACCATGAATTATGCCGGTCTTAAAGATGATATCATGGCGATGTTAGCCGGCGGCATGGTAAGGGTCAATACCAACACTTTCAAAAATGATTTTTCAACAATAGCCTCCAAGGATGACGCGCTGACAGCACTTATTCATCTTGGATATCTTGGGTATGATTCGGACAGGAAGAAAGCGTTTATACCTAATTATGAGGTTGCAACCGCATTTGAGGCGGCACTTCAGACAGGTGAATGGTCTGATATAGCCAGGGCAATTTCGACATGCGATGAGCTGCTCGATGAAACAATCGAAGGGAATGCAGAGAGAGTCGCCGAACTCATCGAACTCGCCCACGATACCTACACCTCCGTGTTAAAATACAATGACGAAAATTCTCTGAGCTGTGTTCTCACGATGGCATACTTCACCGCGCCGGCATACTACAATATCATCCGTGAAATGCCTGCCGGAAAGGGCTTTGCCGATTTTGCCTTCATTCCAAGAGCTAATGCCGGGCACAGACCAGCAATGATTGTGGAGCTAAAGTACAACCAGTCTGCCGACACTGCCCTGCAGCAGATAAAGGCTAACCGCTACCACGGTGCACTTGCAGATTACAGCGACAGGATTCTGCTTGTGGGAATCAACTATGATTCTGAGGGAAAAGACAAAAAACATCATAGCTGTACAATAGAAGAATATGTAAAACCATAAATTTAAAAGCCTTGAGAGCTTAATAATTGATATATCCGCCTCTCGCCGAACTGCCGGCGAAAAGATAATACATATCAATTATTCTTGCTCTCAAGGCTTTTCCATGCACCGTACAGGCGCACCAATACTTTATTAAAAAATTATCTGTATCACCAAAATATCTATATCACCTACATAATTACCACGCAAACAGCAGCACTCCATGTGCCGGAATCTTCCACTCCCTCTGCTCACCAAGTTCTTTTCCCGACCACAGCTCCTTCGCATTCTGCTGCACCTCCTCAAGAATATCTGAGGTGACATCCAGTGCCTTGTTGGTTATATTAAAAATTGCCTTATATTTCCTATCGGCGGACTCACTCTGCCATACAATGAAGCTGTCATTCCGCATAGTCTCCCTTGCCCCACGCGCCTTCTTAAACATCTCATATACATCCTTGTTAGTGAGAAGCTCTATTGTTTTGCTGTCAAGCTTGGTAAGCTCTGCTCCAAGCATAAGCGGGGAGCGGAATATTGTCCAGAGTGTCAGCATGGTCTTCTGCTCATCGTATGTGAAATTAGTGTCCCTTTCCTGTCCGAAGCCCTTGCCCAATCTGCCAAGCGGAAGCATATCGCAGTCCGGGTATCCGCCGTCCTTGACATAGTCCTGCCAGTTTTTACATCTGTCAAACATATCAAGCAGGGACTCCCAGTGATCCCAGAAATCATCCGTGATACGCCACATGTTCGCATTTTCAAAATAAAAGTCATGCTCATCTACAATAGCAGGTCCCGGTGACAGGCTGAGAACCACATCCCTGCCACATTTTTCTATTGCCCTATGGAGCATCATTATCTCATCTTTACTCGACCTCGCATCCATACGGCAGATGTCATCACATTTGATAAAGTCAACGCCCCATGAAGCATACAGTTCAAGGAGCGAATCGTAGTATGCCTGTGCTCCATCGGCGTCCGGATTTACCCCATACATATCCGGGTTCCAGAAGCAGATAGAATCAGGGGCTGCAATCTGGTTCGCTGTAAAATCCGTATTTTTAATTTTTGTACGGAAATATGCCGCACAGCGCGGTATTCCCCTCATTATATGTATGCCGAATTTAAGTCCCAGTCCATGCACGTAATCCGCCAGCGGTCCAAAGCCCCTGCCATCCCTCGATGAAGGAAATCTGTCCACATCCGGAAGTAGTCTCGAATATTCATCCATCTCTAACCTGGCAAAAGGAACGTACTGGAACTTATCCCTCTGCTGTCCGGCCTCCTTGGAATACCATGCAATATCCACAACAACGTACTCCCAGCCACATTCCTTAAGGTGCTTTGCCATAAAGTCGGCGTTTGCCTTCACCTGCTCCTCATTTACGGTTGTGTCATAATAGTCATAACTGTTCCACCCCATAGGCGGATTTTTAAATACCATTCCCATTTTTTTGCTTCTCCTTCTCCCTGCAAATATTTTTATCTGCTATTTTTGTTATAACATATAAAAAAAATTAAGTCTATCAAAAAAATGTTGGGGCAAAGCCCCAACATCCATAAACCTCTGCACTATTACGCAAGCAGACTTAAAACTCCCTGATTGCTCTATTTTGCCTGGTTTCCGGTAGTTAACACCACAGTATTCCCGTCTCCGGCAGGCACTTTCCGTTGCTCTCAATCACCTTGGAATACCAGTAAGCTGAATCCTTTGGTATGCGCTCCTGGGTTGTGAAGTCCACGTAAACCATTCCGAAGCGCTGTGTATATCCATCCGCCCACTCAAAGTTATCAAGAAAGGTCCACTCAAAATATCCTCGTACATCCGCGCCTTCATCTATTGCCTTCTCCATTCCCTTTATGTAGCTCTCAAGGAAGGTTATGCGGTTAGGGTCATGCACCTTGTGGTCACTGCTTACAAGGTCATGGCAGGACATACCATTTTCGGTTATGTACAATGGCAGCTTGTACCTCTCATATAAGAACTTAATGCCGTAATAGAATGCACGCGGTGTCACAGGCCAGCCTGCCGCCGTCCTTGGAAAGCCCGGTGCCCTGTCGACGAACTCCGGTTCTCCATCCTTTCCGGCTCGTACGAAGTAACCGTTATAAATATTCTGTCCCATAAAATCAAGCGGCTGATGAATAAGCTCCATATCCTCCTTGGTAATATCCGGAAGATATTTTTTGAATTTTTTAAGCCCTTCCTCAGGATAATGTCCCAAAAATACCGGGTCGGAGAACCATGCTACATTCCATGTCCAGTTGTCCAATGGATTATAGAAACCGAAATACACCTTCCTTGCCGCCTCGATATCCTCCGGTGAATCAGTATAAGGATATGCGACACCGCCTGTAGGGGCATAGCCTACCTTGATTGGTCTTCCTGCATATTTTCTTAAGTTGATGACAGCCTGCCCATGAGCCTTTAACAGATTATGCGCAATCCGGAATGTGTCTGTAATGGTATGCCTGACACCCGGCGCATGCACGGCACTGAGGTGTCCAAGTCCGACAACACACTGCGGCTCGTTTATCGTTATAAAATAATCGCACAAATCCGCAAAATTCTCGGCTATCACCTTGGCATACTCACCAAACCAATCCACAATCTGAGGATTGAGCCAGCCACCCTTTACCTGAAGTGCCTGCGGAAGCTCCCAATGAAACATGGTAATGTATGGCGTGATTCCATTCTCCTTCATTGTGACAATCATATCACGGTACATGGCTATCGCCTTTTCATTCACCCTGCCTGTTCCCTCAGGAAGTATCCTCGCCCAGTTCATCGAAAAACGGTATGCCTTTATACCCAGTTGTCTCATAAGTGCATAGTCTTCTTTATACCTATGCATATGGTCACATGCTGTGTACGCATTCTGGTTCTCATGAATATGCCCTTCCTCAGTAAACACGTCCCACACACATTTACCTCTTCCGTCCTCCGGGTCTGTGCCCTCAACCTGATAGGCGCTGCTCGCAACGCCCCACACGAAATCATCTCTGAACATAGTTTTCTCCTTTTTCTATATTCCTATTTTTTTCTGTTTGTATTTATAGTCTAATCATTTAGAATTTAAATTTTTTACGTTTCAAGTAAGCGTAATCAGACTATATGCCTCAATATCTGAATATCTCATACAGTCTTATAGCTTTTTGTACCATTGCTCCTAGCGTCTGCTTGCGATAATCGACACAAGATAGAACTCCGAGGCATCAGCTTCACTTGTCTTTACTAGCTTAATCTGCACCGTGTGTTCCTTATTCTCACCATGCTCTAACAGCGTGTACAGTTCAAGCTTATCTCCCCAGGTCTCATCGAAATTAGCATCAAGTGTCACCGCATTTGCCTCATCGCCGTCAATGACTGCGACCGCAACAGGTGCAGGCTTATGTATTGTCTTTCTAAACTGTACAGCTATGCAGCTTCCCTTTACCTTGAAAGTAATGCACGCTCCGTTCCCGGAAGCAGTATAACCCTTCTTAAAGCAGTCCGTAATATCCCTCTGCTCAGACATATCAGCCTTAAAGCCGTCAAGCTCCGGTGTTGAATTGTAGTTCTGGTATCTTACGGAATCCTCGTAGGCATTGGCTGTCAATGGCTCCGGGAGCAGAGCAGCAGCTCCGGCATCAGGCTGCGCTGCAGCTCTCTGTGATTTTGCCGTCTCGTATTCTGCCTTTACCGTATTTTTTATCTGCTCAAGCCTTTTTGTAATAACCATGCTGACAAGTTCATGCCCACAGTCATTAGGGTGAAGGTCATCCGGGGTAATTCTTCTGTTTTCAAATCTACAATTCAAAAGAGCCTTGTACAGTGTGCTCTGCATGCTCACCGACGGAATATTGTAGTGCCTTGCAATTCTTGAATGTACAAGCTCTGCGCTGGCTCCATTGTTATAGCACACATTGTGGACAAGCATAAGTGCGGGATGTGATTTGGACGAAAGGATTTTTCTCACAAGTCCTTCATAAGTCTCCTCGAAATGCCCGGTGCTCTCATCATTTACCGAAAACTCCGCTATCACAAAATCCGGCTCCGCATCAAGCAGGTCATCCTGTGCCCTGGCAACGCCGAACTGTGACGTAGTTCCGCCTATGCCTGCATTGACATACTTAAATTCTGCCTGTGGGAATGTCCTTACCCACCATTCATACACAAGATATGCATAGCATTTCTGAGGTGTGGATGACAGGCTTCCCTGTGTTATCGAACCGCCGATAAATCCTATTGTGAGCTTCTCGCCCGCCTCTGCTCTCTTCATCACATCCTTTATATTCCAGATGTATCCCGGATTGGCAACCCCTTGCCCAAAATCTATATATTTTGCCAGTTCATTCATGCTACCGTTCTCCTTATTATAATTATGTTTTTATAATTATGAATCAGGTAATTGCGAAATTCATTCTTGCCGGTAAACAGTTGTGCAAACTAGTACACCGCCGGACCTTTTGAACGTCGCAATAGTTCGGCTGTGTCGAACTAATGTGCCCGAAATGGTACTAGCAAAATTGCACAACCTACAGTTATCGCACACCGAATTTCGCAATTACCATCCATTAATATTTGCTTTCTTCTGTTCACAGAATCTTCTGTATAAATGCTGCCAGCTCCTCAGACATTTCCTGTGCCTCAGGTATTCTGATATGTCCCGGAGTTCCTGCACCATTCCTCTTATAAAGGAAATGATGAACCCTGCCGGAGGCTATCCTCCTGCACACATCATCTATCGCCCTGTCCCATGCCGCGTCATGCATGAGTATGGTCGTAGCAAGGACTATCTTAGCTTCCGGATATAGCTGCATGAGCCTTCTTATGAGCCATTCGTAGCGCTCCCGCCATCTTTTTGCCTTGACTCCATCGTAATCTTCCGGCATATAGTTGTCGGGATGTGCGTCATTCTGCCCTATAGCAACCACAACCACATCCGGTGTGTATCTGCTAAAATCCCATTGCTTTACCTCTCCAAGGTCGGGAAGATACTGTATCTTGTCATAGCATGACTCCACGCCAAGATACCCTGGTGCCCCGAAATAGCCGGTACCGTCAAGAAGCGCTATTCCGCCTTGAGAAATGTTATGAAGCTTTGCGTTGAGCTTCCGCGCCGTCATCCATGCGTATGAATACCAGCTATTGGAAAATTCCCCATTATGCACAGGGTCAGCCTTTCCCACATAATCAACTGCCTCCGACACCTCGCCGCAGGAAACGCTGTCACCATAGACTTCTATCTTTAGCTTCTTGTTTTTCTCAGCCTCATTTGTTGCAAGCTCTGCCCCATCCTCAAGCTCAAATCCATGAATTGTCACATAGTCGGCTGAGTCCTGTCGCTTGAAGAAAATTACCTCACGCCAGACTTCACCTTTACCATTGTCATCAGCCGCCATGTCCGGCTTCTTAGTATTATTATCTCCATAAATAATATACTCATGCTCCTCATTGTCCTCATACAGCAGCAACGCTGTCTGGACACCATCAATAACACAGCCCATCCTGTTGCTCCAGCATGAGCGCTTGTTGGTGAGCTTTACCTTCAGAAGATTTCCTGTGAATCTGAAGGTCACATAGCTTGAGGGATACACCATGACAGGTGCATCCGGATTGTCAAAATCTATACGCCCGCAATAGATTAACCGCGGATCCGATGGACTTATAAACATATATCGTACCTCTTCTTTAATGCAATTTTGTTGCTTAAATTATCCCAACAGCTCCATATTCTTAGCGATAAGCTCACATCTCTGCTTTACGCAGTCAGGGGATCGAAGCGGATCCTGCGGTGTGTTGAATACATAATCGACAAGCTTATCAACTGTGGTGGCTGCGACATGAAGTCTTGTATCCGATGAAGCGTAGTAGATGAATACCTCGTTCTTGTCATTGACGATTGCTCCATTGGTGAACACGACATTGCCCACATCGCCGACTCTCTCATCACCTCTAGGTCCGATGAGAAGTCCCGACGGCTCCGCAATCACCTTGGCAGGATCCTTAAGGTCTGTAGCAAAAGCATATATTACATAGCGAAGTCCGGCTGCGGTATTTCTGACACCATGTGCAATGTGAATCCAGCCGCGGTCTGTCTTGATTGGTGTTGCACCTGCTCCGTTCTTGACCTCTGTGATTGTGTGGTACTTTCTTATGCTCGTCATCCTCTCCTCGTCGATGACCGCATGTGTTATATCATCGCAGAGTCCGAAGCCGATTCCTCCGCCGCTTCCTGTCTCAATGAAATCATCCATAGGTCTTGTGTAGAACGCATACTTGCCGTCAACAAATTCAGGATGAAGCACAACATTTCTCTGCTGCGGTGAATGGAGGGTTGTGAGATTGTCAAGTCTCTCCCAGGTCTTTAAATCCTTGGTTCTCACAATTCCGGCTGCTGCCACTGCTGCGGAAAGGTCATTGGAGCCTGTGTCCTTGCTCTCCGAACAGAACACACCGTAGATATATCCGTCCTCATGCTGTGTAAGTCTCATGTCATACACATTAGTCTCCTCCGCGCATGTATCAGGAAGCACTACCGGGTAATCCCAGAATCGGAAGCCATCCACACCATTGTCGCTCTCTGCCACACCGAAGAAGGACTTTCTGTCATTTCCCTCTATGCGCGCAATGAGATAGTACTTGCCGTTTAACATGATTGCTCCTGAATTCATAACCGCATTTATGCCAAGGCGCTCCATAAAGTAAGGATTGGTCTCCTTGTTCAAATCATATCTCCACTCAATCGGTGTATGCTCCCTTGTGAGCACAGGATACTCATATCTGTCATATATTCCATTGTAAAAATCGCTCTTATTATTCTTCCTCGCAAGCAAAGCCTCCTGCTTCGCCTTCTCAACATAATATCTCTCATGTATCATATCGGTTACGCTCCTTTTTACCCTATTCTCTTCATAACTTCCATACACATTCTTCCATTGTGGTACGGACACTTCCACGGCTCCACAATCGGTCTGCCCTCCTGCGGCGTGCCATCCTCGTTGGTTGCCCAGAACCACTCTGAGCCCGGTCTTCTGTCAATCTGGCATGACTGGATGAACTCCCACTCCGAAATAGCAGCATCCCTGTATTCATCTGCAGCCGGATTTTTTTCGTAGGCATTCAGGAAACCTATGACTGTCTCAGCCTGAACCCACCATACTCTTGTGGTGTTCACCACACCGCGCTCGCACTCATTCGCAAGCGAATTGCCGTTAAATGCCTCCTCGTAGACATGTCTGGCAAGTGCCTTGGTGATTGATGTGAGCTTGTCATACAGCTTCTTATATACGCCGTCTGTTATGCCCTGACGCTTCTCCTGCATTCCGATTATCTCAATGCCTCTGTCAATCAGCCATGAAGTCTCAATATCATGTCCGTATGAATGAAGGTCAATGAGTGTATTGTAGTCCATGTCGAAAAATACTTCCTGACGTTTCTTCTCCGGATTATACATTTTGTCCGCAAAAAGATTTAATATATCGTAGAGCCTGCCCTTGACCTCCTCATCCGCGGTCACGCGGTACAGCTCTGTGTATGCCTCAAAAACATGAAGCAGTGTATTCATCGTTCTGCCCGCCATAACTCCGTTCTCAGACAGCTTCTCATTGCTCGCCGGCTTGAAATCGCGTGTGAACGCCTCAAGATAGCCTTCCTCATCGCGGCATTTTGTCTCAATCACATGGTATAAATCATAGGCAAGCTTAAGCGCCTCCTCATCCCCCGCTGCCTCATAGTAGGATGAGAGCGCATAGATTGCAAATGCCTGATTGTATGTATGCTTCGTTGTATCAAGCGGCCTGCCGTCATAGGTAACCGACCAGAATATTCCGCCGTACTCCCTGTCCATACATTTATCCCTCATAAATGTATACGCATGCTCTGCCTCTTTAAGAAGGCTCTTGTCCTTTAAAAGTGTGTATGCATTTGCAAAAAACCATGTGATTCTGCTATTTAAAATGCAGCCCTTCCCGGCATTTCTGTCAAGCTTCAAATCATACGAAAGCCAGCCATAGTATCCGCCGTTCTCATCATCAAGAAGGCTCTTCCAGAATGGAATGATTCTCATTGTGAGCTCCCTTGTAATCTCTTCCTTCATAACATTAAGCTCAGCATCCGGCTTGATAGTACCGACACCGGGTGTGACAATTGTATTGTTCATTTTTTGTATCCCCTTTCCATTTAATAAGCTGTTGTTATAAGTATTTTTGCCACAACACTTTTTATAATATTTTATATTGCACTATGCCTCAGCAAAATGCTCAACCTGTCTGATAATTATTCAACTCTTTTTGAGCGCAGCCACACTATCTTTAATCACAAGCTGCCCTTCCACGATATACACTCTGTGCCGGTACTCCTCACCTGCAATCTTTTTTATAAGAGTATGTACAGCCCTTCGCGCCATCTCCTTTATATCCACCTCGTAGGTTGTTATCTCGACGTCGCATATTCCGGGATAGATAAAATTATCATAGCCGACCACCGATACATCCTGCGGCACCCTGAGTCCGCGCACTTCAAGAGCCTTGATAAGAAAGCTCGCCGCAATATCGCAGTTGCACACAAATGCTGTCGGGAGCTGCCCCGGAAGGCGGATGTAATTTTCGGGGTCTATGCTTCCATGCTCTCTCTCCCTGTCCTCGATTATCCATTCCGGTCTCACCTCACTGCCATGCTCCATCATCGCCCTTAAGTATCCCATATATCTGTCGGTGATTGAGCCTGTCGCAAGCACCGTGCCCACATAGCCTATCCGGGTATGCCCCATCTCAAAAAGATAGTTGGTAAGCCTGTATGCACCATAGTAGCTGTCCGATATCACCGCATCAGCCTCTTTTTTGTTATCACAGAAATCAAGATATATCATAGGAAGACTGCAGTTTTCATTAAGAAAATCAAGATATTCCCAGCTAAGCCGTCCCATAACAATGATTCCGTCAGCTCTGTTATCCGCCACAAGCTTCGGCAGTATATTATTCTTCTCCGTCTCCATGCTGACAGGCTCCATGACAGCAAAGCACTCTCTTGCAATGGCCCGCCCGGTTATCTGCTTATACATCTGCAGATAAAAGGAATCGTATTTATCAATATATCTCTCTCCGACAAGCACTCCAAGTGTGTAGCTTCTGTTCTTCGCCTCCCGCGGCTCCTTAGACGGCGGCACATAGCCCATGCTGCCGGCAAGCTCCTCAATCTGTTTTCTGAGCGTATCGCTGACTCCCTTCTGACCCGATAGAGCCTTTGAGACCGTCACAGTGCTCACTCCCAGCCTTGCTCCGATGTCCGCAAGACGCACTGATTTTTTCACGCGTGTACCTCCCTCCTAATTATCAGAATCAGATAGGCAATTGCGAAACCCAGTGTGTAATTATCATACGTTGTGTAATTTTACTAGTACACAACTGTTTACTTGCAAATTTGGGTTCCGCAATTATCCAAAGCATTAGAAATGCATATACAGCCCAGGTTTTATCCCATATTTCAGCTTATTCCGCCACAAGGTGTATAAGCGTGCTCTTGAAATCTCCCCACATACCGGGCATTCTCAGTCCGGCACTCATAAGAGTATCGCCATAAAGCACCGGAACCTGATTCCCTCCATCAGAGCCGGAATTATTATTTTCATCCGCGCCTTCATACAGCACCTTGTATTTTTTATCCGGTGCAAGTCCGGCAAGCTTAATCATCCTGCTCTTGAAATTCGGTCTGTTAAGAACCTGTACATAGGTCAAAAGTGCTTCCTTCCTGTCCTTGGAAACAACCATATAGCAGTCATAAATATTGTTTTCCTGATAAGACGCAAGTCTGTAGTAGTCACCGTTTCTCACAAGGTCATTGTACCTGTGGTAGGCCGCAATCTGACCCGGAATAGCGTCCCTGTCCTCCTGCGGTATTCTTGTTATGTCAAGCTCATAACCGAAGGTGCCGCACAGTGCCACATCCCCTCTGGTCTTGAACGGTGTCACCCTTCCGACAGTATGGTTCGGACAGTCGGACACATGTGCACCCATAGCCGAAAGAGGATATATAAGTGCCGTTCCCTCCTGTATCGCAAGTCTCTCTATGGCATCCGTGTCATCGGAGCACCATATCTGCGGGCTGTAGTAGAGCATTCCCGCGTCGAATCTTGCCCCGCCGCCCGAGCAGTTCTCAAGCAGAAGATTAGGAAATTCCTTGGTAAGCCTCTCCTGAAGCTCATACACGGCAAGCATGTATCTGTGCTCTAGCTCACCCTGTCTGTCCTCAGGAAGATAATTGCTGTGAAGGTCGGTGTGCTCACGGTTCATATCCCACTTCACATACTCAATGTTGGCACTGCGCAGTATTCCCGCAACCGCCTCATAGCAGTAATCGACAACCTCCGGTCTTGACAAATCAAGCACATACTGGTTTCTTGAACGGCATGCCTCGCGTCCCGGTATGGCGATAGCCCAGTCCGGGTGCTCCCGATAGAGCTTCGACTCCGGGGAAATCATCTCCGGCTCAAACCATATTCCGAACTTCAGACCGATTTTATTCACCTCATCCACAAGATGCTTAAGACCACCCTGAAGCTTCTCCTCATTCACATACCAGTCGCCAAGGCTTGTGTTGTCATCATTTCTGTGACCGAACCAGCCGTCATCCATGACAAGCATCTCTATGCCGCTCTTTTTTGCCTCGCGTGCGATAGCTAAGAGCTTTTCCGTATCAAAATTAAAATATGTAGCCTCCCAGTTATTTATAAGGATAGGACGCTTCTTATCCTTGTACGGGCTTCTTATAAGATGTCCTCTGTAAAGGTCATGAAGATTTCGTGTCATTGCTCCAAGGCCTGCCGCCGAATATGTCATCACAACCTCCGGTGTCTGAAGCTCCTCACCCGGCTCAAGCTTCCACTCAAAGTTCTCAGGATGAATACCCATAAGGATTCTCAGACTGTCGAACTGATTCTTCTCAACCTGTGCAAGGAAATTTCCGGAATACATGAAGCTGAAGCCATACACATGTCCTGTATCCTGCGATGAGCCATTGTCGACAAGCGCAATAAAAGGGTGCTCCTGATGTGATGATTTGCCCTTGATTGAACCGACGCTCTGCTTGCCGTAGCCTATTTTCCTAAACTCCATCCGGCGCTCTCTCGCCCATGAGCCATGAAGCGAAAGCATCTCGTAGCCCTCATCCGGCAGGTCAAGTGCAGTTGACATTACCTTGGTAATGAAAATATTTTTATCTGAACTATTCTTTAACCTTACGCTTCTTGTTATGACATCCTGCTCAGGAAACACACTGTAGATAAGAGTTGCCGAAAGACCGATGCATGGGTCAGCCGCATCAATCTCGAGTGTGTATACCTTGCGGTCATCGTTGCCACAGGCATTTTCATCCAGTGCCTTCACTTCACCCGATGTGAACGTAGCCGGAAGTCCCTTAAGCCCCGGCTTGCCCTCATATATTCTGTGTCCCTCATACACAAGGCTCACCGCACGGCTGTTGTCCTCACAGCGCACCGATATGGCACCCTCCCTGTAATCTCCCACATTATTTCCCGGATACTCCGTCGGAAAAGCATCAAAAAACGAACCCCTATCCCTGTTGTTCTTAGACGGTACGAATGGATTCTCGTCCGTCCTCAACAGATATCTGACATCCGTATCGCTTATCCTGTCACCATAGTATGTGTGACCGATAAAACCCTCATCATCAACCACCGAAATCACATAGCTGCTCTTCTTCGTGTCCAGCTTAAAAGAACGCGATTTCCCATCAAAAAAAATACCCATAACAACCTCCTCCAAAATAACTGTTGTTATGGGTATTATATTATATTTAAGTTAATCGGTAAATTAAATTTAGCTAATTTAGCTTAATTATTTAACATAAATAAACTGTAAAACTTGGCTTTCCTTCTCCCGGATGACGGCATATCTCACCGTTCATCCATAGTCGAATGTTGATGTTTTTTGACCATATTTTACTTTTATCTTTTAATTTTAATAAGTGCAGTTGGCGATTTAGGTTTGCCATCCCTATATATATCCCCTGATTCCATGAGCGGATTTATAACCTCATTCAAGAATTGGCTTCTGCTTCGATAGTTAAGAGACGTTTGCAGCTCCTTTATAGGCTTTGGACCTTCCATCTTAAGAATAGCCATAACTTTTTCTCCAGCAGTAAGTCCTTCCAAATCCAGTTCTATAGCTTCATCCCTATATAACCTGTCATATAATCTCAAATTCAAAAATCCAGGATATATAGATACTACCGGTTGAATTTCATCAGGACTGAATTTATAAGATTCAATCATGGTTTGAAAACCGGTTCCACCTCTCTCCATCAGATTTGCCACATCCAGACAAGCTGCTATGATGGCATTTCGTCTGATAGACGGTATTGAACCTGCTGGATATGCATTGTAATCTTTAGGCAGCAGCCATGAACCAGGCGAAACTATTTCAATTCTGTCTGAGTATATGTCAACATCAATCTGCGTTCCCGAAATAGAATAATCTCTATGTGCAATGGCATTTACCAATGCTTCTCTTACAGCTTCCTTAGGATAAGACCTGATTTCGTCCCGTCCTCCATTTTCTGTTTTTACCCAGCCTGTTTTGGTATTTCGCTCAATAAAGTTTAATGCATTTGTAAAAACATTTGCAATAGAGCCTCTTAATCTGCTGCTATCCAAAACAATACCTGTCTTGTTTTTACCTTTCCACAAACGGCAGCATATCATTGTATCATCTTCATTATAGTTGTCTGAAAACATTATAAATCCCGATTTCGCATACCCATCTTTAGAAACAATTTCCTCGTTCTGCAATTCTTTCATTGTTGGAGCGGATTTATCCTGTCTGTATTCCTTGCAAAGATTAAGGTATTCTGACCATAGATTATCAGTATATGCCACTTCGCTTGTCTCATTATCTATACCATATTTTCTCTTTGAAAGTGAGATAATTTCTTCCGGTGTTGCTGGAGTTGCATTCCCATCACCCTTTATAAAAACTGTTTCATTGTAATCTCCCTCTCTATATCTTATTACAGAGTCTGCAGGAGCAACTTTAACAGCTAATACAAAATGTTCTGCATTATAATCCACACTTCTCATCATATATGAAATCTTAATGTGTGGGAATATATGTCTATCATTGATCCTTGAAATTAATAGTTTTGTTTTATCGACTTCTTCAAGATCAATTCCAAAAGCTTCTCCATCGTTTGATACACCTACAAACAAGGTTCCTCCCTTATCATTTGCATATCCAATAAGAGTTTTTGCCCATTTAATAGGATTATCCTGATTTAATACTGCTTTATATTCACAACTTGTATCTTCTGTAATAACATCTGGATATAATTCCCTGATTTTCATGAATCTCCTCCATTAATAATGTTCTTGACATAACTATATCAAACATTACTAAACATTACAACAACATTACTAATACATTATAAGCCAAAAATCACCCACATTTCCGCCTATAATAAAGTAAGATGAGGCTCTGAAATAATATATGACATTATACAAACATTATTACAACATTACTTAAACATTATTCACTTAATTTTTTGAGCTTAAGTTACCATACTTCATTTTTATTACAATAGCTGCATTGCTCCCGATTTCTTCTCCGTGCAGCTTTCTTAGCTTAATTATTTAACATAAATAAACTGTAAAACTTGGCTTTCATTTCCATAAGTTCATCGAACGTGCCGTATTCCGCAATCTGCCCCTTATGCATAACTATTATTCCGTCATACTGCCTCAAAATATTCTCCACAAGCTTATGTGTAATCACTATTGCCATCATATTATTCTGAGCAAGCACAGTATTTTCAATCCTGGCGGCAACCGCATTGTCGAGGCTTGATGTCGCTTCATCAAGTATAAGTACCTCAGACTTTTTGAGCAGTGCTCTGGCAATCGCTATTCTCTGCTGCTCGCCTCCCGACAGATTTTTTCCATTCTCGCCAACCCTCTGTTCAAGACCGAGCGGGTTATTTTTTACAACCTCCTCCAGACCTGCCTTTTTTATAACCTCTGAGAGCTCATCGTCACCGTAGTCCTGATACATCGTGATATTGTTTTTCAGACTGTCATCGAACATAAAAACCTTCTGGTGTATCATTGCAAGCCTGCCATACAGAGCTTTCTTTGGAATCGCCCTGATATCCACAGCATCACAATATATGCTTCCGGTGTAGTCATTATAATACTGCATTATAAGTTTTATAAGCGTTGACTTGCCGGAACCGCTCCCACCGACAATGGCATATTTTCTGCCCTTCTCAAATATAAAATTGATATTATTCAGGACATTATGCCCTTCATTATATGCGAATGAGACATTTCTTACACTTATGGCGTCAAATGTCCCCATATCGTAATCCAAACTTTCCTGCTCATCTGTATTTTTCAGTAGTGTTTCTATTCTCCCACGTATTTTTCTTGTTCCCCTCAGAGATAGCAATGCACTCGTTGCCTCCCTCGCCTGATTATTTACCGTATGCCCAAGGTCAAGCGCACCCATCGCAAGTGCGAGAGTTATGCTGCCATTAGTTATAAGATATGCTGCAATGATATACTGGATTATAATAATCAAATATGTAATAAGTATCACAAAACAGGAAAACATATCATTTACCGAACGATATTTATACTTCTTCTGTTCCATGGATGCAAGTGTTCTGTCATGTACACTTTTGATTATTTTTTCTGCACTGAAGCTTTTTATCACCTCGTATCCGGCAAAAATATCCTTAATTTTTACATTGTATGCCGACATTGCCTGCATATAAGAATCCGTTGCATCGGAGGTGTATTTCCCAAACAGTGCCGGAACCGCAATAGTGGCAGCCGCTGTGACAATAATTACTATCGCCATCTGTGCCGAATAGAAAAACAGACCTGCTGCCGATATTACCGTCAGAATGATTGTCTCAAGCATATACGGCATCATTGACAAATAATTTCTCTCTGCCTTTTCAAGCTCGTTATTCATGACCGAGATATATTCTGCTGTATTTTTCTCGCCAAAATCTTTAAAATCCTTTGACATAATTCCTGAAAAGACATCAGTTCTTATCTGCGAATCAGTCTTTTTCAGAAAAAGACGCAGTACATACTTCTGAAAGCCCTGTGTTAAAAAGAAAAATGCCAGCGTAACTGCTCCTAATGGAATCAGCCTTATAATGCTGTCCATACTGCTCCCTCCGACTGCCGCAAAGACGCAGGATATAAAATACGATATTGCGACTACCGCAAGTGCCTGAATGATATCCGCCAGAATAAGCATTGAAAACCACAGCTTATTTCTGTGAAAATAAGAGTTTATTGATATATTTTTCGATTTGCTCATGATAAATTCCCTTCAATTTTGTTCAAGCGCTTTGACAAGCATTACCTTATCACGCTTCGCTAAAATCTACCATGGCAAATATGGAAACTTCAACTAATAATCAAGACTCACATCTCTCAGATTATATTTATTGCATAAGTCTCTGATTGCTTTAATTCTCTTTCTATCATCATATGTGCATGCGAGTGCATAGGAATATTCCAGTAGTTCGACACATTCTGTTTCCTTAAATATAATATTTTTATCACCTCTCTCAAGAACATTCTGCACGTATAAATACAGCAGACGCGAAAGCCACTCAGCCTCATAAAGCTTTACTGACAGCTTAATCGCTTCCATAAACTTCTCGCCTGCTAACTTAAACCTGCCAATCTCCCTGAGCAGCTCTCCTTCCTGCATAGCTCTTATAATGCTTGCTATCTCACAATCATAAGGCATCGGATTGATATATGAAGTTTTGACCACTGAGCCATATATTACAGACCTGTCGCAATCCCCTCTGCTCTCACGATAAAATACCAAATTGTCAATAATTCCCCACTCATTTTCAAACACCAACACTCCATCCCTGTTTTTTCTCAGAACTTCTGCCTGCCTTAGTGCCTCGTCAAGTGCTTCTGTTTCCGGTATATCCGGCATTGGGGTAAGTCTGGCAAGCTCACTTCGTTTTAAAGCGTAGGATATCTTTTTTAACTTTTGTGACAGCCCATCATCAAAGGTATCTTTAGTGCACAGCGAATATTTATCACAAGGAAGCTGCAGCCTTTCAAGCAGTTTTATCCTCAGCTCATCGCTCAGAGCATGCCTGTTATTTTCGAGCCTTGATATCGTGGTGACATCGCATATTCCATCCGCAAGCTCCTCCTGCGTCATATTGTTCATTATTCGCCTTTTGCGGATAACAGCATTTACATTGACGGCATACTCCTCCGAATATCGCGGAAAATAATTCTCCGCTGCCCCTACGTCGAACCTTTTATTCATTCTGTGTAACACTGACAACCTTTTTCTTGTATCAGACACGTCCTCGCCGAGGGCTTCCCTGCACATCGCAATTCCTTCTATAAGTTCTGTCATAAAAGTCCACTTTTCCCTGCCTGCAATACATATATATGTCTTTTCGCCCACTTCAAGTGCCCTATTATATTGTCCATAATCAATGTAGTATTTCATCAGCCGGTATCCGACATATCCGTACAGCCTCTCACGCTCACTCTGCTCATATCTGTCGCTGTCAAGGCAATCCAGTATATCACCATACAATTTGGCAGCCCTGTCCTTCTGCCCTGACTGCTCAATGCAGTTTACATACTGCTGTACAAGCAGCATTTCCAACCTGCTCAGATAATACCCGGCAATATTGTCTATATCAAACTCAGGATATGTACACCTTATCCCCTCCATCAGCTTATCCTTGCACGCCGACACAGAGCTTCCTGTTTTCTGCATCAGCTCACACTCTGCAAGGCAAAGATACTGCATATGTATGTTATTTTTTGTTGCCTTTCTATACGCCGCTATCTGTTCCCTTGCATCACTGTACCTGCCCTCATCAATACAGCAGCATATTCTTATTCTTGCAAGCAGCCGTTCATACTCATCGCAATCTAAATACGCGGTAAACCTTTCCGTATTTTTTCCAAGTCTTTCATACAGACTGTCAAAAAGAAGTTTTTCCGCACTTCTTACCCCACTCTCAATTCTTGCAAGCTGTGCGGTAGAACACAAGCCCTGTACAAGCTCGGCAAGCTTGATATTCTGAGCATTTCTCACATCTCCTATAAATTTTCCTGAATAAAACATTTTCATTATCCCCTGTAAAGCAAATTTGGTACTGCATTAAGGCAGTACCAAATTCAAATTCTCCTATGGCTATGTCAAGCGGATATTCACAATCCGCTTTGCTGCTTGCTCATAACACTATTAGCAGCTATTCGCATCACAAGTAAGTCTCCCCCACTTACTGCTCTACGCAATAGAAGTGGGGACTTACTTGATAGTGTTAAATAGCTTTTCGATAATATTCTCCCTCTCACTGTCAAGATACTCCTGCGTGAAATGTGCTTCATCCCCAAATGCGCTCTCCGGGTAATAGTCTATGCCATCAATATAATCTCCGAGCAGTCCGGTCAGCCCATTATCCTCAATCTGCTTTTCAAAATCAGCCCATTCATGGTTATCCTGCGTGTCAGGAAGCGGAGCCGCAAGCACCTTAAGCTTCACGCCATGACTGTCACACAGCTCCTTAATCTTTGGAAGATACTTTATGGTGAGGTCGCTCAGGTGCTTCTCATCGCGCACCTCAAGCTGCTGCTCAAGCACATTGTTGAGATACACATCCATATAGTAGGCGTTGTTCTCGATAAAGCTCTTCACAATATCATTTGTCGCATACAGCTTCCCGAATCTGTCCTCGATGTACTGCCTCATATCCTCATCTATATACTGCTTATAGGTATCATTGTAAAACGGAACAATAAAATACTGGAATGAAAAGTTGAACCACAGCGGATTGGCAAGGCTCTGCGGTCTGACAATATAGTAGACCTCCTCAGTCTGCGGGTTGTTCTCCAGATAACGGTTAAGCAGAATATAATTTCCGAGCACCGTTATCGCCTGATTGGTCGCAAGGTAGCAGACCTCATCCGTCTCATCCTGATAATCCGGTGAAAAAATAAGTCTCGCCACGCTGTCACCGATAATGACCTTCGTGTACTCCGTATTCGTCTCCGCCAGATCAAGTGCATAATACAGCTCCGGTCCGAAGCTTGACGGACTGTTCTTACCCCTTATATACTGCACCGCAAAATAGCCGCCCAGGGACACCCCGGCAAGCAGCACAAACACCACAACACTCACTATGAATTTTACAAAAGCCGTTCTATTCTCTCTCATACCATTTCCTTACCATACTCAATATACTATACAAACACCGAATATCCCACATAATTTACCAAGACGCAAAAAACACCATTTTAAACATGCACAACCAGCCTTAACCTGTCCCCTCACTCATCCACTAAACACCTCAAACGCTTAACACTGCATAATCCGTCTCAAGCACTTCCCTTATCCATCCCCTAAACAATCTAAACAAGCTCGACAACCTAAACAAGCATACCATATGCTTAAACTCTTCTTCACCCTGCCATCCAAACAACCTCACCGTCAAAACAGGCTCAACAACTTCGCTGTGTATAATGAGTTATATTTATATATATCGCGACTTTGGTAGAAGCATAGTTGTTCTTAGGACTCTGTTCAAAACCTAGCCAGAACCGGCACGGATGCCGGTTCAGAAGCAATGCATACACGGAAGTATGCCGGCTTCGGTGGCGGACGTTGCAGCAAAACTTATCAGAGTCCTTAGAACACCTTGCTTCGTACAATGGAGCCGATATATATAAATATAACTCATTATACACCCGCAACACCTCAACGCCTGTTTTGCCCTTGAAGCGCAGTATTAAAACTCAAAGTACACGAACGAACTGCTATCCGCCCCATACTGCATAAACCATATCACCATCAGGTCGACAACCACGATACACACAAGCCACCTTACCACCTTCGGCAGTCTGTTAAAGTGCTCAAAAATCGTGCTTCCGTGCTCTGTCGCAATGTACGCTGTCAAATCGTAGGCAAACAGCATGCCGATTACAAGCACAAGATGTATCATCATGCCGCTGTTGATTCCGATTGACTGCAGCCCTCCCTTTATATATGCCACAGGCGATGCGATTCCATGCCACATATTAGTGAGCACATACAACGCATCACTGACGCTGTCCGCCTCAAAGAACACCCACGCCACCGTCGCAAATATAAATACAAGCACGATACTTACAATACGCGCCGCTCCCTTCTTTCTGTAGGCCTTGTCCTTCGGATCGCGTCCGCGAAGCCTTGCCCACGCATTGTGCGCGAAGGTTTCGAGCACCTGAACCGCGCCGTGAAGCGCGCCCCACACAATAAAGGTCAGGCTTGCTCCATGCCACAGACCGCTCACCATAAAGGTTATCATTATATTGATGGCGTACCTGAAGCTTCCCACACGGCTTCCGCCGAGAGGTATATAGATGTAATCGCGGAACCATGTCGACAGCGATACGTGCCATCTTCCCCAGAACTCCTTGACCGACGCGGAAAAATACGGATACTCGAAGTTTCTCGCGCCGTCGTAGCCGAGCAGCCTCGCCGCTCCATTTGCAATATCCGAGTATCCCGCAAAATCGCAGTATATCTGTATTGAAAAGAGAACTGCCGCCGTCATAAGGGCGAAACCATCGTACGCTGTGACATTTGAGAACACCTTGGTCACATATCCCGAAAGCAGGTCAGCCACTATCATCTTCTTGAAAAATCCAACACCCATTAGCTTTAGCGCATTTGAAGCCTTCTCATACGAAAAACCGTCGAATCTGAAGAAGCCTCCTTTTACCTCTGCTCCAAGGCTTTCAAGCTTCTCGAAAAAAGGCGCCGGCCGCTCAATAGGTCCTGAGGCAATCTGTGGAAAGAAGCCCACATACACAGCATATTTTGCAAAATTGCGCTGTGCCGGAAGCATTCCCCTGTACACCTCAACCATGTAGCTTATCACCTTGAAGGTATAGAAGGATATTCCGATTGGTGCGGCAAGCTTAAGCACGGCAGGAGTGAATCCAATGCCAAATATTCCAAGCGTATCCGACAATACCTGCCCTGCGAAATTAAAGTACTTGAACACCAGAAGAAGCCCAAGCGACACTGCAAAGGGCAGTCCGAAGCACAGCTTTTTCAGGTTTCCATGGCACTTTTCCATAAAAAGTGCTCCCAGATACGTTGCCACGCACACAATACACAGGAGTATGAAATTCCTTACCCCGAACCCAAGATAGAAGTAACAATTGGCGGCAAGCACCACCAGATACCTGTATCCTGCCGGAATATTCCAGTATATTAAAAATACTGCCGTCATAAAGACGGCAAAGCTTAGCGAATTAAAAAGCATATATCATACTCCCTGTTTTATATTTATCAGCCACCGGCTAAGTCATCCTCTTCCGGTTCCATACCATACCCCAATGCCTCACTTCTTTTTGCCGGAGAACAGCTTCGCCGCCGGCTTTTCAAAGAGCAGGTATACCACAGCCGTCATCACCACGAAAAGCCCAAGCTCTGCAAGCTTGTACACTGCCATAGGCATTGTGGTTGTTTCCGGGTTAAAAATACTCTTCATTATAAGTATTCCTATCGGATGTCCTAGATAGAGTGCATACGAATACTTAGAAATGAACCGCACAACCGACACACCGGCTCTGCTAAGCCTATTATCCGGAAGCCAGTCCTCAATATCCATCGTGACAAGCAGAAGTGTTGTGAACATTATAATCCAGTACAGCTTCGTGTTGCTCACATCAAGAATGAGAAAAGCCACTCCCATCATCATAAGCAGTGCAATGTACTCAAATATCTTCTTCTCCTTGACAGCAAAGTACGCCGACACACCGAAGAAGCACAGGTATATAAAGTATGCCGGATGTCTCCCCGCATACTCCGTGCCAGCATACAATATCTCAAGGAAATGTACCCATACCTGGCATGCAACAAACGTAGCCATAAGGGCAATCACCGAACGCCTGAAATTGTTGATAAATTTATACAAAAACGGCGCAATGATATAGAATAACATTATGGTCACAATCGTTCCCGTTGTTCCAAGATAGAACCAGAACAACAGGTCACGCGGAAAGAAGGTGGTTGTGAGCGTGAAATATTTTACAAGGCTCACCACTATCTGCTTCGCCGGATACCTCTCTCCAAGCACAACCAGATAGATGAAAAAATATATGAGCACAACCCCATAATAGCTTGGCAGAATCCTCGCAAGCCTTCTCTTATAATACGAAAGCGGCGAAACATCCTTGTGCCTGTCTATCGACAGAAAAGCCGTGTACCCGGTCAACAGCAGAAATAATTCCACTCCATGTCCACCCCAGCCGAACAGCTCAAGATGTACCAGCACAATCATAACCGCCGCCACCGCACGGATAATATCAAGATTTAACAGCTTCTTATTCACAGAAGAATTATTACTATTCGGCTGCATTTTACTTTCCCCTCATCAGATAAATATTTACATTATCGCACAACGTCCGGCGCAATTTAATTTTTCTTTTTCTTCACGAACACCGCCGATGAGTACTCAGGAAGCTTGACGGTAAGTATTCCGCAAGACACCTCGTGACGCACAATATCACAAGAATGTCCGTCCCTCATGGTGAACATAACCTGCTCAACGTAATCGCCCTCAAGTACCTCCGCCTGCCATGCCTCAACACTTATCTCCCGCTCGCCGTCATTATTATTTACGATAACTATTACACTATTATCATTGTAAAAACGGGCGTAGGCGAGTATGTTGTAGTCCGCATATATATTCTTATAGGAACCGCGTATAAGTGCAGGGTTCTCCTTGTGTATCCTTATCATCTCCCTATGGAAATCAATAAGCTGCTCATCCTCATGTCCCCAAGGATAGGTTCTTCTGTTATCAGGGTCAGTCCAGCCGCACACTCCCGCCTCGTCACCATAGTAGATTGTCGGTGCTCCCGGCCATGTCATCTGCATTACGACAGCTTCCATGAATATTCCTTTATTCACTCCATAGTTGGCTGCCTCCGCTCCCTTGCTCGCCGTTCTTCCGATAACCCTGTTGGTTCTTGTCAGGAAACGTGAGTGGTCATGGTTAGAAAGCTCGTTCATGGATATTCTCGTTGGCTGTCCGCCAAGTCTTGCCATATTATGACGCATATGCGAAATAAAATAGTTAGGATTGCCGCGGAGCGCATCGTTGCTTGAATCGCTGTGCTTCTCCATTCCCGTAAGGAAATATGTCATCGGCTCCATGAACGCGTCATAGTTCATTATAGTATCCCACTGGTCACCCTGAAGCCAGCTGTACGAATCACCATAATTCTCGGCAAGTATAATTGCCTCCGGGTTAGCCTCCTTTACCGCATTCCTGAACTTGCGCCAGAAAATATGGTTGTATTCCGGCGAAAAACCAAGGTCAGCAGCGACATCAAGTCTCCAGCCATCCACATTGTACGGAGGGGAAACCCATTTCTTTGCAATTCCAAGGATATAATCTTCAAGCTTCTTAGAACCCTCATAATTGAGCTTCGGAAGAGTATCGTGTCCCCACCAGCCAAGGTATGACTGATTGTATGGCCATGCATAGTCATCCTGAAACTTGAAAAAGTCATGATAAGGGCTCTCCTTATCCACATAAGCGCCCTTGTCGAAGCCCTCGCTTCCCTCATATATTCTCTCGCGGTCAAGCCACTTATTAAAAGAGCCACAGTGGTTGAATACACCATCTATGATTACCTTGATATTTCTTCTGTGAGCCTCCTCGACAAGCTTTGCAAAGAACTCATTGCTCGCCTCAAGATTCGCATAGTCCGTCACTCTCTTCTTGTACTTGGTTGCATTGTCATTGCTTCTGGCATTATCCGGAAGCGGCTCGCCGCCATCATTTACAATAACGCCAAAATGAGGGTCAATATAGTCATAATCCTGAATATCATACTTATGGTTAGATGGTGACACAAACAACGGATTAAAGTAGATTGCATCTATTCCGAGACTCTCAAGATAATCCATTTTGTCAAGCACACCCTGCAAATCTCCACCGTAGAAATTGCGCACATCCATGGTTGCCGGATACTCATTCCAGTCGGTGATTCTGTGCACAGGCTCCCCTATATACACATACTCATTATCAACCACGTCATTGCTCTTGTCTCCGTTGTGGAAACGGTCGACATATATCTGGTATATAACAGCGCCCTTCGCCCAATCCGGTGTCTTAAAGCCCGGATTGATAACAAAATTATAGGTTGGATTGAGCTCCCTGTATGGTCCTGCCTGATTATAGTAAATGCTTGTACGTCCCACAAGCGCATGGAAATAATACTCCGTGCGCTGTGCTCCGAGCGTAAATTCAGCAATATAATAATCAAAATTCGTGTTAGTCATGAACTTCTTCATGCTGTATGCTATGCCATTAACCACAACCTCAACTCTATCCACATTGTACTTTGCAGTTCTGAACTTAAGCTTCACAGTATCACCGGCTGAAGGCTCCTCAGGGCTTCTGTACTCCTCCGTGGCATCTGCAAACATTGCACGGTCATTCAAGATAGGCTTCATATTTGAAAAATATGTGCTTCTGATTTCATTCTTTGATAATCCCGACAGATTCTTTGTAATTTTCATTAAGATACATAATCCTTTCATAATCAGACAGGCTGAGCCTCCTGCTTGATATATTATGATACACGTCCGGACATTTCCATGTCCTTTTAGTCTTACTATATATTCTATGATAGTATGGGGAATATTTCAAGAAAAATTAAGGCAAAGTAAAAAGGACAGCTCACGACGCTGTCCTTTTTGGAGAAGGTATTTCATTTCTTATGGGGTGTAGCAAAAACTATATAATGTATTGGGGGGTTACGAGTATATATTAGCATGACCTTGCAAATAAGTGTTCACAAACATGACAAAATTTGCAAAATATTTTTGTGCAGTTTGTACATGACTTTTTTCCTATCATGTAAGAAGCCCCATTCGTTTTACATTTAACACAGTTCTCTAATCTGCTAATTCGCCACCTTATTACCGCTACGCCTCAAAAAGGGCATCGAACTCCTCACCGGTAATCTTTTCCTTCTCTATGAGAAGCTTGGCACAATCGTCAAGTACCCTGCGGTGCTTGACAATTATCTCTTTCGCCTTATTATAGCAATCATCAATAATATCCTTAACCTCTGCATCAATCAATGAAGCAACATTCTCGCCATAGGATTTGGTGTGTGCAAGGTCGCGCCCGATGAACACCTCATCATCATCGCTTCCGTAGTTTACAAGACCAAGCTTATCTGAGAAGCCATACTGTGTAACCATCGCTCTGGCTGTCTGTGTCGCCTGCTTGATATCCTGTGAGGCGCCTGTTGTGACATCGTCGAATACCAGCTCCTCCGCAATTCGTCCACCAAGGCTTACGATAATATTCTGAAGCATCTTACCCTTGGTGTTGAACATCTCATCCTTGCCAGGAAGCGGCATGGTGTAACCTGCCGCACCGGTTCCGGTAGGGATAATCGAGATAGTGTGCACCGGTCCTACATCCTTAAGCTCATGGAAGAGAATAGCATGACCGGCCTCATGGTACGCTGTAATGCGCTTCTCCTCGTCTGAGATAAGACGGCTCTTCTTCTCCTTGCCTATTCCTATCTTAATAAATGCCTGTTCTATATCTTTTCTCGAAATGAACTGCCTGTTATGCGCTGCCGCATTGATTGCAGCCTCATTCATGAGATTCTCAAGGTCTGCACCGGCAAAGCCCGCCGTTGTGCGCGCAACCGTCTCAAGGTCGACATCATCGCCCAGCTTCTTATTCCTGCTGTGAACCTCCAGAATTTCCTTACGTCCCTTGACATCAGGTCTTCCAACCACAACCTTGCGGTCAAAACGTCCCGGACGGAGAATAGCAGGGTCAAGAATATCGACCCTGTTGGTAGCCGCCATCACGATGATACCTTCATTCACACCGAAGCCATCCATCTCCACAAGGAGCTGGTTGAGTGTCTGCTCTCTCTCATCATGTCCGCCGCCCATTCCTGTGCCTCTTCTTCTGGCAACAGCATCAATCTCGTCTATAAATATTATACACGGAGCATTCTTCTTTCCGTCCTCGAAAAGGTCACGCACCCTTGAAGCGCCGACACCGACGAACATCTCAACGAAATCCGAACCGGATATTGAGAAGAACGGAACTCCCGCCTCGCCTGCCACTGCCTTGGCAAGAAGTGTCTTACCTGTTCCCGGAGGTCCCGTGAGAATTACACCCTTAGGAATTCTTGCACCTATCTCCACATACTTCTTAGGGTATTTGAGGAAATCAACTATCTCCTCAAGCTCCTCCTTCTCCTCCGCAAGACCGGCTACATCCTTGAAGGTAACGCGGTTAGGAGAGTTAGGATCTGTCATCCTTGCCCGGCTCTTTCCAAAATTCATCATCTTGGAATTGGCAGCTCCGCCACCGCCCGCTGCCTGCCTGTTTATTATGAGTGTAACCATAATCATGGCAGCCGCAATGAGTAAGAATGGAAGTATGGTAGTCACAAAAATACTCTCGCGCACAACATCATTGACAACCAGCTTAATATTTCCCTCAGCGGCGACAAGACTTGTCACATCATTTACATTGGTAACATTGAAGCGCTCAGAGCTTCTTCCGCTGTCACCGGTGAAGGTAACCTTGACTATTCCCGTAGGCACCTCTGCATTCTGGGAAATCTCAACCTTCGTCACATTTCCCGACTGAAAATCATTTAAAAAATCACTGTAACCGTATGAAGAACTGTTCTTTCCGAATGAAGTTATGCTCATGATAAAATACATAATCACAAGTACTATCACCAGATAGATAATTCCTCCTCTGAATTGCTTATTCAACTGTTTTCCTCCTCAAATTCCACAACACCGATATATGGAAGATTTCTATATCTCTGATTATAGTCAAGTCCATAACCAACCACAAACGCATCCGGTATATTAAATCCGCAATAATCTACCTTAATATCCTTCACAACGCGTCGCTCAGGCTTATCAAGAAGTGTACAGAGCTTTACACTGGATGCCTTTCTGTCACCTAACAGCTTTATAAGATGGCTTAAGGTGCGCCCTGAGTCGATAATATCCTCAACCACGAGAACATCAAGACCCTCAACCGGTTCATCTAAATCCTTCTTAAGATTGATATGCCCTGTTGAAGCTGTTCCTTCATAGCTTGCAACCGACATGAAATCCATTGTAAGCGGAAGATTGATTCTCTTGGCAAGCTCACACATAAAAGGTGCTCCACCCTTCAATACACATACAAGATGAAGCTTCTTTCCGGCATAATCGCGTGTAATCTGCGCTCCAAGTTCATCAATTTTTCTGTCAACTTCTTCTTCGGTCAGTAAGACCCTAACTGATTCTTTCATTTGCAGCCTCCGTTTTATTTTTCTTTTTGTTTTAATTCAAGCTTAAACAGCTCCTTAGTATCCCTGTCCACAAGGAATTCCGCACAGCGTCTCACTCCTGCCGCCCACAACACCCTGTTTCCTATGGCACACAGCCATATCTCAGGTCTTTTTTCAGCGGGAAGCTTGGAATCTATAAATATTTCTTTGATTTTCTTTCTTTTTTCCCTGTGCTGCGGCTCTGCATAGCCTATTATCATGTAATCGCCCATGGTGCGGTGACGAATAACAGGACCGTCACACTCCCTGTTTTCGGCGATATAATGTTTTATTTTACCATAATCAAAGTATTTAGTACAGTTATCATTCATTAAATTTTTATCAATTATATCATTTACCAGCCGTGAAAAGCCGCCATGCTCATCTTCATCAGTATCCGGCACAATAATGCTGCTTAACAGCTCATACTCCGGCTCAATATCACCCTGACGTGACACGGCATTGCCATACCTATTATTGCACATATTTACAAAAACAATTCCGTCATACTCTCGTCTGGCAATTACTCCCTTTGGAAGGCTTATGCTCCTGCCGCTCTGCTTTTCATACAGCGCCACACAGGAGGCAGCATGCTTATCCTCAAGGTCTTTCGCCCCACACAGCTTTTTAAGAATATCATATATGACGCTCTTACAGATAACCGTATGTTCATTCACTATCTCATTTTTCACATGAATACCGGACGAATCGGAAGTGACATATATCCCTTCTGCCCTTGATGTCTGCATTTTAATATAGTCATCTATCTGAGCCATCCTCTCGGCGTATTTGCAGATATTCGACACTGTGCCCTCATTTACATGCTCTTCAAGATACGGTATGACCCTGAGCCTTATTGCATTCCTCGCATAAGTGTCCTCAAAATTCGTTTGATCCGTACAGTATGATATATTATTGTCTGAAAGCCATTTTTCAATCTCTTTTTTTGAAACGCACAGTAACGGCCTTATTATGCCTCCCGCTGCCGGCTCCATGCCTCTTGTGCCTGCCACCGATGATCCTCTGGCGATATGGAAAAGCACTGTCTCCGCCTGATCATTCTGGTGATGTGCCACCGCAGCAGCTCCCTTGATACCCATCGGGAGATTATCAATATTTTCACGAAATGCACCGTATCTGAGAAGCCTTCCCATTTCCTCCTCACCACAGCCCCGCTCCTTTGCAAGCCTTGGTACATCATAGCAGTATTCTTTGTATTCTATGCCCTGCTCTTCACACAGCGCTTTACAGAAAGCAGCGTCCGAATCCGCCTCTGCGCCCCTTATTCCGTGATGTACATGCACAGCCATAAGCTGCGTTCTACAGCCCTTACGTGTTTCAGTTATATATTTTTTCAGCATTAAAAGAAGGCATACGGAATCAGCTCCACCGGATAGTCCGACTACAACTCTTCCAATGCCTTCAAGCATGCAGTTTTTCTCAATATAAGCTTTTACCCTGTCATACATACTATTCACCGTTCCTTATCCTCCATATACCTGTCACAAGTACGGTCATATCATCTGCAATCTTTTCGTCATAAAAATATACCTCGCTCAGAATCCTCTCCGCAATCGCCTGCGGCATCCGTTCTTCTATCCCCTCTATAAGCTCCTTCATGTGTTTTTCTTTATCATAAAACGGAAGTGCGTCAAGCACTCCGTCACTCATCATAATAATATAATCCCCATCCTTAAGTTCAACGCTTTCATGGTCGATAATGCTTCCGCTTATCACACCTGCCGGAAGTGACGAGGCTTCCACCACACGCACCATACCATCCCTGCTCTTTATGAAGCTCGGAACCGCACCCATCTTAAAAAAATCCGCTTTCCCCTCGTACTCATTGATACTGCACATATCAATGGTCACCGGAATACCGCTCATATCATTGTCGGCAAATGTATCATTCAGAAGTCCAAGTGCCGACTCCTCGGAAAATCCCGCGTCTAAAAAATGCTCAAGCAGCTCGATAAACCTCGTGCTGTACTCATCAGCCGTGCTGCCACAGCCCATGCCGTCCGCAAGGCTTACAATGCTTCTGCCTCCCTCTAAGTTGATGTAGGAATAATTGTCCCCCGATATCCGTGCGAAGCCCCTGCTGCAGCCGGCATGTCCAAATAAAAGGCGGTAATCCGTTCTCTCCTCAAAAATAAATTCGCCCTCGTCCTTACCTAATACCCTTCTGCTTCCCTCCGCTGCCCGGAGCCTCTTTCCGAGTATTTCTCCGATATCCTGTGCCAGCTGTCCTGCCGTTATACAGCCTCTCTTTCTCGAAAGCCGCATGACAATCTCAATTCTTCCCTTTACCGGCTGTAAATACAGTATCCCGGACACGTTTATACTTTCCGACCTTAGGTAATCATACAGCTTTCCTTTCTGTTCCTCGCTGATTATACAGTATGCCTGTTCCTCACTGTCACCTAAAATACGCTCAAGCATAGCTGCCGTCTCTTTAAGCTGCAATGAGAGTGCTGTCCTGCCGCCACCACCATAAATGTTCATCAGTTTTCGGAATGCATCCGCATACTCCCTGAGTTTTCCCTGTGAATAGAATAAATTGTCCATTCGATTCTCCCCTTAGAATCAATCCCCTTTTATTTATCGGCAGTTCTTCTGTTTCACACTCTTATTTACCGGCAGCCGCCCTGTCCGGGCAGTTATAAGTAATTTTCCTATTTCCCGCTGTTATCATTAGCCCTGAATATCAGCTCATCCTCATAGACAAGTCCAAGCTTCTCACGCGCAAATTCCTCAATAAACTGCTTGGTTGTGACATAGATAGAGCGGGTCTGCAGCTCTTCCTTGCGCTTATTCTGCTCATCTATCTGCTGCGTAAGTGCAGCAATCTGTTTATCATAAGCAGCGTTCTTATCCGTAAGCCTGCCCGATGACCTGCTTACTACCAGACATATTATCGCCATAAGCATGATTGCAGCCACACCCGCAAGCCAGGTATAATTATGCGATATGCGCCTATTCTGCATAACAACGACGTGTTTTCCGTACTTCCTATTCTTTCGCATGACACTTTTCTGTTTTGTGTTTTTTCTTGCCATCCTTACGCTCACGTACCTTTCCTAGCTTATAATAAATAATTGTAACCCCTTTCTCCATATATTTCAATATCACGGAGACAATTACCATTCCGACAACCATCCCGGCTATCGAAAACCATCTGGCTGCGCCATCATTTGCCACAAGTATCACAGCGAACATGACAAACGCAGACAAAAACCAATACAGTACATCCTCCAAAGCAACAAAAAAACCGTGATGCTTTACAAGCCTTCTAAACACCGTCAGCACCCTGTATGCCGTCCCGAGCATAGCGCCACAGCACAGACACCATAAAAGGAAACGAAATTCATGCGCTATAAATTCCTTCAAAAGCAGCCCCTCTTTCACTTAAAAAGTCTGTTGAGGAATGACTCACCCTTTTTCGCTGCACTCATAACCTCCGAATAGACATAACTGTCTATCTTTCCGTCCACCTCAAGCTCACCCTTGTCAACCGACAGCTTTCCTACATGCAGGTCATGCCCCTTTATAGTCAGCATTCCGTACTCTGTCTCTAAAAGCACCTGATTAAGGTCAAATGAAATGACGTCCGTGACACCTGTAACACTACAGCTTTTTCTGTTGTTCGATGATATTTTATGTATTTTCCCGGATACCGGAAGCTCCTCCATAACACATCCCCCTTATATATACTTCCTGCCATATCCTAAATATATTATGGGGTTTATGTAATTATGCATAAATATTTACAGAGCACCCGCTCTACAGATACTTGAACATATCCTTGGCTTCTTCCTTCTTCGTGGTCTCCACAATATCAAGAACCTCAACCTTCACATTCTTAGTACCGAACACTATCTCAATAGTGTCCCCGACCTTGACCTCGCAGGAAGCCTTAGCCGGCTTGTCATTCACAAGCACTCTCCCCGCATCGCATGCCTCATTCGCAACGGTTCTTCTCTTTATCAATCTTGATACCTTCAAATATTTATCTAATCTCATATTATACCTCCATGTCACTGCTTTTGCAGTGACTCAAATAGTAATGAAAAACGTGCTTTTTTACGTTTTTCCTGTGTGAAATTGTAATACATCTTAGGCAGTGTCCTTTACTGCCTTAGATGTATTTTTCACACTAATCTCCTTCTTACCAACACATCGCTATAGATAATTACTAAACGCCCATTCACCAATAAACAGTTGTGCAATTTTAATAGTATACTGCCGGACCTTTTTGAAGGCGTCGGTGTTTAGCGGCTGTATTTTAGCCGCTTACGCACCGCTACGTCTTCAAATGAGTGCGAACGTGTCCGGAAGGGTACTATTAAAATTGCACAACGTCCGGGTATTGTTATTTCAATATGCAAACATCCCAAGACCACCGACGCAGCCTTGGGATGTCTTCATTCGTTCAGGATTATCACAATCAATTAAGCGTTAACTGTATCCTTAAGTGCCTTACCAGCCTTGAACTTAGGGCTCTTAGAAGCAGCAATCTTCATTGCCTTGCCTGTGCTAGGGTTTCTTCCCTCTCTCTCAGGTCTCTCAGCAACCTCGAATGTACCGAAGCCAACTAACTGAATCTTCTCACCCTTCTTTAACTCCTCAGCAACTACATCTGTGAAGGCCTTAAGTGCCTTCTCAGCATCCTTCTTGGATAACTCTGTCTTCTCAGCAATAGCTGCAACTAATTCTGTCTTGTTCATTTTAGAAAATCCTCCTGAAATAATATTGAACCTTCACAATTATTTATATATGTTTTGGCTATATTTGTCAAGAAAAAATAAGCATTTTAAGGGCATTATGCTATATACCGGCTGCTGCTTATGACTCCATCTGTTTTCCAAGAAAACCTGCTGCTGAACCGGTGAGCTTCAAGTCGGTTTCGGCAAATCTGATTTTAGGCTCCTTCGTTGTGATTATGACAGCACCTATTGCGTCACCCTCGCATATAATCGGGCTTACAGCCTGTGAGCTGTATTCATCACTCTCACCCTGTATTATGGGAATGAACCTTCTGTCATCACGCACCGCAACAAAGCTTTCCCTTGCTTCTATCGACTCCTCAAGCTGCCTGCTTATAGGCTTTAAAAGAACATCCTTCTTCGGTGCCCCCGCAAAAGCTATTACCTGATCCCTGTCCGTTATGCATACAATATTTCCCGTGCTCTGCGCCAGAGAATCTGCGTACTGCCTTGCGAATTCCCCCAGCTCACCTATCGGAGAATACTTCTTAAGTATAATCTCTCCCTCCCTGTCGGTGAATATCTCAAGCGGATCCCCCTCTCTTATTCTTAACGTCCTTCTGATTTCCTTAGGAATTACAACTCTCCCCAAATCATCAATTCTACGAACTATTCCCGTAGCCTTCATATAATAAAAATCCTCCTGTATTCTACATATTTTTCCATAATCTGTGCTATGTGGATAGTATGTGGAAATACAGGAGGAAATATACCATTAAAATTTAGTGAATACGTCCGTCTCTTTCTGAAGAGCAGACGCAATTTCCCTGTTCTCATTCATTCTTTCGTTGATATTGTCCATATCGGCAACAAGAGTCTGTGTGCTCTGTGCAGCACCATTTACACCCTTTGCACCCTCCTCAATCGCATGTGTGATGCTGCTGATTGAGTCGGCAATTGAGTCGACCTCATTCTTTAACGCATCCGTTTTTTCGGTAAACTCATTCATCACACTCTCGATATACGTTGCGTTCTCACGGTATTGTGCTCCACCTTCAACAAATGCAGCAAACTCAGGCAGTATAGATTCCTTCATATAGCTTACAAGGTTGTCAGCATTATCACTGAGGTTATGTACTGCATTGGTCACTATGCCGTTAATCTGCTGTATATGATTAGCTGTCTCACGGCTCGAATCGGCAAGCTGTCTTATCTGCTCGGCAACCACCGCAAAGCCACGTCCGGCCTCGCCCGCTCTCGCCGCCTCAATTGAAGCATTAAGTGCAAGAAGATTAGTCTGGCTTGATATATTTAAAATATCGTTAGTAAGTCCGTTTACCTGCTCAACGCTCCTGCTGTCCTCAATAGCCTGATTGAGAACATTGAGAATCTCGTTAACCTTAAGGTTCGTACGCTCCATATTGGTTCTTGCATCCGCCTCGAGCTTATCCGCACTCTCCTTCATTCCCTTGGAGTACTCATTGATCTCGCCTGATTTTCCGGCTATCTCCACTACCTTTTCAAGCACCGCCTCCGCATTCTGGTTTATCACTGAAGCCGACTCACCTATCTCCTGCATTGTGGCGGAAAGCTCCTCCGTAACCGCTGATAAGTCTGCCGCACTGTCATTCGAGGTATGAAGATTCTGCTGCACCTCCCCTACAACAGCCTCAAGCTTCTGTGAATTGATTATGATAAGCTTCATGATGTTCTGAAGCTTTTCCATAAAGGTGTTGATACCGTTTCCAAGGTCTGCTACCTCGTCATTGGAAAGTATGGTTATCCGCCTTGTAAGGTCGCCCTGTCTGTCATCTATGCCCTTAATTATTCCCTTAATTTCCTTTGTGGCAACATTGAGCTTACGTATAACAAGCATAAACACACCATATAATGTAACAAAAAGCAGCACCAGTATAAGCATAATTATGAACATACCGCGTACTCTGGCTGAGCTATACTTTGCAGCAAGCTCCGCGCTTGCTTTTTCAGACTGTGTTCCGGCATTACTCATCATAGTCTCAACCTGAGCATCCATATCGCTGCTGTACTCCGAAACAGCTCCGTTCGCAAGCTCATAGGCCGCTGTCTTCTTACTGTTTCCGCTGTATGCAAGGAGATTGGCTATCTCATGCTTTAAGCCCTCATAGCTGCTGATGAACTGTGAAAATGCCTGCTCGTCATCCTTAGGCAGTCTCTTTGAATACTCATCAAGCATAGCATCAAGCTTCGCCTCCTCAGCTCTTACTGAGTCCACAAGTGCCACCATGCTGTCAAAGTCAGACGCAATTATATGCGACAGCGCAAGTCTGTGTATAGCTGATGCTTCCTTCTGAATCTCGCTGAGGCTTGTAATATTGTACAGATTTTCCTCGACAATCTTAGTTGCCGTATCATTAACTCTTTTCAGACTATTCATCGACCAGATATTAGATACAACCGAAACTATACCAAGTATAATAACCGGAACAAGAATAATATATTTTAAGCTTAGTCTTTTTTTATTCATATCGTCTCCTCCTACCGCTCGGTAATACCTTCCACCAACTTGTCAAGCTGCTCCTGAAGCTGCGTCTTCGCCGTATTCCCGGCGAGAAGGCTGTCAATAAACCTGGTACAGGAATCCCAATATTGGTTACCGATACGCTGAAGCACTCCATACTGTGACTGTTCAATAACCGCCGCTATAGCCGGAACCTTTGCCACCTCCTCGGAAGCAGCCGCCACCTTATTGGAAGGTCCCTGATTCTGCTCTACAAATCTGAGGGTCTGATTCTGTTCATTCGTAAGCCACTGTGCAAGCTTAAATGCCCAATCCTTATTTTTTGAATAATAATTGACACCTACCATCTTGTAGCCTGTAAAGGAAGCCATCTGTATCTGTCTGCCGTTGCAGGTGTATGTAGGAAGCTTGCAGGCACCATAATCATCACCCCAGATATTCTTTACGGCAACAGCCTGCCATACACCGCTGACAGCCGCTATGACCTCTCCGTCCGCTGCCTGTGCAACCCATTCACCATCCGGCTGTGAAACGAAGCCCGGGCTTGAGATAACATTCACAATCGCCTCCGCAACATCAAGTCCCTTTATGTCTCCGTCCACGGTATTCCAGTCGCAGCTGTTGGTAATACCATCCTCGTTAATATTCATGCTAAGCCCCGTATTTCCGAAGAATGAATACATATACCATCCTGAATTAAGCTCCATAGAAAGCTTTTTCCCATTCTCCTCACGCACTGCAAGTATGGAATCGAGTGTCTTCACATCATCCTCTGTGAAATAATCCTTGTTGTAGTACAGAAAATAACCGTTGTCCGCAGTCATAGGGTATGCATATAATGTATCTCCCGCTGTCGCCGCAGCCACCGACTCTGCCACCATCTCGTCCTTAACTTCCTGTACATTCGGAACCGGTGCCAATGCACCACCTGCTACCATGGCACTGAGCTGGTCATCCGGGAACGAAAAGACATCCGCCCCATTCTGCACGTCGCCAAGCAGCACATCTCTGGTGGTTGAATCAGGCTGTGCCTCAAGCGTGATATCGAAATCCGCCTGTCCCTTATATTGCTCAATAAAGCTGTCAATCATCTTCTGTACCGTCGGGTGCTGTGCCTCCTCAGCCCACACCTTAAGTGTAATTACTCCGCTATTATTGGTATTATCGTCCTGCATTATATCCTGCGTACCGTCCGGCATACCATTATCACCTGAGGGTGCCATCACACCCTTCCCGGAGCACCCGGTAACCGTACCCAGAACCAAAAGAGCTGTAAGTACCATTGCGCTGATCTTTCTTGTCATAATATTCCTCTCCTTCTTCGTTGCTAATAATTTAATCGACAAATCAGTCCATTAAATCTATCTGGTATTAAAGAAAATTTTAACACAAAAAGGAATATTTTTCAATCTTTTCGACCAAAAACAGGCGAAAATCAGAACAAATATTCGTTATATCGCACAATAATATTATATTTTTAGTCGGAACAGCCGTATGTCTGGGTTATACTTTTATTTTCAATGTGCCACACCTCATCATATCGGGCAGCATTTTCGTTATCAATTACATGACTTACATTGACAATGGTTTTTCCCGCTATGGCAAGCAGTCCTTTTTCTATCTCATGGATGTTCCCGCTGTCGAGATGTGCGAACGGCTCGTCAAGCTTTTCCTTGTCGCAATCCCAGAACATACATATATTATTGTACAGCGTATCGGCAGACAGAAACACCTGCTGTGGCTGATATGCCGTGTGCGAAAAAAAGCTGCCGCCCATGGAAAATCACGGTGCGGCAGCTTCCTTTGTCATATCACACTTTTTGCAGAGTTTTATATATGCTCAAGTATGTTTAAAGCCTACTCAGATAAATATTTTTATATAGCTCTCGTAGCATTCTTAAGCCATTCAAGCTCCTCACCCTCGAAGTCAGGGCTGATTGCCGCAAATACCTTCGCATGGTATGCGTTCAATCTCTCCTTCTCCTCAGCGGTCATGCAGGATACATCTACGGCATCGAGGTCAAACGGAACCATCGTCAGCGGCTCAAAGCCCATGAACTGACCGTACTCGGTCTTTTCCCTCTTAACACAGAGAACAAGGTTCTCATGTCTTATACCGAACTTGCCCGTAATGTACATTCCCGGCTCATCGGAGGTAATCATGCCCTCCTCAAGCACTGCGGAAGGTCCGCCGGGTGCAATCTTGGTTCTGATGCCGTTAGGACGCTCATGTACATTGAGAAGATATCCAACGCCGTGACCTGTTCCGTGGTTGTAGTCCATGCCATTTCTCCAAAGCGGCTCGCGCGCGATGTAGTCGAGATTCTCTCCTCTTGCGCCATATAAGAACTTTGCAGCCGCAAGATTAAGATGACCCTTGAGGACAAGTGTGAACACCTTCTTCTCCTCGTCGGTAAGCTCACCGAGTGCAATCGTTCTTGTTATGTCGGTCGTTCCCTCATAGTAATGTCCGCCAGTATCTGCAAGAAGGAAGCTTCTCGGCTCAAGCCTGGCATCCGTCTCCTCGGTTGCTGAATAATGCACGATGGCACCATGAGGACCATAGCCCATAATCGGGTCGAAGCTCTCTCCAAGATATCCCGGCTGCTTCTTTCTGAACTCGTCAAGCTGCACTGCCGCACTCATCTCGCTTATATCGAGCCTGCCGACGTTCTTCTTGAGCCAGTATATAAAGTGTGTGACAGCCATTCCATCCTTCACATGAGCCTTCTTCTCATTCTCTCTCTCCGCAACAGTCTTTATTGCCTTAGGAAGCACAACAGGGCTCTGCTCCGCTCTTACATTGGCTGTGTCCGGAAGCGAATGAACGATAAGGAAGTTAGCCGTAGCCTTGTCCACAAGAACGACTGCGTTCCTGTCCACCTTCTTCAAATCGCTGTAAATATCATTATACTTTCTAAGCTCAATGCCGTCCGCTGCCAATCTGCCCTTGATATCGGCATTTAAAATGCTCTCATCAAGATAGAGAACCGCACTGTCGGCGGTCATTGTCATATATGATAAGAATACCGGATTGTATGCTACATCATTTCCACGAAGATTTAACAGCCATGCGATATCGTCAAGCGCTGTCAGAACCAGAAGGTCTGCTCCCTCCTTCTTCATCGACTCACGGATTTTTGCAAGCTTCTCCTCACGGCTCATGCCCGTGTACTCAACGGAAAGCTCCCATACAGGCTCCTTAGAGAGAGCCGGTCTGTCCGTCCATACCTTGTCGACAAGGTCCTCACCGCATACATAGGACATATTTCTTCCCTTGATGCTCTCCGTTATCCTGCCCATGAAAGCGTCAGTTACAGTTCTTCCGTCGAAGCCTATATTACTTCCGTCCTCCAGTTTATCTGCAAGGAATTCCGCTATCGTAGGCACACCCTCCTCACCCATCTTCATAAGAGTGATTGTGCTGCCCTCAAGCTGTGCTGCTCCCTGAAGAAAATATCTTCCGTCAGTCCACAAGCCAGCCTCATCAGGAAGCACTACAAGTGTTCCCGCAGAGCCTGTGAAACCCGACATAAAAGCTCTCGCCTTAAAATAATCTCCAACATACTCAGAGCCATGGAAATCGTCAGTACATATAATATATGCCTGAATATTCTTTTCCTTCATAAGTGCGCGTAACGCGCCAAGTCTCTCGACTACCGTACTCATGTGATACACCTCGCTTCTATATATTGGGACATAGGTGTCAGACCCCTGTCCCAAGTCTGGGACAGGGGTCTGACACCTATGTCCCATGCATGTATTATAGTAAATGTCGGAGGATTTGTACAGCACATCTGAATATTAGTATAATATTATGGCTCATTTACGAAAAAAGGCTCCGGCAATAATGCCAAAGCCTTTTCACTATAAAATACAATTTTACCCCGCAATACTATTTCCCGTATAAAGCTGGTAATATCTTCCCTTCTGCTCTATAAGGTCATCATGCGTACCACGCTCAATAATGCGTCCCTGCTCAAGAACCATGATGCAATCACTGTTCTTTACGGTGGAGAGTCTGTGCGCGATGACAAAGGTCGTCCTGCCGTGCATGAGCTTATCCATACCATCCTGGACCATCTTCTCGGTTCTCGTATCGATTGAGGAGGTAGCCTCATCAAGAATGAGAACAGGCGGGTCTGCTATTGCTGCCCTCGCGATTGCGAGAAGCTGTCTCTGACCCTGGCTTAAGTTAGCACCGTCACCGGTGAGCATCGTGTTGTAGCCATCGGATAGCTTGGTGATAAAGCTGTCCGCGTTGGCAAGCTTAGCCGCCGCGTACACCTCCTCATCAGTCGCATCGAGCTTGCCGTAGCGGATATTCTCCATGACCGTTCCGGTAAAGAGGTGTGTGTCCTGCAAAACTATTCCGAGGGACTTTCTTAAATCGCTCTTCTTAATCTTGTTGATGTTGATTCCGTCGTAGCGGATTTTACCATCCTGAATATCATAGAAGCGGTTGATAAGATTGGTTATTGTCGTCTTACCTGCTCCGGTGGAGCCTACGAAGGCAATCTTCTGTCCCGGCTCAGCGAACATCTTTATATTGTGGAGAACTATCTTATCCGGATTGTAACCGAAATCCACATCATCGAATACCACATCACCCTTCAATTCCTTGTAGTCGGTAATGCCTGTGTCCTTGTGATAGTGCTTCCAGGCCCACATTCCTGTACGCTTTTCGCTCTCCTTGATTGTACCGCCATCCTTGACTGCATTTACAAGTGTAACATATCCATCATCAACCTCCGGTGTCTCATCGAGAAGCCTGAATATTCTCTCACCACCTGCAAGAGCCATGATGATACTGTTAAACTGCATGCTCACCTGATTGATAGGCATGTTAAGGCTCTTGTTGAAGGTGAGGAAGCTTGCAAGACCTCCAAGTGTAAAGCCGCCGACTCCGCCGAGTGCAAGCGCACCTCCGGCTATTGCTATGATAACGAAGCTGATGTTACCAATCTGGGCATTGATAGGTCCTAAGATGTTGGCAAATTTATTCGCATTGTAGGAACTGTCGCAGAGCTCTTCGTTAATCTTGTCGAAGCGCTCCATGTTCTCCTCCTCATGGCAGAATACCTTTACGACCTTCTGACCACCCATCATCTCCTCAATAAAGCCGTTTACCTCACCCAGGTTCTTCTGCTGCTTTACGAAGTACTTTCCGCTCATTCCGGTAGCCTTCTTGGTGACAACGAGCATAAGACCTACAAGCACAAGAGTTAACAGTGTAAGCGGTATGTTAAGGATAATCATACTTGCCAGCACACCTATGATGGTGATTGAGCTGTTGATAAGCTGAGGGATACTCTGGCTTATCATCTGTCTGAGCGTATCAACATCGTTGGTGTAGATTGACATAATATCGCCATGTGCATGTGTATCAAAATATTTTATAGGAAGGGACTCCATGTGTACAAAAATCTCATCCCTTAAGCTTCTCATGGTTCCCTGTGTAACATAAACCATCATTCTTGTATTTACATAGGCTGCTATAACACCCACCGCATAGAAGCATGCCACTCTTATGATGGCGTGGAGCAGCTGCGTATAATCAGGTACGGTCTGCTGCATCAACGGCATAATATACTGGTCAATAAGTGTTTTCGTAAACATGGTTCCCTGTATCGTAGAAAATACAGTGAGTACAATACATACAAGAACCACTATGCACTGCAGCAGATAATTCTTAGCCACAAAGCCTATTATTCTTTTAAATACCTTTCCAGGATTAGCGACTGTAGGCTTCGCTCCTCTTGGCGGTCTTCCTCCCATTGGTTCCGGCATTATGCTTCACCTCCGTTTTCATCAAAATCACCGCTGCCTCCGGTCTGTGACTCATATACATCGCGGTATATAGCGTTGGAAGCAAGCAGCTCCTCATGTGTTCCGATTCCGTTGATACGTCCGTTATCCATCACGATTATGCGGTCTGCACCCTGAACACTTGAAATTCTCTGTGCAATGATAAGCTTCGTTGTCTGCGCAATCTCTGTGGCAAATGCATGACGGATCTTCGCATCGGTTGCAGTATCAACAGCGCTTGTGCTGTCATCAAGAATAAGTATCTTAGGCTTCTTTAAAAGTGCTCTGGCAATACACAGACGCTGCTTCTGTCCACCCGATACATTCGTACCACCCTGCTCGATGTAGGTGTTGTACTTGTCCGGGAATTTCTCAATAAATTCATCAGCACATGCTAACCTACATGCTCTCATGCACTCCTCATCCGTGGCGTTCTTATCGCCCCAGCGAAGATTGTCGAGTATTGTTCCGGAGAAAAGCACATTCTTCTGGAGAACAACGCTCACCTCATCGCGAAGTGTCTCAATGTCATACTCTCTTACATCTCTGCCACCGACCTTTACACTACCTTCATCCACATCGTAAAGACGGCTTATAAGGTTCACAAGGCTTGACTTGGAGCTTCCGGTTCCGCCGATGATACCGATTGTCTCACCGGATTTGATTGTGAGGTTGATATCATTTAACACTCTCTTGTCGGCGCCCTTATTGTAGCCGAAATTTACATGTTCAAATACAATTTCTCCGTCCTTTACCTCATAGCAAGGGTTATCAGGATTGGTGATATCAGGTTTCTCCTCAAGCACCTCTGCGATACGCTTTGCACTTGCCACACTCATCGAAATCATTACAAATATCATGGAAACCATCATAAGGTTCATAAGAATTGTCATACAGTAGGACAGGAGGCTCATAAGCTTACCTGTTGTGAGCAGCACACCGCCGGAGCCTACAATCATCTTCGCGCCGACCCAGCTTATAAGGAGAATACAGGTATATACCGTAATCTGCATAACAGGGTTGTTGTATGCAACCGTCTTTTCTGCTTTTACAAAAATCTTGTAGATATTGTTGCTGGCATTCTTGAATTTCTTCTTTTCATAATCCTCACGGACATAAGCCTTGACAACACGGATTGCCGATACATTCTCCTGAACACTCGCGTTCAGCTCATCGTACTTAGGAAATGCCGCATTGAAATACTTGGTCGCATGTCCTATGATGACGGCAAGAATACATGAGAGTATCACTAACGCGATAAGATATATAAATGCAATGCGCGGACTGATGATAAATGACATTATCATCGCACAGATTAAGCTCACCGGTGCCCTCATACACATTCTTAAGAGCATCTGGTATGTATTCTGTACATTTGTGACGTCCGTTGTAAGTCTTGTCACAAGTCCCGCTGTGCTGAACTTGTCAATGTTAGAAAAGGCGTAGGTCTGGATATTGTCAAACATACCCTTTCTGAGATTCTTTGCAAAACCTGTTGAGGCCTTCGCTCCGTAAACACCACCCATGATTCCGGCAAACAATCCGACCATGGCAATCACTACCATGCAGCCGCCGACCATGAGTATGTAGCCCATATCACCCTTCTCAACACCGTTGTCGATAAGTGCCGAGAGCAGATATGGAATGAGCATTTCCATAAGCACCTCTAAAATCATAAAAAAAGGGGTCGCGATGGATGCTCTCTTATACTCTTTTACATAAGCACCTAATGTCTTTAGCACTGTTCATCCTCCTTATTCATATCATTGATATTTTTTTTCATCTTCTCTATAACATTCAAAAAGACCTGTTTTTCCTCTTGTGTGACATTCTGTTCAAGCTCCTCGTGGAGCATATCGATGACGCGCACCGTAGCAGCGTGTGTCTCCTCGCCCTTTTGCGTGAGAACTATTTTCTTGCAGCGTCCATCATTATCGTCCGTGCGGCACACCAGGTAGCCCTTCCTCTCCATAAGCTGAAGTATATTGGTAACCGATGACTTGCCTATACCGAACTCCTCACCTATATCCTTCTGGTACACGTCCACATCCTTATGCCTGCTTAGATATCCAAGGATATGCCCATGCATTACCGTTACCTCGTCAAAGCCGGCCTCTACCAGCTTCTTTTTCAGCTGACGAAAAATAGTGTTGTCCATCTTCTTAATCTCGAACCCCAAATAGCGTTTCTTTTCCAACTCGTGCTCCTTTCCTCATGATGTGGCTTAGATAAAAACCCATACATAACGGACATGGTGCCATTATCTATAGCCCGGTTATCCGTTAAAAGCCTTAACCTTCAGCAAAAAACTGTTCGAGGTCGAACAGTTTGATACTGAACTGTTCGACCTCGAACTATTATAATTTTAATTTTTTTTAAAGTCAAGAATTTTTTTCCATCGTTGGCTGTTTTCATCACGCAGCATGCGTATCCTGTCGTGGTCGCTTATGCCGTCTCCTATCGGCTCAATCCTGTCCAATATATGCACGTCAAAATATCTTCTCTCCATACCGCCTGTTTTTTTTCCTGTACAATGTCCAGTATCTCCTGCATCGCGGCAGGTTATAAAAAGAGGAAGAACCGGCACATTATTTTTCACGGCATAGTAAAATGCACCGTTTTTCAGCGGGCGCGGTCTGTCATAGCCCCACCACTCAGACTGCTCCGGAAATACGAGGACGCAGTCGCCTTTTCCAAGATAGTACGACACAGCACCATTGAACCGTCTCACCAGCCTGTGTCCCCGTGGAAACGGCATTATACCGAACGCCCTCATGTACTCACCGAGCCGCCCCCTCCGATTGTTAAAATCCGCCACCATGACCTTGAGCTGCCGTCCCCGCAGCACACCACTCCTTTTGAGTGCCCATTCTACCACCAGTGCATCGAGCTTGTTTATGTGGTTGCAGGTGATTATCATGCCATGATTATCTTCACCGAACTCTCCCTCACCCTCTTGGTAAAAGCTATAAATTCGCGTGCGGAATATGAAGCGGTTCACAATCCACATAAACGGCTTGATTATAAACGTGCGTATCAATGCCTGCCGGAACTTTAAAGCCCCCGTCGGAATATAAGGAAATTTTTCATCGACCGGAAGGCTGCTGCCGTAATCTACCGGGTCAAGATGTGCATTGAAATCCCCCCTTTTCTCCGCCTCCTTTATCTTCACAAGCACATCGGGTGTTGTGTATGCAAGCTTAAAATAATTCATCAATACTGCACCCTCCCGATTTTCTCCCAGCCTTTCGGATTCACGCCAAGCACCGCACGCCCCACGATGAGGATGTATTCCATGTAAAAAAATGGGTGCACCAGCATTAGGCACAGCTTATTAAACCATGACAGTCCGATATTTTTCCAGTCTGCAAGCACTGCCATCACGGACAGCGCAAAAAAAGCGGTATAGATAAGCATGAATGCCGCCGCTGCCTGCCATATTCTAAATGTAACCAGATTAAATACTGCCGCCACGGACAAGGTTCCGATGTATGCATACACAAGCCACAGTGACAATATATAATAATTATCGATAAAAGCCCTCACACCGCGGCGTTTTAGAAGCTTGCGACAGTAGAGCCTGTCTGCAGCCACCATTCCTGTCATCCAGCGTGTTCTGCGCTTATTGGTGTCCGTATGCGATGGTGTCTCCTCAAGATACAGCTTCGCAAATGAATAGTGAAAGGTCTTTATCCCCTTGCACGCACAGTCGCGCTGCAGCTCCATGTCCTCCGTGAGCGTCTGTCTGTAAATCCATCCGCCCCACTCCTCGACCAGATCTCCTCTTATAAGTATTCCCGTTGTTATCGGCATAGTGGTGAGCCCGAGCGCGCTCTTGTACCTGTTCCCAAGCTCATCTATAATCGGCCATACCAGGCCATTCTGACAGGTTATGGCATTTACCACTTTTTCTGAAGCGCTGTTTACATAACCCATGCTATAATTTCCGACCAGCTTCCGCCCCGTTATCACCTGCGCCCCGCTTGCAAGCGCATCGTTCATATTTGCCAGGAAATCCACATCAAGCCGGCAGTCCGCATCGACGATTATATAACCATCATACTTCTTTCCCGCTGCCAGAATATGTCTTATGCAGTAATCAAGACAATCGCCTTTGCTCTTCTGCGCCTCATCAACATACACCTTCGCCCCAATCTCCCGCGCATAGTCAATCACCTCGTCGCGCGGATTTTTCACAACCACATAGGTGTCGAACAGACTATAATCCGCACTATAACTCTGCTCCTCTATACTCTTAAAAAGCGGCAGCACCGCCCTGCCCTCATCACGCGCCGGAACAATGAGCGCAAAGCGGTGCCTCTTTTCACCTGTCAGCCTCTTCTGCGGAAAAATCCACCAAAACCAACCAATCAGCCGCGGAAAATACAGTACCAGAAATATTATTGTAATAAAAATCAAAAAATTGTTTTCCATATATTATCCCCTTTTTAATCAGCTGCACTGCAAAATTTACATGCATATAAATGTTTTAAATATATTATCTAACATACAAATAAATTTGATTTCTCTGCCTCCCATAATCTATATATACCTAATCGCTACTATGTTGGAGACAGAACATGCTCTGTAAACTTAGCGTGTTTAACGTATTATATTTTTTATCTTCTCATACTGCTCTAATATCTCATCGTGCGCATGAAGCTTATATATACTGTGCAGCTTCTCAATCTCCCAAGGTTTCACATTTACTGTGTGAATATACGGAAATATTCGGAGAGATTTGCAGAAATGCTGCAGCACGGTGTTTGGTCTATAACGCTTCTGCTCATTATATTTTTCGGGGAGAAAGAGCTTATTTTTACATACGCGGTTCAGCGCGGTCTGGTCTGGAAAGAACATTTTTCTCTCGCGGCACATTTTTCTCGCATTTTTAAATAAACCATTTTCACGACATCGCGGCATATTAAAAAGCAGCACGCCCGTGTTCATGTAATTATATTCAATAAACCATTTCCCGAGAAAATCCCTCACACCGGCTATCTCAAAATCAGATATACCCATGTTGTAAAGCGGCTCTATATCATCGCAGGCGACCACATCCGCGTCGAGGTAGAGAAGCCTGTTCACAAGAATGTCGTCCGCATACAGCCGCAGCATGGAATACGGCGTGTATACCGTGTCCTTATTGACCCAGCCGGCAAGCTCATTTTTAAAATCTTGCGTTTTATCAATCAGCAAAACATGACTTTGCGGGCACACACCCGTCACAATATTCTCGATAATTCTCGCCTGCTGCCAGCATATCGGTGTGTAGTCCTCGCGCATATTTTCAAGCCCTGCGGTAAAAATGTAAATATTTAACTCGCCCTTATAATATTTTGTTATGGAAAGAACAGCTATCAGTATGCCGTCAAAGGCGCGTGAATTGCCGCAGAACAGGATATTCATGGGAGCCTCCTTAGATTAATAATTCAATCCGTTATCCGCAATCCGCTTTGTTGCTTTATAATAGTAAAATCACTTGTTCTTAATATATTCTACTTTCTCATAGGTGGAATTTTCACTGCGCGCCGTCATGGCATCGTGCACTTGATTTCGCAATTTCACGGCAGCTTGTCTTGGGTTTATTGTGGTGTCCGGATAGAAAGGTCCGTCAATATATATTGTGATTTTTGTCCTGAAAAGGTGTTTCTGATAAGTTATGGTAAAAGAAAATGCAGGGCGGTCATATATTACCGGATAACGGAAGGAGCTCTCGTTAAAAGGACGAATTCTCGTGTAATAAGGCCAGATATGTGCCTCGGGGTAAATATAAACCGGGTGTCCCGTGCCGATGTAGTTCTCAAGCTCCCCAAGGAAATTTTTCATGCCCCCGAGCTTATTAGGTATCGGAAAGGCACCCAGCATCTCCATGATATTTTTTGTGCCATAGAGGGAGACATTGTCCGGATGTGCCAGTATGATGGCTTTCCTCGGGAAGCTTATGCATGCCGGAATGTAGCCATCCCCCGGGACCTGGGTATGATTTCCATAGAAAAATGCCGGTCTGCACCTGCCATCACCGCCATCCCGTAGTCCGCACAGCTTATCTTTCCCCTCTATCCTCATGCAGAACCGGAGCTTCATGTATATAAAGGCAGCCGGAGTCATTATTATGTGATACAACACCCACGCAGCCACCTTCCACAGCCTTCCGTGGCTGTAGCGGTAATTTTCATCGACAGTTATCGTGTTCCTCTTTATGCCGGAAAATTCATCCTCCAGCTCGTTGTCATAGTAATATACTTTTCTGTGCTTCATGAGGAATATTATTTACATAAAAAATTCAATTTATTCTATATGTCTGATGACATTCTATGATTTGCAAAATGCATAAGTTAAATCATTTTTTTCGTTCACCATATTCCTTTGGCAATTTACCCGACCATGTCTGACAAATTGATGCAAACTAATATTTACAATCCCCATCAAAAAAAATATAATAATACATATCAAAAACTAATATCACAAACACAAGGAGCTCCCATGAAAAAATCCTTCACCAAAAAAATAACCAAAAAAAATATTTTTTACATAATTCTCATATGTTTCATCCTATCGGTCATACCGCTGTATGTAATCGGGATGTACGCGCACCCAAGCGTTGACGACTATTACTATGGGACTGAGACGGTGCAGGTCTGGAATGAAACCCACTCCTTCGCGTCGGTTGTAAAATGCTCCTTCGACGAGATGATTAACACCTACAATATATGGCAGGGCAATTTTTCAGCAATCTTCCTCATGCGCCTGCAGCCTGGAATATTCGGTGAGCAATACTATTTTATTGCGCCGCTTATACTTCTCAGCGCGTATATGGGCTTTTCGATTTTCTTTTTTTACACCGCGCTGAAAAAAATATTCAAGGCGGACAGCTACCTTGCCGCGACTGTGGGAATCTGCCTCACCTTCGTGTCAATGCAGCTGTGCGCGACACCGAGCGATTCATTTTACTGGTTTAACGGTGCTATATATTATACATTTTTTTACAGTCTCATGCTGTTTCTCTTTGCGCTTCTTATAAGAATGAGAACCGCCAAAGCTGCCGGCACGATTATCCTCACTGCAATAAGCTCTGTATCTGCCTTTCTTATCGGTGGAAGCAACTACGCAGCTGCGCTTTTCATGTGCATTATTCTGGCTCTGAGTGCGGGTGCCGCGGTTTATTTTGTAATACTTAGGAAAAATAAGGTCATCCGTCCTTACCATATGGCGGCATACATCATCGTCGCAGCCGCAGCCATGGCAGGACTTTTTATAAGCATGGCGGCACCGGGAAACGCTCTGCGCCAGCAATCCGTTGGCGGAAGCACCGGCATTGTAAAGACCTTCGTCTACACCTTTGCATTCGGCGGTTACAGCATCGCCAAAGTGTTGAATGCTCCATGCCTTATATTTTTTATATGCATGATTCCGGTATTTTACCGCATAGCAAGGCGCAGCGGCTTCACCTACAGATATCCTCTCCTCGTCGCAGTGTTCACCTTCGGTCTGTACTGCTCAATGGGAACGCCTGTATTCTACGCGCAGGGGTTGCGCATGCCGTACAGAATGATGAACATTATATTTTTTGCCGCGTATGTTCTCATCACCTTTAACCTTATATATTTTCTGGGATGGATTGGTAACAAGTTTGAAAGTAAAACTTACAAACAACTTATTGGTGGCAGTACTGCAAGCTATGCTTGCGGTATGCAGGGGTATAAGTTTGAAAGTAAAACTTTCAAACAACTTATTGGTGGCAGTACTGCTTGCGAAGAACCGGCTATGATAAAAACGGATAGAGCGTGTATAATCCTTGAAAAGGTCATTGATTGTTTTTTTGAAAAAATAAAAGCAAGCCGCAAAAACACCCTCCTCGCGCTTGCCATAAGTCTCTGTGCCTTTGTAATCGCCTGCATAGGCTGTATAGAGGTCGGTGAGACGGAATATAAGAGCGGTGACGCAGGCTTTGGCAAGCTTCCTCTGTCCGCCGCTGCAACACTCTCACTCATAAACGGCGACGCCAAAACCTATGACTGCGAACTGACTGCCCGCGATGAATACCTAAGAAGCACAGGCGATGACGAACAGTTCGTGACTGTTCCCGCCCTGTCGAAACGCCCTGCACCGATATACCACTCCGACATAACCGATGACCCCGGCGACTGGCACAATGCACATGTGGCTATGTATTACCGGAAGGAGTGTATATGGACGGAGTGATAAATTGTTAATAACTCTTAAACCTTGGCTTAACAGTGATAAGGAAGTAATTCTTATTTTTACTGTTGGCTGACAGATTCGGGTGTGCAGGGCAACCGTAAGGCTGCAAAAGCTGTCTGTTTCCAACAGAAACAGACAGCTTTTAATTTGCGTTGAAAGCATCTCGCTGTTTTCTCTCGAGTGGGGCGGTCTTCCCACGGACCGCCCCGCGAAGCCGTTACGGCTCCCTGATGTTGGGTGGGGTGGGGCCGGGGGGGCATGGACAAG
>OGPP01000192.1_pt1 | contig 74454 bp, 46 predicted proteins | sample 1553021 | NCBI WGS metagenome assembly OGPP01 (sample SAMEA2580217, study PRJEB22360) | human gut metagenome | biome: human gut; feature: human-associated habitat; material: faeces | place: Denmark | collected 2008/2010
GTATCGGGCGGCTCGGCAATCAAAATCATTGGGGCATCCGCTACTGGTTAGCTTGCCCCTCGAGCATACCGTCGAGGGTACGCCAGGCGAGCTCGGCGCACTTGACGCGGGCGGGCATGTGCGAGATGTCCTGAAGCTGGGCAGCCTCGTCCAGGTCTTCCAGGTCTTCCTCGGAGAGCTGCTCGCCGCGGATCATGGCCAGGAAAAGCCCTGCCAGACGACGTGCCTCCTCGACCGTCTCGCTGGTGATGAGGTCGGCCATGATGTCGGCGCTGGCCTGGCTGATGGCGCAGCCATGACCGGTAAACGAGGCCTCCTCAATCACGCCGTTCTCGACACGCAGCTGCAAGGTGAGCTCGTCGCCGCAGCTGGGGTTGATGCCTTCGTGCTCGTGCGTGGGAGCGTCCATCTCGTACTTATAGTCGGGGTGCGAGTTGTGCTCCATAAACGTGGTGGAGGTGTACAGATTACCCATTGAACGTGCTCCAAACGTGATGCAGGCCGGCGATGAACTTATCGATGTCGGCCTTGTCGTTGTAGAAGGCCACGCTGGCGCGGCAGCAGGCGAGGTTCTCGACGCCCAGCCAGGTAAGCAGCGGCTGCGCGCAGTGGTGACCGGCGCGGATGCAAACGCCGTCCATGTCCATGATGCTCGCGACATCGTGCGGGTGGATGCCCTTGACGTTAAAGCTGACGACGCCGTGATGGTTGTCCCAGTAGATGGAGCCGATGATCTGGACAAAGTCGAGCTGCATGAGCTCGCCCATCAGGTAGTGGACGAGTGCCTGCTCGCGGGCCTGAATGTTCTCGTAACCCACCGTGTTGACCAGGTAGTCGAGTGCTGCGCCTGTGGCGAAGATGCCGGCGGCGTCCTGGGTGCCGGCCTCAAATTTCTCGGGGACGGGCGCCCAGACGGCGTCCTGCTCGGTGACGGAATCGATCATCTCGCCGCCGGTGAGCATGGGCGGCATGGCGTTGAGCAGGTCCATCTTGCCCCACAGCACGCCGATGCCCATGGGGCCCATGGTCTTGTGCGCGCTAAAGGCAAAGAAGTCGGCGCCCAGGTCGGCCACATCGACCGGCATGTGCGGCAGCGACTGCGCGCCGTCGACGACCAGATAGCCGCCGTACTTGTGCACGAGCTTGCCGAGGTTCTTGACCGGGTTCTCGACGCCCAGCACGTTGGAGACCTGTCCCACGGCCAGGATTTTGGTCTTGGGACCCACCTTGGCAAGAACCTCCTCGGTGGTGAGCTGGCCGGTCTTGGTGGGGTAGAGGTAGACGAGCTTGGCACCGGTCTCGCGGCAGACCTGCTGCCACGGAATCAGGTTGGAGTGGTGCTCCATGATGGTGATGACGACCTCGTCGCCGGGCTCCAGCACCGTGGGCGCAAAGCTCTTGGCGACCAGGTTGAGCGACTCACTCGTGTTGCGGGTGAAGACGACCTCGTTGGCCTGGGAGGCGCCGATGAGGTCGGCGATCTGATGACGCACCTTCGCGATGGCATCGGTGGCCTCGACGGACAGCGAATACAGGCCGCGCAGGGGGTTGGCGTTCATGCGCTGGTAGAAATCGCGCTCGGCGTCGAGCACACAGGCGGGGCGCTGCGCGGTGGCGGCACTATCGAGGAAGGCGATTTCGGGGTGCTGCTGGAACAGCGGGAACTGCGCCTTGTAGGGATTAGTCTCTATGTCCACGGTGGGCCAGCCGCGCGAAGCCTCGTCGCTGGCGTCGAGCTCCATGGGCTCGGGGGCGGTGCAGGTATCGCATTTTACGTGCTCGGTATCGATCATGCGAGCTCCTCTTCAAAGTTATCGATCAGGTTGTTGCCCAGGCGGACGACGGCGGCGCGGGTGCGCTCATCGGTGGCGGAAAGCGCGGCGTCCTCCAGCTTGGCGCGGATGAACAGGTCCTCGGCGGCGTTTTGGTCAAGGCCGCGGCAGGCGAGGTAGAACAGCTGCTCGTCGCGGACGTGACCGATCGTGGCGCCGTGGTTGCCGGCGACGTCGTCCTCGTCGCACAGGATGACGGGGACGGTCTTGTTGTCGACGCCCTTGTTGGCGAGCAGTACGGTCTCGCGCTCGGTGCCGGTTGCGCCCTTGCAACCGTGCACGAGGTCGATGGTGCCGCGGTAGACCTTCTTGGACGTGCCGGTCAGCACGCCGTTGGCGTCGATCTCGCACTCGGTCTTGCGCCCGCGGTGGCGCAGCTCGTAGTTAAAGTCGCGCACCTGCTCGCGGGCGCCCAGGTAGTCGGTATCGATCGTCACCTTGGCAGTGTCGCCCAGCAGGTCGCCGGCAAGGCCGGTGGCGCTGGCGCCGGCACCCAGGACGGTGTGCTGCACGTTGACGCGCGCGCCCTCGTCCAAGAACAGGCCGGTGTCGTCAAGCGCGATCCAGCTGTCGTCGAGCGTCTGAGTGCAGGTCACGTTGACGGTGGCGTACTCGTGGGCGCACACGCGCAGCACGGAACCCACGACGCCCTCGCCGGCAACGGGAGAGTCCAGGGCAATCTGCAGGTCGAGCGTTGCCTGCGGACGGGCGACGACATCGATAGCGGCGATGGCCGCGGCAGCGTCGACGCCACTCACGCGCACGGTAACCGTGGCGTGCTGGTATGTGGGCACATCGATGACGATGCGCTTGGTGACGTGGTCGGCCAGGTAGGTGTAGGCGGCCTCACCCATACCGGTTTCGAATGCCTCAGCAGGGGAGAGCTCCTCCTCGAGCTTGATGGCACCGGCCTGGTAGACGGAGGTGGCTGGCACGTCGAGCTCGGTTTCGGGCGTGATGCGGGCGCGATCGGCGGCATCACCGGGCGCAGCGGCACGGCGCTCGGGGAAGCGTTCGGCCATGGCTTCCATTGCGGCGTCGAAGGCGTCGGCCGAGCCGGCAAACTGCTCGTCCAGGCCCTCGACCTCGACGGCTTCTGCGGGGGCGGCGGCAAGCTCGTCGGAAAGCTCGAGCTTGGTCTGGTTCATCTTGAGCCAGCCCCAAGTGGCGGCCGGCATCGCATTGACGCCCCCGATCTCCTGCAGCACGCCGTCTCGGGGCTCCGACCCTCCTCGCGTACCTTTAGTACGCCTCGTCGGGCTCGTCGCTCCCGATACGTCGCACTGCAGAAGCTCGGATGACGTAAATGCGTTCGGCGTGTTCATGGTCTGTTTCATTATCCGATCGCTCCTTCCATCTCGAGCTTGATCAGGTTGTTCATCTCGACGGCGTACTCAAGCGGCAGCTCCTTGGAGACCGGGTTGGCAAAGCCGTTGACGATCATGGTGCGGGCCTCTTCCTCCGAGATACCGCGGCTCATCAGGTAGAACACCTTGTCGTCGCCGATGCGGCCGATGGTGGCCTCGTGGCCGATGTCGACGTTCTTGGCGCGGATGTCCATGGCGGGGATGGTATCGGAGCGGCTTTGGTCGTCGAGCATCAGCGACTGGCAGCTCACGGTTGCCTTGGATCCCTCGGCTTTGGGCGTGGCCACGATAGAGCTACGGAAGGTTTGGATGCCGCCGCTCTTGGAGATACCCTTGGTCTCGACTGTCGCCGAGGTCTCGGGCGCGTTGAGTACGACCTTGCAACCGGTATCGAGGTTCTGGCCGGCGCCGGCAAAGGTGATGCCGGTAAAGCTCGAGCGGGCGCGGCGGCCGTTGAGCACGCTCATGGGGTAGAGATAACCCACGTGGCTGCCGAAAGAGCCACTGATCCACTCGATGTCGCCGTCCTCGTCCACGCGCGCACGCTTGGTGTTGAGGTTGTACATGTTTTTGGACCAGTTTTCGATGGTCGAGTAGCGCAGGTGCGCGCGCTTGCCCACAAAGAGCTCGACGGCACCGGCATGGAGGTTGGCCACGTTGTACTTGGGTGCGGAGCAGCCCTCAATGAAGTGCAGGTCGGCGTCGTCCTCGACGATGATGAGCGTGTGCTCAAACTGGCCGGCGCCCTTGGCGTTGAGGCGGAAGTAGCTCTGCAGCGGGAAGTCGAGCTTGGTGCCCTTGGGCACGTAGACAAACGAGCCGCCCGACCACACGGCGCCGTGCAGGGCCGCAAACTTGTGGTCGGTGGGCGGGATGAGCGTCATAAACTTCTCGTGGATGAGCGGCTCCCACTGCGGATCGTGCAGGGCCTCCTCGATGCCGGAGTAGACGATTCCCATCTTGGACGCGGTATCTTGCATGTTGTGGTAGACGAGCTCGGAGTCGTACTGTGCGCCGACGCCCGCCAGGTAGCTGCGCTCGGCCTCGGGAATGCCCAGGCGCTCAAAGGTGTTTTTGATGTCGTCGGGCACCGACTCCCAGTCGTGCTTTTGGTCGGTGTTGGGCTTGACGTAGGTGACGATGTTGTCCATGTCTAGGCCCTCGATGGAGGGGCCCCACGTCGGATCCGGGAAACGGTTGAAGATCTCGAGGGACTTGAGGCGCAGGTCGAGCATCCACTGCGGCTCGTCCTTCTTGGCGCTGATCTCGCGCACGATGTCGGGCGTGATGCCGGCGTCGAGGCGCTCGAAACCCTCCTCGCCATAGGTGAAGTCGTAGAGGCTGCGGTCGATGTCCGCGACCTCGGGGCGGTTCTTGGTCATTGCGTCGCCCCTTTACGCCTGCTGCTCGGCAGCGGCGGCCTCGGCCTGGGCGCGCTGCTCGGCGGCCTCGCGCTCGAAAGTCTCAAAGCCGTTCTTGTCGATCCAGGGGATCAGCGAGGCGTCGTCCTCGCGCACGATATGGCCCTTGACCATAACGTGGACGCGGTCGACGTCCAGGTGTTCCAGGATGCGCGTGTTGTGCGTGATGATGAGCATGGATCCGTCGCAGCTCTTGCGGTAGGCGTCCATACCGTGGCTGACGGTGGACAGGGCGTCGACGTCCAGACCGGAGTCGGTCTCGTCCAGGATGGCGAGCTTGGGCTGCAGCAGCAGAAGTTGGAGCATCTCGACCTTCTTCTTCTCGCCGCCCGAGAAGCCCACGCCCAGCTCGCGGTTGAGGTAGGCGGTATCCATGTTGAGCTCGGCTGCGAGCTCCTTGACGCGACGGCGGAACTCCTTGCCCTTCATCTCCAGGCCGGGGCGGCCGGCGATGCTGGCGCGCAAAAAGCTTGACAGCGGCACGCCGGGGATCTCGACCGGTGCCTGGAAGCTCAGGAACAGGCCGGCGCGGGAGCGCTTGTCGGTGGTGAGCTCGGTGATGTCCTGGCCGTCAAAGACGATGCGGCCGTCATTGACGGTATAGGTTGGGTCGCCCATGACCAGGTGGCCGAGGGTGGACTTGCCGGCGCCGTTGGGGCCCATTAGCACATGGGTCTCGCCGGTGGCGACGTTGAGGTTGACGTTGTGGAGGATGGTCTTCTCGTCCACGGAGGCGGTGAGACCCTCGATGGAAAGCAGCGGATTTGCGCTCATGCTGTCCCTCTCTGTATATGGTGTACTCATAGGTGTACGAAACCCTAGGAATCTTCTCGGAATAAAGTTACTATGGGTTCGGCGTTAGTCAAGGGAAAACCCGACTAATCCACTCGACTTTTCAGATTGTGGGACAAATTCATCGGCAGTGCTTGTCCCCAGCGTTATGGAAGGGTAGGTATGCTCATTTCTTCCAAGGGCCGCTATGCCCTCCGTTTGATGATTTATATCGCAGCGCTTGGTGACGCCGAGGGCAAGATTGCTCTGCGCGAGGTCGCCGACCGCGAGCATATCTCGCAAAAGTATCTGGAGCAGCTGGTTCGTCCGCTTATGAAGACTGGCCTGCTTAAGAGCGTGCGTGGCAAGGGCGGCGGCTACATGATGGCCAAGGACCCGGCCGAAGTGCGTGCCGGCGACATCTTGCGTGCCGTCGAGGGCAGCACGGCCCCGGTGGCGTGCGATGGCATCGATAACAGCTGTACCCGTAGCGACCTTTGCTCGACCGTCAAGTTCTGGCGCGGTTTGGACGACGTGATCGAAAAGTACGTCGACGGCGTGACGTTGGCCGACCTGGCCACCGTCCCCGAAATCAACTTTGACATTAAGCTGTAGCTCGAGAGCAATTCCTTAAGATTTCGCGGAGGGTTGTTGCCGTTTACCGATGGGTTGTTGTGCAACAAACGGGGAGCTGTAATACTGAATCCATCTTTGCAAACTGCACTTTAACCACACCAATGCAGGGAGGATGTATGCAACCCAAGCATTCCGCGATTGTTGCGGGCCTGACGCTGGCGCTTTCGTTTGGCGCCGTTGCCGCACCCGCAACCGCTATAGCCGAGGAGCCCACGCCGGGTGTTGCCTCGGATGCCACCGATATCGATAAAGGCCTCTACACCCAGCAGTCTTTCTCGGGCGTGCTGAGATCGGTTCAGGGTGTTTCGTTTGTCAATGTGACCGACGAGATGAAGTACTTTACCAAGTACGAGAGCCACGGCAATTACAACCAGGGTTTTTCGTATGGCGACGGATACAACGCTCTGGGCTATTACCAGTTCGATCGCCGTTGGTCGCTTATTCCGTTTATGAAGCAGGTCTATAACTACGACTCTGCTAAGTACAGCATGCTTAAGGACGCGATTGACCGCGGTGGCGAGATTTCCAACGGAAGCAACCCCATGTATGCGAACGGCCAGCTTACCGAGCTGGGCCGCATCGCGCAGGATGCCTTCCTGGGTGCTTACAACACCGATCCGGCGGAGTTCTCGGCGCTGCAGGATGCCTATGCGTATAACTCCTACTATGCGGTGACCGAGTCGTGGCTTAAGAACGCTCTGGGCATTGATATTTCCGGTCGTGCCGACTGCGTCAAGGGCATGGTGTGGAGTATCACCAATATGTGCGGCACGGGTGGCTGCCAGGACTTTTTCCGTTGGGCGAATCTTTCCAACAGCATGACGGACCGCGAGTTTGTGACGGCGCTTTCGAACAGCGTGGTTGATAACGTGGCGCGCAAGTATTCGAGTCAGCCTCAGTACCATGAGGGTCGGAAGAATCGCTATAAGAACGAGCTCAAGGACTGCCTGGTCTACATTGCCGAGGACGAGGCCGCTGCGGCAACGCCTGTGGAGCCTGAGCCCACGCCGGCGCCTGGTCCGAGCATGGCGCCCGCTGCTCCCGCCGCACCGACACCTGGTACCGATGCCGATGCGGGCGATAGTGGCGATAACGATGCGCCCTCGACTGATACGGGCAGCGATGATACCGGTAACGGTGGGGCTACGTCTGGTGGCACTGCGGCCGGTGGCGCTTCTGGCGATTCGTCGACTTCTGGCTCCGACGGCGCTACGGATGGCACGACATCTGGCTCTACTGATGTGGACACTTCTAACGGTGCCGGCGATTCCTCTACCGGTGCTGGCTCTTCTAACGGTTCTGGCTCCGATGCATCCGAGGGCGATTCGAGCGAGGGCTCCGACACCGGCGATTCCTCGACGGAAGATAAGCCTTCTGCCGGAGAGCAGCTTGGCTCCATGCTGGGGTCGTCTTTAACGGCGGGCATTAACGGCAGCTCTTCTTCTGATGAGGGAGCGTCTGAGCAGGGCTCCGGCTCCAATGTCGACGGCGCCGCAGATGCTTCCGCCGATGCGGGTGCAAAACAGTCCGACGCCGATGCTCAGAAGGTTGACGACAAGAACGTCACCTCGACTACCACGACGACTACCACGACCACGACGACCAAGTCCTCGGGCGGCAACATGCCCAAGACGGGCGACCTCATCGTGATGGCGAGCCTTGCCAGCGCGAGCTTGGCGACGCTTGGTGCCTCGTCCATTGTGAGTGGTAAGCACAAACTTGATCAGCAGAAGAAGGCTGCTGGCCAGAACGGATCCGAGGAGTAAGATTCTGGTCGTCCGATAATCTAAGAACTAGGACGGGGTCCGGTACGGCTGTATCGGACCCCGTTTTGTTGTGCAACGATTTGTTATGCCCCATCGGGGCTCTTGTTGCTACCGTTGCCCGAAACGTCTGCATGACGGCATCATTGCGGTTGAGTTGCTCGATACAATGGGCATCGTGCTGTTTTTTAGGGAGAAGTTACGGTGTCTGAACAGGCGATTTATGGTGATGCTGCCTACTATGGCGTAGAGTTGATCAACCGCTCGGGTAACGGGGCACTGCCGGTCGGCGAACATGACTTTGCCGAGGCCATGGATCGATGCGTGTTAGTTGACAAGACGATGTTTATTGCCGATGTCTTGGATGCTGATGCTTCCGTTGTGGCGTGTTGCCGGCCCGAAGGCTTTGGAAAGAGCATGAACCTGTCGATGCTTAAGGCTTTTCTGGAGCGACCCACGGTCGGACAGGTCGATCGGGGCCTGTTTGCTGGTTCCCAGATTTGGGATGCGGGCGGCGGGCGCTATCGGGATGAGTATGCGTGCTATCCGGTGATATCGCTGGACTTTTCTGGCGCAGCGAGGTGCGGCGCCAGCGTCGTCGGCGTCGTGCGTGACGCTCTTTCGGGTGAGTGCGCTCGCTTGTTGGCGCTTTTGGAGGCTCCGGATTTACCGCGAGATAAGATGCGTCACATCGAACGCGTTGCGCGTGGTGTGGCAAGCGATGCCGAGGTTGACTCGGTGCTCGGTGTGCTTATTGAGCTGCTGGAGATGGTTTGCGACGAACAGGTTGTGCTGCTCGTTGATGGATACGACGCGGCGTGGTTGGACCGTTCGAACGCGAGGAGCTCTTCCGGAGCCGATCCGGCGGAGCTGCTCGACCACGTGCTGTTTGACGCCATTGCCGCTGCGGGCAATTCGCTACGCTTGGCTTGTCTGATGGGGGAGCGTCCCGGTCCTGCCGAATTGGCACTTTCTTCGCGCGGCTGCTCGTATTGTCTGTCGACGCCGCTCTCGACGTGGTGTGACCGGTGGTTCGGCTTTTCGGATGACGAGGTTCAGGCTCTGCTAGGCCATGCTGGACGTGGGGAATTCCTGGATGACGCGCGTGGATGGTTCGAGGGATACCGATTTGGCGGGATTTATTGCTCGAGTCCGGCGCGTGTGATCGATTTCTTGAATCGCGGTTGCACTCCGCCGGTGCGGGCAGATTTGTATGGATACGCTGATAACCTGAGCAGGGAGGTTGGTGACTGGAATCTCGAGAGGCTTTCGACTCTGTTCGATTTACTTGAACCGCATGGATGCGTTGAGGCTCCGCTTTGTCTGGGTGCCGTCGTGTCGAATGACGCTTGCGTCGACGATGTTTGGACCGCGTTATACCTGTCCGGCTTCCTAACGACGGATATGGTTGAGGAGCCAGGAAACAGCGCTCGCTCCCGTGCTCTGCGTCTGCCCAATGGCGAGCTTCGCCAGGCTTTGCGTCTCGTGATTATTGAATGGTTTGAGTGCGCCGCCGAGGATGTGCGGGACGTCGACGCGTTTCGTGACGGGTTGTGCCGCGGGGACGAAAACACGGTGCGACAGGCGCTGCGTCGAATTCTAGGTGACGCGGGAGTCGGCGCGGTCGGGATGAATTCGCCGTTGCCATACCACCTGCTGTTGCAAGGGCTTTGCTTTGGCATGCCGGGGTATGCCAATCCGTCATCCAATAGAAAGCGCGGGGCGGATCGCTGGGATATCCAGGTGCTCCCTACGGGCGCTGTGTTCGACGTAGCCGACACGATCGGCATGCTCGACGAGCGCCCGCTTATCACTATGAACATGATGTATGACCCCGGTGTGGATACCCTGGGTCTGGAGCTGTTGGCCGTTCAGGCGCTGCTCGATATTGAACGTGACGGTATCGACGAGATTCGCGTGCCACGACCAGGTGTCGGCCGCGTGCGCTGGGGCTTTGGCTTTGACGGGCAGCACGTGTCCGTAGTGTGCCAGCGGCTGTAGGGGGCGGGCGGTTGAGCAGTTTTTTAGCTGCTAATATCGCTGTGCTAGGATTAAACAGTTCTGATTTGCGTTCCCAAAGGGGTTTAAGTGCCGAGCAATTTGCATTCTGATGAGCGTATAGAGGTCTCAGTTATTGTCCCGTGTTTTAATACGGCACAGTTTCTCGATCAGTGCCTGACGAGCATCGAGGCCGATGACTTCGCATCGCTTGAGGTCATTGTCCTTAATGATGGCTCGACTGACAACTCATTGGAAATCATGAGGCGTCACGAGAAAAAAGATTCCCGAATTCGCGTTATTGATAAGCCGAACCAGGGGTATGGCGCTACGGTCAATCGGGGTATTGAGGAGTCTCGAGGTGCATACATTGCCATTGTCGAGCCCGATGATTACCTTAAGCCTGGTATGTATACAAGACTGATGGACCTTGCCCATGCATACGGAGAGCCCGATGTTGTGAAGTCGGCATATTGGCGTGTGTGCATGCCCGGTACTCCACAGGAGAACGTATGTCACTGCGCCTATTACAAGCGAATTAATACAAAGAAGCAGCCGTTTACGTTGCGGGATAATCCTCGTCTGATCCAGCATCACCCTTCCATTTGGAGTGCAATTTACAAACGTTCGTTTTTGGACGAGTTTGGCATTCGCTTTAAAGAGGTGCCCGGTGCCGGATGGGTGGACAATCCCTTCTTGATTCAAACGCTTGCTCAGGCTCGCTCGATTGCGTATACCGATGATTCGTTTTATTGCTACCGTGAAGATCTTCCTACGTCGTCTTCGACTAAAAAAGCAAGTGATCTCCCTATTGTTCGTTGGAATGATATGGCCGATATCGTTGATGAACTTAATATCTCCGACAAGGGGATTCTTGAGTCTTTCTATACCATCGGTTTTAGGTATGTTGGCGGACTTGTTGAGCAGGGGGCCTTTGAGGATCCGGCACTCAAGACCCGCTGTGCGGCATTGTTTAAGCGCATGAACCCGGAGATCGTCTCGGGAATGTCGCACATCAGCGGCGCATTTAAGCAGACATACTCTCAGCTCACCGGTGTAGTTGTTTCGGCCAATAAGGCGGCATATGTTGCCTATCTTGCCTCGGAGTTCGTCTATTCGTTGCGCACTAATGGTTTTGGGTTCGCTTTCTCGCGTATCGGTTTGTTTGGTAATCGCCGGGCCGCCGAAAAAGGGGAGCGCCGCGATAAGACTAGTGTCTAACGAAGCTGTGAGAGTGGATTATTGATATGACAGACAAGAAGCGAATTGCCATCTATACGCAAGATGCCAAGCTTGGCAATGAGGTCAAGGGCGCAACACGCTATGTGTATCTTGCAACGTTGCTGCATGAACATGGCTATGATGTCGATTTTATTACTTCGGGATTTCAGCATTGGGAAAAACGTCAACGCGACGTTGAACATTTTGATGCCGGGACCGACGCCTATGCAATTCGATTTATTGAGGAGCCGTTTTACCCCAAGAATATGTGCCCCCAGCGTATCTGGGCGCATCACGTCGTTGCCAAGCGGGTGTCGAAGTATTTCGATGAGCATCACGACTACGATTTGATTTACTGCCAGATTCCACCCAATGATGTGGCTAGGGAGATTGGCAAGGCAGCCCATAAGTTTAATATTCCATTTGTGGTCGATGTTAATGACCTTTGGCCCGAGGCGTTCCGTGTGGCGCTTGACGTTCCCGTTTTTTCCGACATCCTTTTTGCGCCGTTTTATCGACAGGCAAAGGCTGTCTATCAGATGGCTGATGCCGTGGTGGGAACTTCGGATGAGTACCGAGAGCGCGGTTTGCGCGACGCCCGTTCTGGCATACCGAGCGAAACAGTTTATGTTGGAAACCAGCTTTGCGAGTTTGATGCCGGCGTTACTTCACATGCTTCGCAGATTGATAAGCCCACTGGTGACATTTGGGTTTCCTATGCAGGTACGCTAAGCGCGTGCTATGACCTGGAGACGCTGGTCAAGGCGATGGCGCTGGTGCAGAAAACTCACCCTGAGGCTAAACTGCAAATCTTGGGCGATGGCTCAGAGCGCGACAATCTTAAGGCCGCAGCGCATTCTAGCGGTGCCGAGGTCGTGTTCCATGGCTATTTGCCTTATAGCCAAATGGCTGCATGGCTTTCCAAGAGCGACATAACAATCAACTCGCTGGTGGAAAAGGCCGCCCAGAGCATCGTGACCAAGATCGGTGACTATTTGGCCGCGGGAAAGCCCATGGTCAATACATCGTGCAGTAAAGAGTTTAGGGCAAAGGTTGAAGCTGATGGTTTTGGTGTAAACGTGAAACCTGGGGATGCCGAGGGAATGGCTAGTGTCCTTATTGACCTTATCGATGATCCGCAGCGCCGTGCGTTGATGGGAGAGAAGGCGCGCGTCGTCGCGGAGGAGCAGTTCGATCGCCCGCATTCGTATCTCAAAACGGTGCGGTTGATTGAGGGATTGATTGGTTAATTGAATATTTGAGTAATTAAATATGAGATAACACATGATGCGACGTATCGCTTTTTATCGACTGTTTATATTCGGCAATAAATGATACCGTTGAGCTGATCAACCTCGTTTTAATTCTCTCCATTCGCTATCATGATTTAAGACATCTGCAGTACGGAGGGTAGTATGAAACGACTATTGTTGGCTTTACCAATTACTCTACTCCTTGTTTTAAATAGCTATCTTCCTGCTTATTCAGAGGACTCGGTCCTTCACGCTACTCATCAGGTTGCGATAATTCCTTCCGCGGCCCCCTCCGACCCGTCGGCGCCCGCCCCCAGGGCGGAGGCGACCGGCGACGGCGAGGTCACCCTGACCTGGGAGCCCGTCGAGGGCGCCGAGCGCTACGCCGTTGCGGAGGCCTTCTCCAACGGCACCTACGCCACCTTCACCAAGTCCCTCACCGGGACGTCCTACGCCGCCACCGACCTGCCCAACGGATACGACCACGACTTCCTCGTGCAGGCCTACGTGAACGGCCGCTGGTCCTCCTTCGGCCCCGCCAGCCTCGTGCGCTGCAGGCCCGAGGGCACCGTGAAGCCCGCGCCGCCGGCGACGGCAGCGTCGAGCTGTCGTGGGGCCGCGTGCCCGGAGCGAATCAGTATGTTGTTTCGTGTTCGAACGGTAAGTCATATAGATTGAAATCTAATCAAATTAGCATTGAAATTAAGGGATTGAAAAACGGTGAAGAATATTCGTTCTATGTAAGGGCGAAGATTTATAATCGTCTATCAGCTCTTGAGGATACTGACTACATCACCTGTATGCCTTATTCTCTTATTTCACCCAAGGTTAGTATTCCCGGTGTTGGCGATGGGTCGGTGAGACTTAAATGGGGCCCAGTTGCCGGTGCATCGCGCTATGCAATTGCGTATAAAACTAGAAACGGATACAAGACCGTCACCTACGACTGTCGTAATACCGAGTTCACCGTGGACGGTCTTACCAATGGCCAGAGATATTCATTTATTGTTCAGGCCAATATTGATGGTCGCTGGTCTCCATTTGGGAGTAGAGATCTTGTTACCGCCATTCCTGAAGATCCTAATGCTCCGAAGCCTCATCTAGAGAAAGCCACGGCGACCTCCTGCGTTCTTTCGTGGAATCAGATTCCTGGAGCAGAGAGGTATGCGGTTGCTCTTAAGACTGGAAATAGCTACAAGACGTATTCCCTTGATGTCAAAGAGTCCTCGTATCAGGTTTCCGGTCTGAATCCTGGCAAGACTTACCGTTTTCTTGTTCAAGCATTTGTAAATGGAAAGTGGAGCTCTTCCTCGGACGCATATTTATGTGAAGCCGTTCTTGAGGACGTTCGTTCTCCTCAAAATGTTAAGGCCACTTGTCCTGGCGATGGAAAAATACAGCTTACTTGGGACTTTGTTCCCAATGCAACGCGATACGCGATTGCAGAGTATAAGAATGGCTCATATGTAACGTTTACGACTAATTGCTTGGGGACTAGCTATACAGTTTCCGACCTTACTAATGGGCATGTTCACAAGTTTCTTGTGCAATCTTACGTAGATGGAGCCTGGTCCGCTTGTGGTGATGCTCTGTTCGTGGACGCAGTTCCACATGGTGTAATTACTCCTCGTGTAACTGGCAAAGCTGGGGATCTTTGCGCAAATTTATCTTGGAGCAAGGTGTCGGGCGCCACGCGTTATGCTATTGCGGTAAAGACGAATAGTGGCTATCAAACATATACATACAACTGTACTGGCAATTCGTATAGAGTTGAAGGACTAAACGGTGGACAGACCTATCAGTTTGTCGTTCAGGCTTATCTCGATGGCGTATGGTCGCCTTTTGATGAAGACGATCTGGTTAGTGTAAAGCCGACGGGTACGAATGACACTGTATTTGGTATTCCGCGCCTAACCGTTGTTAATTGGCTGACGAGCCATCAATATAATGGCTATTATCTTGGTACTCGATATTCAAGTGGCTTTTCTTATCAGACATGCTTGTATCCTAACGGCGCTCCAGGGCCTGGGGGCTACACCGGTATGAACTGCACTGGTTTTGTTGCTCATGTATTTAGATCACTTGGCGTAAACGTTGATGCAGTCGCAGCCAATAACAACCACACTCCGTGGGGTGCGGGGCCCGGCGGCGGCGGCTATATCAATGCGTGGCGCTGGTATGGTTATGCAATTGACTCTGGCTGTAAGGTTTATCACTTCAATACAGTTGCCGATATGTTGAATAGCGGTTTGGCTAAGAAGGGCGATGTAATTTTCTTTAAAACAGATGGTTCTATCGACTGCCATATTGGATTTTTCTGGGGAGATAACTCCCATGACAATAAGATGTGGCACCAAATTTTGCCTGGCAACCTGATTGGCCCTTGTTTTAATAACGCTAATAAAAGCGAGGTTCGTCAGCTGTGTGTGCTCATCAAATAGGCCCGGCGTTCGTTTGATGATTGCCTTCGCTATGATTTGACGGCTCGCTTAATCGAATGCATCATGAGTAAGTTATTAAACTCAATCTAAGGCTAGTTATGGATTTCTCTGTTGTAATTCCAGTTTATGGTTGTAAAGAGGCGCTGCCCGAACTGCATAAGCGAATCGTCGATGTTTTTGAAAAGATGGAGGCGTCTTTCGAGCTCGTTCTTGTGGACGACCACGATCCATATGATTCGTGGTCTGTTGTGCAGTCGTTATGCGACGCTGATGAACGTGTGTATGGAATCAAGCTTGCTCGTAATTTTGGCCAAATACGTGCAATCACTGCAGGCCTTGATTGTTGCCATGGTGATTGGGTTGTCGTAATGGATTGCGACCTCCAGGATAGGCCGGAGGCCATTCCCCAACTTTATAATAAAGCTCTGGAGGGCTTCGATGTCGTTTTTGCAAAAAGGGTTGAGCGAAAAGATAGCGCTTTGACCATGGCGTTGTCTCGAGCTTTTTATAAAGTGTATGAGTATTTTACTGACGGCAGTTATGATCCTTCACTTTGCAACTTCAGTATTGCTCGTCGCGCGGTAATTTCTCAGTATTGTTCAATGCGTGAACATAACCGTGGATACACGATGTTTATTAAGTGGCTTGGGTTTAGGCAAACTGCGATAGAGATAGTTGGCGATGAACGCTTTGCAGGTGAGTCTTCCTATAGTTTTAGGAAAAAGCTTAATATGGCGTTTGAGCTTATTACCGCCCAGTCTAATAAGCCTTTGAAATTTGCGGTTAACGTTGGCTTTGCAATGTCCTTCGTTGCCTTGCTCGTTCTAATTGCAGCGATAGTTCAGAAAATCTGTGTTCCGGGAATTCAAGTTGGATGGACTAGCCTTCTTTGTTCCATCTTTTTTATGGGTGGGCTCATTTTGTCTGCAATTGGAATCGTTGGACTGTACGTCGGCAATATTTTTACTGAGGTTAAAAATAGACCTCTGTATGTGATTGAAAAAGAGTGCAATGGAAAGGATGAGTAAGCTATGGTAATTGTTATTGGAGCAACTAGTTTTATCGGTATGTATACCGTTGACGAGCTTGTCAAATCAGGCAAACAAGTTATTGCTACCGGTAGGAATGAACGACTTCGTCCTTTCCTTGAAGACATGGGTGCCGAGTTTATTAGTCTTGATATTACTAAGCCTGAAGATTTTTCTAAACTCCCTGCTGATAACGTTGAGGGCGTAATTCTTCTAGCTGGTTTGCTTCCTGCCAATGCAACTGCTGATTTGGTTAACGAAGAGAATGCCATCGATTACGTTAGGGTGAATACTATGGGCACAGTGAACGTGCTCGAGTATTGCAGGACGAATGGCATCAAGAAGATAATTTCCGCCACTACTTATGGTGATGTCTCTGGGGCATGGAGAAAGGGCTATGCCATTACTGAGGATGAGCCCAGGAATTTCTCCTTTACTGGCGACCACGCTGTCTATACCATCACGAAGAATGCTGCCAACGATTTGATTGAGTATTATTCGCAGCAACATGGTCTTCAGGGGGCTGTGTTCCGTTTTCCTCCTGTTTACGGCGTTGGACCTCATGGCACAATCTTAGTTGATGGTAAGCCGTACAAGTCTGCTATCCAAGTCTGGATCGAAAAGGCCGCGTCCGGACAGAACCTTGAGATATGGGGAGACCCTCATATCTCAAGAGACATTATCTATGTGAAGGATGTTGCTCGAGCATATCGAATGGCTTTGGAAAGCGATTCAACGCATGGGCTTTATAACATGACAAGCGGGGTTCCTTTGGAGCTTGAAGATCAGGCTCGTGCGGTCATCGAGGTATTTGGCGATAGCTCTAAATCGAAAATCGTTTACAGGCCGGAGCTCAAGAACAACACCCCTTCATTTTTATTCGATATGGGTAAGGCTGAGCGTGATTTCGGCTTTGTTCCAGCTTATAGAGACTATTATTCGATGATGCTTGATTATAAGGCTGAGATGGAAAGCGGCCGCTGGAATGATCTTGAAAAGAATTCTTCGGCCAATTGGGAGAAGTAAAGATGTCGAAAAAGCTCGCTATTATCGGTGCGTCTGATTTCCAAAATCCATTGATTCTCAAGGCCAAACAACTTGGCTTTGAAACGCATGTCTTCGCATGGGAATGCGGCGATATTGGCGAGCGAACTGCTGACTATTTCTATCCAATTAGTATTACCGAAATTGATCAAATTGCTGAGAAATGCAGATCGATCGGCGTTGACGGAATTTGTTCTATCGGTACAGACCTCGGTAATATAACTGTGTCTAAAGTCGCTGATAAACTTGACCTGTGTGCTAATTCTCTAGAGTGTATTAAGGCGTCAACGAATAAACATTTAATGCGTGAGGCATTTTTCAAGAACGGAGACCCCTCTCCCAAGAGCTATCAGGTATCTGATGTGTCGGATGTCGATATTCTTGACCTGAATTATCCAATAATTGTTAAGCCTGTTGACAGGTCTGGCAGCCGTTGCATCACCAAGCTTCAGTCTTCTGAAGGGCTCGAGGATGCCGTACGTTCCGCAATCGATGTCTCGTTTTCAAAGGCATGTGTCGTTGAAGAGTTTTTTACTGGCATTGAATATAGCGTTGAGTTCATTTCCTGGAAGGGCGAACATCATTTTCTTGCATTGACGAGAAAGTTTACAACTGGATCGCCGCATTTTATTGAGACCGGTCACCTTCAGCCGGCTCCCGTTTCTGATTCTTTGCGTACTAGAATTATCCAAGTTGTTTCTCACGCGTTGGATTCGCTAGGAGTTGAATACGGCGCTTCTCATTCGGAGATTTTGGTTAATGAGAATGAGGATATTCGTATTGAAATTGGTAGCCGTATGGGTGGCGACTGCATTGGTAGCGATCTCGTAGAGCTTTCAACGGGCTTTGATTTCTTGGGTGCAGTTATTTCTGTTGCCACCGGGCATGAGCCCGATCTGAGTGTCTCTGAGCATCCTGAATGCGCCATGATTCGATTTATTTTTGATGGCGAAGACTTAGCGATGCTTCGACAAGCAGAATGCGATAGGTCTGTGAGGGTCGAGCGAAGTTCTGTGGACAATGACATGGAGCATGAAATTGTCGATAGCGGCAGCAGATACGGCTTCTATATCCTGACTTCAGATTCGATCGACAATTTGGAAAAGTACTTGCCGAAGCGAGGTGTATAGAAATTGAAAAATGGACGTGTTTTCTTAGCGCTTCACCTGCTACTGGTTCTGTATTCCTGTAGCGGTATCTTAAGTAAGTTTGCGGCGGGCTATCCTTTTCTATCTTTCGGTTTTTGTGTCTGCTATGCCGGAATTATCATGCTGCTTGGCATTTATGCTATTTGTTGGCAACAAATTATTAAACGACTGCCATTAACGACAGCCTACGCCAATCGCGCCGTTACAGTTGTATGGGGCATGGTGTGGGGTGTAATTGTCTTTAAGGAGCATCTTGGCTTTCTCCAAGTTGCCGGAGGCATTATTGTGTTAATCGGTGTTGCTTTGTTTGCCCTTTCAGATTCCGAAGCTGTTTAGAAGGGGTGATACTGTGGATTTTCGATACGCATTGCTACTGCTCCTCGGTGTTTTTATTAGCGCTATATCTCAAGTTATGTTAAAGAAGGCCGCTCTTAAGACCTATGACAGCAAGGTGGGAGAGTATCTAAATCCTCTAGTAATTAGCGCATATGCTCTGTTTGTCTGCACGACATTTCTATCGATATTTGCTTACAAAGGAATTCCTCTCTCAATGGGGCCACTTTTAGAGGCGACGAGCTATATATATGTGACATTATTCGGAATTACTATTTTTCATGAGAAAATGTCTCCGCGGAAATGGGCTTCACTGCTTCTTATTCTGCTTGGAATTTCTATCTATTCATTTGGAGCTGCTATATGATTTGCTTTAATATTCCTCCGTATGTTGGCACCGAAATGGAATACGTTCGTGAAGCGTGCGCTGTAAATCATAAGATTTGCGGTGATGGCCCCTTTACCAAGAAGTGTAGTAAGTGGCTTGAGGAGCGCTTTGATTCCGAGAAAATCTTACTAACTACGAGTGGAACAAGCGCACTTGAGCTTGCTGCGATTCTTTGTGATCTACATCCTGGCGATGAGGTCATTTTGCCGAGCTTTACTTTTTCTTCCACTGCTACGGCGTTTCAAATGGTTGGCGCAAACTTGGTGTTCGTCGACGTCTGTCCTGGAACGATGAATATTGATCCTGATGCCATCGAAAGGGCAATAACGGAGAAAACCAAGGTAATTGTCCCCGTGCATTATGCCGGTGTCGCGTGTGACATGGATCGAATTATGGACATCGCCGATCGCAACAAGTTGCTTGTCGTAGAGGATGCGGCTCAGGGTGTTCTGAGTACGTATAAGGGCAAGGCCCTCGGAACCATTGGTCATTTTGGTTGTTATAGTTTCCACGAAACTAAGAACTATTCAATGGGTGAAGGTGGCGCGCTTTCGATTAATGATTCGCGTTATTGCGACCGAGCGGAGATAATTCGTGAAAAGGGCACTAATCGTCAGCGCTTTTTCAGGGGTCAGGTTGATAAATACACGTGGGTAGATCGTGGATCCAGCTACTTGCCCTCTGATATGAACGCGGCTTATCTTTGGGCCCAGTTAGAGCATGCTGACGAAATTAATGAGAACCGACTTTCGACTTGGCATTTTTATAATGAGTCTCTGAAGCCGCTTGCGGATGCTGGTAAGATCGAGCTCCCTTATATACCTGAGGGCTGTGAGCATAACGCACATATGTTCTATATTAAGTGCAAGGATCTTAAGGAACGCGGTGACCTTATCTCTTACCTTAAGGAACACGATATCCAGGCTGTTTTTCATTACATTCCTTTGCATGATGCGCCTGCAGGCAAGATGTTTGGTCGCTTTGAAGGGGAAGATAGGTTTACTACCTCTGAAAGCAATAGGCTTGTCAGGTTGCCAATGTACTATGGCCTAAGCGAAGCCGATAGACATCATGTTGTTAACTCTGTTCTTTCTTTTTACGCCACTCGATAGAAATTAAAAGGCGGCTTCTGGCCGCCTTTTTCTTTTAAGGACTGTTTATGCAAAAGAGTATCCAGCACTATTTGTTGACAGCAATCTTTGCTGTGTCACTTATTTTTCTGTTTATTACTCATCCTGTTAACGCTTTTGCTGATAGCTCGGACATAAATAACCTCTCGTTTATTTATGTCGAGAGGAGTCACGTTGACCTCGGAGATACGCAAAGAGTTGCGTTGGGTTTTGACGGAACGCCGCTGGATGAGCCCGTGGCGCTATATTGTGCAAATACGACGTCTGAAGCACTTGTTCGATTTGATGTAACTTCCAGCGTTGACGGCACATATCTTTTCTCTTCGAGCATCTCTTGCACTGGCGTTTATTCTTTGCTTAAATTGGAGTACGCCTCTGGAGCAACCAGTATTTTTCCTGAGGATATTTCTGATCAGAGTTTTAGCGTCGGCGAAGTAGCTGCACCGTATCGGCTGCGGTCTGATAGCGGCTCGGATGACCAGCCTGAGTCTGTGTTTACTGACGGCGCGGGTGCTTCGTTTGATTCGTTGGAATCCGCTGTCAATGCCATTTCGGAGAATTCTGTACGGGCGCGCAATTGGGTCTTTGTTTTAGACGCTGGCCATGGCGGTTGGGATTCCGGCGCTGTGGGCAACGGTCTTCGTGAGAAAGATCTTACGCTGCAAATTGCACGATATTGCCGCGACGAACTACAGAAGTACGCTGGCGTTCGAGTTATTATGACACGAGATTCTGACGCTTCCGTTACTGGTGTTGCCAACACTACAAACGAACTAATTGCTCGCGCCCAAATTGCAAGAGACAATAATGCCACTTTGTTCATGAGTTTTCATATCAACTCAGGCGGTGGTACCGGAGCGGAAATTTGGATTCCGAGGCAAGCTAGCTGGTATTCTTCATTTAATGAACTTGGAGAGTCTCTGGGTCAAGATGTTTTGAACAGGCTTGCATCTGTTGGTCTTGTTAACCGTGGCACAAAAAATGATTATTACGATTTAAATGGCACGCAGCTTTATTATCCTGACGGAAGCAACGCCGATAGCCTTTCCGTCATAAGAAATTGCCGACAATATGGCATTCCTGCAGTTTTGGTCGAACATGGTTTCATTGACAATAGTTATGATGCCGGACTTTTGGCCAATTCGCTATACCTTCAAAAAATGGGTCAGGCAGATGCTCTGGCTATTGCTAACCAGTTCGGCCTTTCGAAAGAAGCCAAACCTGATCCGGTGGTTTCCGAGATGCGTGACGGTAAAATCAAGTTGAGCTGGGATTCAGTCCCCAATGCATCTAAGTATGCGATTGCTCTGTGCAAGAGCGACGGCAGCTTTAATACCTATACGTATGATTGCGCTGGAACTTCCTATGAAATCGGTGGGCTCGAAAATGGGAAGACTTATACATTCCTCGTCCAGGCTTATGCCAACGGTCGTTGGAATACCTTTACGTTTGACGATTATTTAACTTGTAAATTGGTTCCTTCCCCCGAGGCTCAGGCCGAGGCGACCGGCGACGGTGAGGTCACCGTCTCCTGGAAGGCCGTCGCCGGCGCCGAGCGCTACGCCGTCGCCGAGAGGCTCGCGGACGGGTCGTACAGGACCTACACGCTCGACGAGAAGGGCACCTCCTTCAAGGTCTCCGACCTCGCCAACGGCGTTACCCACCGCTTCCTGGTCCAGGCCCGGGTCGACGGGTCCTGGTCGTCGACCGCCGACGGCTACCTGTGCTCCGCCGCCCCCTCGGGCACCGTCAGGCCCAAGGTCTCCGCGAAGGCCGGCGACAGGTCGGTCGAGCTCACCTGGGGCCACGTGCCAGGAGCGACCCGCTACGCGGTCGCCGTCCGCCAGGGCTCCGGCTACAAGACCTACACGCTCGACTGCGCCGAGGAGTCCTACACCGTGAAGGGCCTCTCGAACGGCACTTCCTACAAGTTCCTGGTCCAGGCCTGGAACGGATCGTCCTGGTCGCCCTTCTCCGACGCCGACCTCGTGGCGTGTACAACTTTGGGCACGCCCATTATGGGTAAGTCTGCTGCAACGGTTTCGAGCATGGTTTCTCTATTTAAGTCCACCGGGCATACCTATCCGACTATTTATGCATCGAAAGGTGCAACAACTATTAATGACTTTTGCCAGATAGTATTAGAGGAAGCGAATGCTGAAGGTGTTAAGGCAGAGATCCTGTTTGCCCAAGCAATGCTTGAAACGGGCTGGCTTCAATTTGGCGGCAGCGTAAAAGCAGAACAATGCAATTTTGGTGGCATTGGCGCAATAAATACATCTGCAGCTGGCGTGGCTTTTGATAACGTTCGAATTGGGCTGCGTGCGCAGGTGCAGCATTTGAAGGCGTACGCCTCATCCGAGCCTCTGAATACTGTATGCGTTGACCCCCGTTTTAATAAGGTCGACCGTGGAATCGCTCCGTGTCTCGAAGATCTTGACGGTCGTTGGGCTGTACCGGGTGTGGGCTACGGAAAAAGAATTGCCTTAATTGTAGCAAAGTGTTGTTAACATCTATTATTGGTTTTGTTTCGACTGATTCTAGGAGGGCATATGAAGGGCATTATATTGGCCGGAGGCTCAGGCACTCGCTTGCACCCCATTACCAAGTCTGTTAATAAGCAATTGCTTCCTATTTATGACAAACCGTTGGTTTATTATCCTTTGTCAGTTTTGATGCTCGCAGGAATTCGTGAGGTGCTGCTCATTTCTACACCTAGGGATTTGCCTGCATTTAAGGATTTGTTCGGGGATGGCTCTTTGCTGGGAATGCGGATTTGCTATGCTCAGCAAGATGAGCCCAGGGGTCTAGCGGAGGCCTTTACGATTGGTCGTGAGTTCCTTGCGGGGGAGCCTTGCGCTTTGGTTCTTGGCGATAATATGTTCCATGGTCAGGATTTGACCCGTATTTTATCAAACGCCCGTATGACTGTAGAAAACAAGGGCGGGGCCGTTGTGTTTGGCTACCCTGTTAAAGACGCACGCGCGTTTGGCGTAGTCGAATTTGATGAAGACCATAAGGTTGTTGGAATTGAGGAAAAGCCTAGTGATCCAAAGTCCAATTATGCCGTGCCAGGTCTGTATTTCTATGACGGACAGGTCTCTGATTTTGCATCCAAGGTTGAGCCGTCATCACGTGGCGAGCTTGAGATAACCAGTATCAATAACGCATATCTTGAGCGTGGGGAGCTTTCTGTCGAGCTTATGGGTCGTGGGATGGCCTGGCTTGATACTGGAACTCCTGCGGGCATGTTAAAGGCGGCTGAGTACGTTGAAGCTGTGCAGAGCCGTCAAGGTTACTTCATTGCATGCATAGAGGAGATAGCCTACCGCCGCAAGTTTATTGATTCCGATCAGCTTCGAACACTTGGTGAGAAGCTGAAAAAGACCGATTATGGTCGTTATTTAATTTCAATTGCAGATGAAGAACAGGTTAATTAGCATGTGCATTCCTTTTGAACCTAAAAATATAATTGTTACAGGTGGCTGTGGCTTTATTGGATCTAACTTCGTTCATTACGTTGTTAATAATCACCCTGAAGTTCATGTCACTGTTCTCGATAAACTTACCTATGCCGGTAATCCGGAGAACATTGCCTCCTTGCCTAAGGATAGGGTTGAGCTTGTCGTCGGTGATATCTGTGATTCGGCATTGCTTGATGAACTAATTCCCGGGCATGATGCAATTGTGCATTATGCCGCGGAATCACATAACGACAATTCGATTAATGATCCCTTTCCGTTCCTACGAACTAATGTTGAGGGAACCTATCGTTTACTGGAATCAGTTCGCAAGTATAATATTCGCTATCATCACGTCTCGACTGATGAGGTATATGGCGATCTTGCCCTAGACGATCCGGCAAGATTTACCGAACAAACTCCATATCGTCCCAGCTCGCCTTACAGTTCAACAAAAGCTAGCTCGGATATGCTGGTCAGAGCATGGACCCGTACGTACGGTTTACGTACCACCATTTCGAACTGTTCCAATAACTACGGCCCTTATCAACATGTCGAAAAGTTCATTCCAAGGCAAATTACAAACATTATTGATGGAAGACGTCCCAAGCTGTACGGTTCAGGCGAAAACGTACGCGATTGGATTTACACAGAGGACCATTCTTCGGCTGTTTGGGATATTTTAACTAAGGGAAGAATCGGAGAAACCTATCTTATTGGCGCCGATGGTGAGAAGAGCAATATAGAAGTATTGCGTATGATTCTTAGGGCCATGGGCAGGGATGCTGATGATTTTGACTGGGTCGCTGATCGTCCCGGCCATGATCGGCGTTATGCCATCGATAGTTCAAAGCTTCGTAGAGAGCTTGGTTGGAAACCACAGCATACTGATTTCGCCGCTGGTCTGAAAAGAACTATTAAATGGTATGTTGAAAATGAGAGCTGGTGGCGTCAGGCAAAGGCTGCGACCGAGGAGAAATATCAACGTAATGGTCAATAATTCATTAGCTATGTCTAGGTTTCATGCATTTGGAAAGGTTTATGAGTTCTGTCTGAGGCATAAATCGTGCTCCCTATTTTTATTCTATCTATTGCTTCTTACCCTTGTTTCCGTCTTTCTCTACGCTCGATATTTATTTGGGGGTAGTTATCTAATCTATGTAGATTATGGTTCTGACAGCTTTGGCCAGTCTGTACCCTTTTTTCTAAATGCGGCTGATCGATTTTCTCAGTTAAATTTTTCTACCTGGAATGCGTCACAGTTTTTAGGTGGAACGACTGTACAATTATTTAACCCGGAGTACATCGTTTCATGGTTCGGTAGGGATAACTTACCCAGGATGATGTGTATATTCCAGATTGCTAAGATCCTTCTCGCCGGCTCGTTTTTCTACTTGTTTTTGGGCTATTTTAATTGTAGATATCAGACGAAGTTTATATTCGGTTTTGGCATTGCATTCTCGGGCAGGATGCTGGCGCTTTGTGCATGGACTGCCTATACGCTGGAAGTAACTTTGCTCTCGGCATTTCTTTGGGCTGTTGCAAGAGTGCTGCACGATAAAAAGAAATTCGTTGCATTTCCAATTACGCTTGCTTTAATAATCATGACTTTAAGTGTATATGGACTCGTTCTATATACATGTATTTTGGTTATGTTTACAGCTTTTTATTTAGGTTATTTTGGTAAAAGTCAGTGCTACAGGTCCTATATTCATTGCTTTGCAAATTTGGGTTTCCTTTATGTAATGGGCATTGCCATTTCTGCGCCTTCCCTTCTTCCAAATATCTCAACCTATTTAGACAGCGCCCGTGTCTCTAAAGATTCTGGTGGTAACCTAGCGGTTAACTCGATATCCCTTTTATCTAACCCACAAATTCTTGCTGAACAATGGTTGGGTTTCATCTCGAGTACTTCTTTTGGATTTATGAGTGAATGCTCGAGTCCATCTGGTTTTTTGGGCAACGCTTTCTATTCTTCAAGTGTTGCTGCGGTTGTATGCCTGCCTTTTTGCTTTAAGGGCCAGACTAGAGCTCGTCGTTGCTGGCTTTCGGTGCTATTAATTTCCGTGGCCGCTTATGTTTGTCTTGATGTTTTTAGGTTCTTGCTCGGCGGCGGCGCTGTTGGCTCATTTGATTTCCGAATGTCATCGGTTTGGGTTATTTTCGTTCTCGCCTTATGCGGAGCCATCGGCTTTGAAAATCTACTCAATGGGAACAATGCCATTCAAGTATTTGTCTGGATCTGCGCTGCATTCGTGGTCACGATTGTCTCTGCCGCTTTCCTTGAATTTAACGTGAATAAACACGCTCTGCTCTATTTTTCTTTGTTTGCAATTTTGGTATTTTTATTAGTCAGCTTCCTTCGCCATTCGTCTTTCTTTAACTATTTAATTGTTTTCATATCGGTTGCATCTGTATTGTTCGGTGGATATCAGCTTGTTAATGATGTTCCGACAGTCAGTAAACAGCAGTATTGGGATTCCTTCAATACTGATTTGCGCGACACAATTTCCGAATATGCGATAAAACAGCCAGCTAGGATTGATTTTCAAACTCAAATGCTGACCGCTCCTATGGCAAATTCATATATGGGAACTGAATCTTATATTGGAGGGGTTGGCACTTCTTCCGCTGTTACGGAGTTTATGTCTGCTGTTGGCAACGATTATATCGAGCAGCTGGGATATTCGCGATATACCTATGGCTTTTCTGATATTAGTCTGAACGCGATGCTTGGAGTGGGCTACTCGGTTTACTCAAACCCTGACATTAGCTATATCAGCCCATTTGGTTATACCAATTTAAATAGTGATGGTTATTACCAAGTATATGAGAATCAAAATTCAATTCAGCCGATTTCGTTCTACTCCGCATCAAGTGTAATCAGCGACTCTGATTTCTATAAGTCTGAACGTTCTGATAGAGGAGCGCTTCTTCTGGATGCGTTGGTGTTAGACGATTCTAAGTCTGCTGAAGGTAAAACCATTGTTGAGAAAAATCATGAGGCACTGACTTATGGAGACTGCATCGGATCTTCACCAAACAATGTAACCGTCTCGAAGTCTTCGCAATTTGATATTCAGGATTTCGATGGATGTATCGCATTGAATTTTAAGTTTCATGCGTCGGCTACAACGAGTGGTAGCGTCTCGATCGTTGCAAAGTTTTATAACTCTCAAGATGATTCTGAGGATGTTTTGCCGGTGTATCTCGCTGCTGGCGATGAATCTGTAAGGATTCCATTCAGCAATAATCATTACAACAAGGTTGAGATTTCTATCGTTGGTGTCAACTGTGCCGATGATGCCGAGTTAAGCAATATATGGGTTGAGGCAGTTCCCGATAAATATATTGATCACTATCTAAGTTCTTGTAACGAAAGGAACAAAGCAAATTGTTCGGTGATTTCATTTACCAATGATGAGTTGTCCGTTTCCATTGACGCTCCAAGCGCAGGTTATTTATTTGCACCAATTCCTTATTCTGCTAATTGGAGGGCTTTTGTTGATGGCACTGAGGTGAATACCCATTTAGCAAACTTGGCTTTTACTTCAATTAAAATTGGACATGGAAAACATACTGTCACTCTTAAATATATTGATTCCACCTATCGCTTGGGATTGACTCTGTTCTTTGTGGCTATTGCAATTCTGCTTGCCGTGAAGTTGTTTCCACTTATCGTTTCATATGTACGTAAGGGTAAAGATGCCAACCGAGATTAATCAGCCTGCTCATTCGCTTGGGTTTACCAAAACAATGACGTCATGTGCTAAGGGCCTGGCGCTCATATTGCTTTTTGTTCACCATATTATTCCCAATAATCCGGGGGTTAATTTACCTATTGCTCAGCTATCTATTTCACAGGTATTGGCTACTTCTGCAAAATCATGCGTTTCTATTTTTATGATCCTGTCAGGTTACGGCATCTGTTTTAAATTGAGCAAGACAGATGGGTCTTTTTCCAATATGGCCGCTGCTATTTGCAATCGGTTGCGTAAGTTCTGGTCGTCTTTTATCCCGATGTACTTATTCTCGCTGTTAGTTTCTGTTTGCGTCGGTGTTTCGGTTGTATCGGTTTACGGTAAGGGTTTTGGATTTCTTCTGTTTCTGGTAAAAGACATGTTCGGATTGGCCTCAGAATTTTTTAGCTCACCTACGCTATGTGGAGCGTGGTGGTATTTGGGTGCTGCTATATGCTGCTATGTGCTTGCGCCGTTTTTTTATATGGTCATCTCGAAGGGAAAGCTCGCTAACTGCATCCTGCTACTTGTTGCTTATACGCCTTGGCTGGTTTATCTCATCGTTGATGACCCTAATATGCATACCGACAGAGAATTGTTTTATATTTTTGCTTTTGTGTTGGGAATGACTGCATGTAAAAGGGGATTATTTGTTAAGTTTTTGGAGTGCCGTAACACTTATAAATATCCACTTGCCGGCATCGTTCTCCTGGGATTGTGCGTTGCGCGTTTTAAATTGAACTTAATGGTTGATTCGTTTATTGCATTCTGTTTAATCCTTCTGATGACTCAAATCGCAAGAGAAGGCTCCCTCTTGGGTAGTTTTTTCAAATATTTGGGCGAGTCAAGTGGAAACGTTTATATGTTTCACGTTTCGATACTTGGTGTTTTGGGTTCTGTGCCATTCGTTAATCACTGGGTGGAGATTATTTTCTCTTTATTTTTGTGTTTGTCTATTAACGCCATGTTAGTTGAAATTCGAAGGAACTTATTTCAATTGATACACAGTTAGATCTTGATCCTCTTGGCATCTTTGAGCATTATTCTGGTCGATTCGTTTTGAACGACTGGACACCGCCTATTTTATGTTTCCAGTTTTTCATGGATTAGCTTTAGCCAAGCTGCATTATGCTGATTTGTGTTTGCTCTCACTTATGATTAGGAGCGTAGTCTTGTCTCGTTTTTCTATTTGTGTTTCTTCTTATAAAGACGCTGAATACCTGCCTGCATGCATCGATAGCGTGCTGCATCAGTCTTTTGCTGATTTTGAATTGGTTGTTGTCGACGACGGCAGTCCTGATAATACTGCTTCAATTCTTAAAGACTACGCCGAGCGCGATAGCCGTGTTAAGCCCATTATCAAATCGCACAACGAGGGCGTTCATCTTGGTCGCAAATCCGCTGTCGAACAATGTTCTGGCGATCTCATTATTCTTTTAGATTCCGATGATGAACTTGAGCCTGGCTTTCTTTCAGAGCTCAATGACTATTCTCTTGCTCATCCTGCAGATATCTACCATTTTGGGATTAAGGTTGTAAATGCGGGCGTATCTGAGCAAGAACGTATTGAATTTGAGTCCTATGTTAATCGTGATATTGAGCCTTTGACCGGTTCGGATATCTGTAACGCTGCATTCAGCAGCGAGGCTGGCTATCGCCAAGATTGGCGCATCACACAACGTGCTTATGACGCCCGTTACTTTAAACGAGCGTTCTCCGGCATGACAAACGATAGGATGGGTCGCGCTCAAGACGGTTACGAGTGTTTTGTTGCTCTTGCAGAGGCAGATTCTCAGCTTACTTGTAACGACATTGTCGGGCTTAAGTATTATTTGGGTCGCGGAGTTAACTCAGGGTCTAAGATGTCGCCTGACTCTTTCCTGCGGAGCGCTCAGGGCTTCTGGAGTTCTGTGACACATATGGCAGAATTCTCCGAGAATTTCAATAAGTTTGATTTGTCTATGGCCTTTAGTGGCGGTAAGACAAAGTTGATGGATCTTCAATTTAACGATTGGTTTGTTCGCGTAGATAATTCCAATAAAATCGATGCAGCTAAAAAAGCGGCTTCCGTGGTTGGTGACTTGGAAGTTGCTGAACAAGTTATGCGCCTGACTCGTGATGCAGCTTATGCGGAGTGGGTAAATGACGGTGGCGATGTTTCGGTAGAAACATTAAGGACTTGGTATCGTGAGGCCAAATCAATGGCAGGTACAGATTATTTTGTTTCCAATCGCCTTATGGATTTCGCTGATGCTGCCAAGCTTCATATTTGCGAAGTTGAAGAGAGGGCAAAAAAGCGTTGTTGCGCGAAACAGGATATCCGGATCTTTGTATCAACTCATAAAAGAGTCGATTTGTTCGACAGCGAATTATTCCAGCCTGTTCAGGTCGGCTGTTCATCTCGAAGTGATATTTTCCACTGGGCATTCCAGGATAACGACGGCGAGAATATTTCTGATCAAAACCCTATGTATTGCGAACTGACTACGCAGTATTGGGCTTGGAAGAATACCGACAGCGATTATGTTGGTTTTTGTCACTATCGTCGTTATTTTGATTTTGCTCGAAAACGCCATGAGGAAAATCTTTATGGCGAGGTGATGGACGCCTATATTGATGCTAAATCTCAGGCTGAATATTGTCTTGACGACGATAGCGTCCGTAAATACGTGAAAGAATTTGACGTGATTACGACCGAGCGTAAGGATATTCGTCCTTACTGCGGGTCTTCTGCAACCATTCGCAAGCAATACGATCTTGCCGACAAATTGTTTGTCGAGGATCTCGATAAAGTCGTTTCCATTCTCGGTAAACAGCATCCTGAGTATCTTCAGGATGCTCAGGCTTTCCTCAAAGGGCACACCGCGCGCTTCTGCAACATGTTCATCATGAAGCGGGCCATTTTTAACGCATATTGCGAGTGGTTATTCCCGATTCTCGAAGAGTTTGTTAATACGACAGACATGTCGAAATACAGCAAGGAAGGCCTGCGCACACCCGGTCACCTTGCTGAGAGGCTCTTGAATATTTATTTGCTTCATCATGAGCGTGTTGGTGAGGGTTGGAAAACTGCCGAGCTGCAGTGTGTTCACTTTACTGAGCCAGATTATCATGGCGAACTCGGTCTTCCGCGTCTTTCTGGCGATCCCCGCCCCATAATCCCTGTTGTCTTTGCCTCGGACAATAATTATGTCCCCATGCTTACGACCACAATCTATTCAATGCTTGCAAATGCTTCTACAGACTATCGCTACGATATCGTCGTGCTGCATCGTGACATCAATGGGGAAAACCAAGCTCGTATGAAGAGCTTCTTTGGGGCTTTCCCTCACGCCGGTGTGAGGTTCTGCAGTGTCTCTGCCATCATCGATCGATATGAGCTGACTACAAATAATCCGCATATTAGTGTTGAGACTTATTATCGCTTCCTTATTCAGAAGCTATTGCCTTACTACAATAAAGTCCTTTATCTTGATTCTGATCTTATTGTTAAGGGTGACGTTTCGGAGCTGTATGAAACCGAACTCGGTACTAACCTGCTCGGCGCAACACGGGATATCGATTTCCTAGGCAACTTAAACATGAAAAATGGTGAGCGTTTAAAGTATGCCAAGACGGTACTAGGGATGACTAACCCCTATGATTACTTCCAGGCCGGTGTTCTGCTGCTTAACACGCGTGAAATGCGGAGTCTTCACACGATTGAAGAGTGGCTCGAATTTGCTTCTGACGATCGTTTTATTTATAACGACCAGGATGTGTTGAATGCTCATTGCGAAGGGCGCGTTACCTGGCTTAACTATGACTGGAACGTTATGATTGATTGTGGCAATCGCATCGCAAACGTGTTCAGCTATGCTCCTCAGCAGGTTTTTGATGCATTTAATGATTCGCGTAGCCATGAGCGGATTGTGCACTATGCCGGGTTTGAAAAGCCATGGAAGTTCGCTTATTGCGATCGTAGCCAGCTGTATTGGAAGTATGCCCGTGAGACACCTTTCTATGAGAAGCTTCTTGCTTTGCTTGTTGGATCCGGTTCTTCAGCTGACACACCGCTGTTGATGCACGAAAAGGCCGTTTCTGAAACCAGCCCGCTGCGTAAAATAGTTGACCCGTTATGTCCCGTTGGCTCTGCGCGGCGTGAAGTTCTTAAATCTATTGGTAGAGCTGTTCAGGGAAAGAAGTAGCCGAGTCTGTTTTGAGGCATGGAGCGCATGCTCCATGCCTTTCTTTAGATAAAGTATGGGTTAATACCCCTCTTTTAGGGGCCCGTTCATTCTGCGAGCTACGGGAGGATATACTTCTCTCTCGACATGATATTGTTGTTAAGGAGTCGTTTGTGGCGAATAGCATGGATGGCCGCGTTGGTGCGAAGAGTATTCAATCGCACGCGGCCAATGATATTCAAAAGGATTTTTACATCCTAAAACAGCTAGTTACCAAGGATTTTAAGCTGAAATATCGTCGTAGCGTTCTTGGCGTCGCGTGGTCAGTGCTTAATCCTTTGCTTATGATGATCGTGATGGCGGTCGTTTTTTCGACGATTTTTGCCCAGGGCCGAAATGGTTCTATTACGCCAGAGATGTATCCGCTTTACTTAATTGTTGGTAATGTTACTTTCGCCGTTATGTCCGATTCCACATCGCAGGCCATGACGTCGATACTTGCTGCAGCGTCATTGTTAAAGAAGGTCAAAGTCCATCGCTGGGTATTTCCCGTTCAAAAGGCTTTGTTTGCCTTGGTAAATTTTGCTTTTTCGCTTGTTGCTGTTGCCTTAGTCATGTTGTGGTTCCGTGTAGTGCCCACATGGCATCTTGTTTGGCTTCCGGTGTGTCTGATTCTTTTAATGTTGTTTTGCATGGGTATTGGTCTGGCGCTTTCTGCCCTTGCAGTTTTCTTTAGAGATGTGATTCATCTTTGGAGCGTTGTGATTACCGCCTGGACGTACTTTACTCCTATTTTTTGGACTACAGATTTTATTGCCGGAATGCCTCATATCCTTAGGGTTCTAATGTATGCGAACCCCATGTATAACTATTTGACTTTCATGCGTGATATCTTCCTGTTTCAGTGTAATCCTTCCACACAGGTATTGGCTTTTTGCGTCATATGGGCAGCCCTTTCACTGGTTATAGGGTATGCGGTATTTCATAAGAGCGAGCATAAGTTCATTCTTTATATCTAGGGGAATAGTATGTCTGGAGTTATTCAAGCGGGTGCTATGCCCTCGGTTGATTATGAGAAGAAGCCTCTTTCGGTTGAAGTCAAAGATGTCTCTATGGTCTTTAATATGGCTTCTGAGTCGTTGGGTAGCTTTAAAGAGTATTTTATAAAGCTTGCGAAACACGAACTCTTTTTTGAGGAGTTTAGAGCACTTAAACACATCTCGTTCGAAGTTCATCAGGGCGAGGTCGTTGGTCTGGTCGGAACGAACGGATCCGGCAAATCCACTATGCTTAAGATTATTGCTGGCGTTCTTGAGCCGAGCGAAGGCGAGGTCAGGGTTCATGGCAACATTGCTCCGCTTATCGAGCTTGGTGCCGGTTTTGATCCGGAGCTGACGGCTCGCGAGAATATCTACCTTAACGGCTCGCTTCTCGGATATACCAAGGAATTTATCGATGCAAACTTTGACGGTATCATCGATTTTGCTGAGCTTAATGACTTTGTCGATATGCCTCTAAAGAATTTTTCTTCGGGTATGGTAGCACGTATTGCCTTTGCGATTGCTACGATTACCGAGCCTGATATTTTGATTGTTGATGAAACGCTATCGGTTGGTGATGTGTTCTTCCAGGAAAAGTGCGAAAGGCGAATTCAACATTTTATTGAATCCGGTGATGTTACTGTCCTATTCGTTTCGCACTCAATGGATCAGGTTGAGCGTATTTGCCAGCGTGCCGTGTGGATTGAGAAAGGCGATCTTCGTATGGATGGCCCCGTCGACGACGTTTGTAAGGCGTATCGCGATCAATTCAATTAGGTTATAATCACTTTTTACACGCTCCATTAGCTCAGTTGGATAGAGCAGGGGACTTCTAATCCCAAGGTCGACGGTTCGAATCCGCCATGGAGCACCTTGTTTTTGTTGGGTCGTCTGCAGCTTGTTGGCGGCCTTTGTTTTTTGAGTGATTAATGGATCATTGCTTACTGTTGCGATGTGATTTTTGAGCGTTAGCCACGGTCTGGTTAGTGATCAGTAAAACTAGAGTCAAGGGTGTTGCTAATTTGCAGTATTTATGTCGTTATCATGTGAAACCGTCTTCTGCTCATATGGCCATTGGCTCTAGGGTTAATAAGCTTGACTAAATAAGATGTCTTGCAATTTTGCTTGTGGTTGTTTGTCATTGTAACGAGCGCTTATATGGCAAGATTGCGGCACCACAGTTGAGGATCACGCTATCTTATTCGGCTTTCTTTGCGCTTGGTCGTATAGGCGTGCCGCTGTTTTTATTTTTGACCGGAAGCCTTGTTCTTTCTAAATTAGTTAAGGGCAATGATGATGTTGTTTCGTTTTATAAGCGTAAGCTGCTTCCATTAGTTGTTTCTGCAGCCCTTTGCACAGCGTTTTATTATGTCCGATCTATCCTAATTCTTGATCAGCCGTTTGATATATTTCAGGCTTTTCGTATTTTATTGATGCTGGAAAACTGCCCCCGTGCGGTTCTCTGGTATCTTCCTATGATTATTGGGATATATATTGCGCTGCCTTTTGTTGCAGTGGTTTTTCGTAATTTTTCGTTTCGAAGTTTTTCTTTACCGTTGGGTGTTCTGCTTATCGTTCAGTTCGTTTTGCCCTTTATATCGAATATATCGGTTGTCTTTGGGTTTTCGCCTATTGCCGGGAACTCTGCTCTCGATATTTCATTTCTTGGTGGAGCATACGGTCTGTATATTGTTTTTGGCTACTTCGTTCAGAGCGGCGCTTTTGACGTTCGTTGTAAATCGAGGATTGTTTTAGTTATAGGCGCAGTCAGCTATTTCCTGCTAGTTGCCTTGTTATTTATATCTTCCGTTTACCAACGTGGGTATGTGCTCTGGTATTCCGATTTTCTGCTATTGATTGCATCCTGCTGTTTATATTTACTGCTATTCAACTATTTAAGACTAAATCGCTGCCATGTGATTGAGTTGGTTTCTAGGGCTTCTTTCGGCATCTATTTAGTGCATTATGCAGTAATTGATTTGTTTCAGTCTCCGTTTATTTCGATGTCTCAAATGGGTGCTTTAGGCTATTCTGCTTCAGTGTCGATTCTATCCGTAATCGTTTTTGGAGCGACATTCTTGTTCATTCTGGCTGTTAATAAGGCCTCCCCAAAAATAGCTGAGTTGCTGTTTTTATATAAGTGATAATTCGCTTTGAGCGATGGATGAGTTGAATCGCTCTATTGCAGACATAAGAAATAAAGGGTTGTACTGGGCTGTGCAACCCTTTATTGATGTCCGATATTGCTTAGTGGGACTATCATTAAAGATGTGTTGCTGGGACCCTGCTAACTGGGTTGAGCCCGAAGGGTTTAACCCCCTTGAGGACTATAACGCTCCTGAGTACTTGCTTCCTGAAGGATATGGTGTCCTCGGAATTTCGGATTATGGCTGGATAGTTGACAACGAGTCGCTTAAAGACTCTACAGGTAATCCGGCAGGTACCATTTATACCGTGCATCCTAGGGGTGCTGATTCTCCCAAGGTTACTTGGCGACTTCACTGGAACCGCAATGCCGGCAAGCCCTTTAACCCCTCTCAGCCTAAGGTACTCACTCGTATCAACGGCGCCACTCGCTATCAGACCATGAGTGGATTGGTAGACCTAATGAGTGCTGGGAAAAACGGCGTCGTTATTGTGGCCTCTGCGACTAACTATCCTGATGCCCTCGCTGCGTCTTCGCTGGCTGGCTGCTATGATCCAGCTCCTATTCTGCTGACCGATCCGAGTGATTTAACCGCAGAGGTTAAGGAGCAGATTCAAAAACTCAATCCTAGTTTTATTTATATTGTCGGAGGCGAAAGTGCTGTTTCCTCAACTGTAGAGGACCAGCTGAGGGCCAATTCTCAAGCCTATATTCAGCGATTGAGTGGGCAGACGAGGTTCGAAACTTCGTTGCGCATAGCTAAAACAGCTTATAACGTTGCCAATATCGGCGAGGAGGCTCCTTGGCAGGTCATAATTGCTACGGGCACAAACTTTGCAGATGCGCTGTCTGTAAGTCCTTATGCTTATGCGGGTAAAATGCCCATTCTTTTGTGCGACCCTGCGGCCGGTTTATCGGACGACGCATTAGCTTTTCTTAAAGCAAGGGGCATAAGACACGCCATGATTGTTGGGGGCAATCAAGCCGTCCCGTCATCCGTTGAGGCTCAGCTCGAGTCCGTTGGCGTGTCGTATGACCGCTATTTTGGTAGTACGCGCTACGAAACAAGCGTGAAAATCGCCGAACGCGCTTCCTCGTTATTCAATAATTCAAGCGTTCTTGGGCTAAGCGGTTCGATATTTGCTACAGGAAAGAATTTCCCCGATGCTTTGGCGGCTGGTCCGGTCGCTGGTCATTCACGGTCTTTTGTTCTTTTGGTTGATGACGATAATGATGCGGCGGTTCAGTATGCACGCAAGTGGACTGAGGACTACGCAGGTCGTCCTGACATGCAGGACATGGTTCCGACAGCTGCCTATATTGCCGGTGGAGTAAATGCGGTTGGTGAATCTACTGCCAATTGCCTTTCAGAGGCTATGAATATGCAAATCAAGTAGTCTACCTGCGTTTCAATGCGTATGGCGAAGGGGTCCTTTTGGGACCCCCTTCGCTCTTTAATCCAGATTTGTTGCACGAGGGATTGAATTCTCGTGCTTATCGGTGGCTTACTGTCAGTCCATCTGCTAAAGATCTCTGCTGTACACTTTCGGCACCGAGGTCCTTTAGGGTTCGGTGCCTAATCTGACTTAAGGCGTTATTAGAGCGAGGACGGCTATATGATGCTAATTCTATAAACTCGACTTTGAATCGGTGCTATACGTTCGTCCTCTTCAGCCCTCTTGCGGAATGCGTCTAAAGTTTTGAGCCTCCTGTTCCTCCGTTTCCCAAATTTGTTCCTGCGAAAACCATTGAAACGTAATAAGTATTGTTATTGGCGTTGTAGGACGTCTTCACGCCGCACACTCGCATTCCTGGTCGGTTTAAATTCTTTCGATGTCCAAGATCGGGATGGCCCTTGTCATCCCACCAGCTGTTAACAATGCTCCTGCCTGTGGCGCCCGCATGTGCGGTCGCTAGGTTTTCTCCAACCCCATTCCAGCCATTCCATGAGTGGCTGTCACGATATTCGTGATAGTAGTCATGTGCCATCCTGCCTGCGGCTGCGCAATGAGATGACGAGTAACTTGCTGCGTTATCGCAGAATGTGTCATTGCCGCCGGGTACATAGAGGCCATTCTTTTGTCGGTACTCACGTACGGCGTTCCATGTTTCCACGCTAATGCGGTTGCATTCTTCATTGGGGTCGATTTGCTTGGATGTGCGCTTGACTGTCCAGGACTGGTTGGCACTTCGGTTCCTGTCTTGAACAGTCACGTTGGCACCGTTTGTTGCTGTGCCGCCCGTAATGTTCAGCGCACGGTAGCTGGCCGTGTTCAAGAAGACAAGTTTGTTATCTTTGGTGAGCCACAGCTTCCACAGCTTGTTGCTCCAACCGTCTTCATAGTCCCATTGTTGGACATTGCCGCCGTTGGTGTTTGAGTCCTGGCCAGCAACCTCAAGGCACTTGCCCGAAACAACGCTGATTATTTTGTAGATGCCATTTCCAACCCTAACGAACTGCCACTTCTGTCCGTTGCCGTTGTTGTCGACCCAAGAAATTACGTTGACGCCGTTATCCTTGCCGCCTCCGTAAACATCGAGGACCTGATTGTTGCCGGAGCAACTCTGGATAACGTACATTCCTTCGGGAACTTCGTAATAACGATCTCCGTTATCGTAGGCGTGTTCGGTAACGTTTACGTTGCCAACCGTAATGGATTTTGTGCCTTTAGTTTTAATCGTCTCGGGCCTGAGTTCAAACAGCTGGCCCTTGCCATTGTTGCGGCTCCAGACCTGTACGTTGGTTCCGTTGTCGGCGTATCCGCCATTGCAATCAAGGACATAATTTGAATGCACGTTAATGAGCATCAACTTGTTGTTATAGACCTCGGCACGCCACAACTGATCGTCTCCACCGCTTGAGCTCAACTGAAGAACGTTGGCGCCTTCTTCATTTTTATGACTAGAGTCAAGGCTCAGGTACTTATTCGAGTAGGCGTTCTTTATGCGGTATACGCCCTCCGATTCCTCTGCGAACTTCCAAATCTGGCCGGTTACACCGTTGTTGTCCCAGAGCTGAACATTGGCGCCGTTGTCCTTGGAAACTGCAGCCACTTCGACGCATCGATTGCTGTCGATGCAAGTGTTAATCGAAAGCCATTGATTGGGGACGTCAACGTAGCTGTATCCATTGGGATAGCTGTAGACCGTGACGGTAATTTCGCCGACCTTTACCTTTTTGACTGTTGCTTGACCCCTAGTGATCTTAAACGTCGAAGTTGCCGAACCAGTGTAGTCGCCCTTGCCGGTGACGGTAAAGTTTGCGGTTCCGACTTTGACGTTGTTGCTGTAGGAGGTTGTAAAGTCCGTACCGGATTCGAGCGACTTGCCGTCGAGCGTGACCGTGGGTACGGGCGTAAGCTGCGAGCCGGTGTAGTTTTGGGCTGCAACGCTGATGCTCGCCTCCGAGATGTTTGCGGGCGAGATGGTGAACGTTCCGCTAGCGGTGCCGGCGTAGTTGCCTTTGCCGGTTACGGTTGCCTCGGCGGTGCCCGCATGCTGATTGTTGGAATATGAGACGGCGTAGTCCGTTCCGTTCTTAAGGGTACGGTCACCGAGCTTAACAGTGACGCTAGGGGACAGAGCCTGACCGTTGAACGTCTGTTTGGCGGCGCTGACCTTGGCCGACGAGATGCTTGCTGCAGAGATGGACCAGTCCACTTCGATGTCGTCGGATTTGCCGGTTGAAGCCCACTGATAGCTGTCTTTGTCCTTGAGCGAAAGCGCGGCCTTATAGGACCCCGCACTTGTGGCCGCGCCGTTCTTGACGGTATAGATTTCGTTTGAGCTGATGGCGGTCTGTTTAGACCCGTCGTAGGTCAGCTTGGCGGGGGAGGGTACATTCACACTCTGCTTGGAGGCGGAAGGCTTGACGACGATTTCAAAAGTGCCTTTGGCGACTCCCGTGTATCGATTAATGCCAGTTACTGTGACGGTTGCCGTTCCAGCCTTAGTATTGTTCGAATGCGAGACGCTGTAGTCGACATCCTTTTTGAGCTTTTGATCACCAAGGGTGACTTCGGGGGCCGGCGTGAGCGGCTGGCCCGTGTATTGTTGTTGCGGTACTTTAACTTGAGCGCCTGATAGGTCCGTGAGGTTCGGTTTCGGCTGCGTTGGCGTATCATTCGGCGTCAGCGCCACAACTATGCGTTGATAGTCATCGTCGGATACCGCGTTAATGCCGCCAGCAACGAAGGCGTTGCCAACATTGCCCTTAAACCGTTCAATGTAAGCGCATACTGTTTGTGCTCCATTATCAACAAGAAGAAGGGGTGAGTTGATTCTGCCCATGCAGGGCCCCATTGCAAGGGTGTCGGCGTAGTTTGAGCCGGTCGCAAATCCCAGCGGGTCTGCCGTAAAGAGGCTGGTTTCCGATATTTCAAAAGCAGTAATCTGCGTACTTGTTTCGTAGCGAGTCGCTCCACTCAGACGACGAATTCCATCGGTGGCAATATTTGCATTATTGAGTTGAGAGATCACGACATCGGGGACAGCTGCGTTGCCGCCAACAAGGATTGCTTTGGAGAATCCTCCTGCGCGAATTGCTTCGATAGCCTCTTGCGTGAGGCCGCCGTAAGGGTCGCACAATACGATAGGACTCTTGGTTACATATGCGAATGGGCTTATCGATAGGGAATCTGCGTAATTTGCGCCTGTGGCGACAATTACTGTGTCAGACGAAGAATTGCATTGGCGCAAGATCTCGAGGCTAGTTTCGTATCGAGTTGAGCCGTATAGCCGAATCGTATTGCTTCCGCATATATTGTTTGCCGCCTGTAGTACCTCGTCGCTCACGGCTGAAGGGCCGCCAACAACATAAATGGTTGACGGGCCAAGCTGTTTAATTGTTGCCGCTGCCTTGCTTGATAGCTCAGTGGGGTCTGTAAGGATAATTGGGGCGTCATGTACGCCGGCTAACGCAGAGGCAGACAGTGCGTCAGGATAATTTGCGCCACTGGCAAGTATTACCTTATCGGATGCGCTCCATCCGCCAACATTCGAAATCAATTCCGACATTGTGTCGTAGCGCGTGTCGCCTGCCACGCGCTGGACATTAACCTGTAAAGCTAGCGCTTCCGTCGCGAAGAGCGGCAGAAATGCCAGTACAAAAAGGGCTCCTAAGAAGGTTAAGCAAAGTCTTCCTAGGAAGCATTGTGACTGCGCTTGTTCGCTTCGCATAAAACCACCTCTCATAGGTTGCCTATGTACTCCAGAGTATATGAGGGGAAATGTGAAAACTGTTGCGCAACAACTTTTACTGGTGCTAATCCCTCTGCCAGAGGTCTCGCGTGTAAACCTTGTCTACCACATCGCCGAGAACGCTGTCGTAGCGATTTGCGATAATTACATCGCTTGCTTGCTTAAACGCGGCCAAGTCGTTGACGACGCGACAGCCTTGGAGTGTATCGAGGGAACTGGTGGGTTCGTATACGATAACCTCGACTCCGTGAGTCCTAAGTTTCTCGATGACATCGAGTGTCGAGCTCTGCCTGAAGTTGTCGGAACCGCTCTTCATGGTGAGGCGGAATGCGCCGACGACCTTCGGCTGCATCGCCAGAACTTGATCGACGATAAACTGCTTTCGCGTGCTGTTGGAATCGACGATGGCGCGGATCAGGTTTTGGGGGACGTCCTGGAAGTTGGCGAGGAGCTGCTTGGAATCCTTGGGCAGGCAGTAGCCGCCGTAGCCGAAGCTGGGGTTGTTGTAGTGTGTCCCGATGCGCGGGTCCAAGCATACGCCTTGGATGATATCGCGCGTGTTGAGGCCCTTGCTCTTGGCATAGGTATCGAGCTCGTTGAAGTACGAAACCCTCAGCGCCAGATATGTGTTGGCAAAGAGCTTGATGGCCTCGGCTTCGGTGGAGCCTGTCACCAGGATTTCCGTTCCTGTATCCTCGGAGCCTTCGTCTAGGAGTTCGACGAAAGCCTGCGCGGCCTTGCGGTCGGCGTCCTTCGTGATGCCGGCGACGATGCGACTGGGGTGGAGGTTGTCCTCGAGTGCATGGCCCTCGCGCAAGAACTCGGGGGAAAAGATGATTTGGAGCTCGGGATACTTGGCGCTTACATCCTTGGTGTAACCAACGGGGATGGTGGACTTGATTACCACGACAGCGCGCGGGTTGAGCTCTTGGACTAGGTCTAGGACGCTTTCGATGCTGGAGGTATCAAAGTAGTGGGTGACGTCATCGTAGTTGGTCGGTGTTGCAATGACGATGTAGTCCGCGCTTGCGTACGCCGCGGCGGAGTCCGTGGTCGCATGTAAGGTAGCGGGACGATCCGCCAGATATGCCTCGATGTAGGCATCTTTAATGGGGGAGACGCCGTTGTTAATGTCGGCAACTCTGCGCTCGTTGATGTCGATGGCGACCACGTCGTTATGCTTGGAAAGCAGGCAAGCAAGCGAAAGGCCTACATAGCCAAGGCCTGCGACGGTGATGTTCATAGCTATCTCCCTGCAAAGTTGACGTTTTAGGAATCCGATAGTGCTAATTCGATGAGTAATCTTACCGCGTTATTTGTGATCGGCCGTATTGACTCCGCAGTTTGCACGAGGTTTTCGCGTTCGCTGGCGGTTGGGAAATGAAGCTGGACATCCTCGATGAACCGTATGCGCTCCCCCCAAAACTTTTAGACTGGTAGATGTTTGTTGCGCAACATTTATTGATATGTCCTATTTAGAAAATGTGCCGGTCCGCTCGTTGTCGGATAACGGCCGCTCGCATTTGTTGCTCAACATTTGGTTCGCGCACGGGCGTATTATTGATTATGGATGATTGACACCCAGCGAGACAAAGGACCTGTGCAATGAAAGCCCTCCGCAAGTGCGCATGCGTAACTGTTCAGCTCGTTGTTACCGCTGTGCTCCTGTTCCAGCAGTGCCCTGTTCAGGCAATCGCCCTTGGCTTGGAGCAGGGGAGCGACTATGTTGAGATTACTGCTAGTGGTGAGGGCGCGGATTCCGCGAGTGCCGCCGCGGCGGATGAGTCAGCTCGCTCAGAAGGAGCAGAAACAAGTCATAATCCTAACGACGAGGGCAGGGTTATCGAACAATCAAGTTCGCAGGATGACTTATGTGCTTCGGGCTCTTCTGATTATCAGAATGTCACGGCATCTGAAGATACTCTTTATTGGCAGCGTATCGGAGACCTTGAGATATCAAAGGATTCTAATAAGAAAGTAGTTTTAAGGCCGGCAGGTGGTGCTGAATCGGCATCGTACGATGGTCTGGTTAATATTAGATCTCTTGTTGGTGACGATATCGTTGAGTTTAGTACGCTGGGACAGGTGACGGTAGGGGGTCTTTCATTTTGGAATTTTAAGAACCTCAAAAAGGTCAGTATTTCAAATCTCACTTTTGCGGAACTCATGATATGGGCGGATTGTTTAAGGACTGCAAAGCCCTTTCGGTCGTCGATTTATCGCGTGTCGATACATCTAAGATTACGGATATGTCTGAGATGTTTCAGGGCTGCTCGTCGCTCGCCTCCCTCGACCTTTCCTCGTTCGACACCTCCTCCGTCCATGATATGTCTAGCATGTTCTCGGGCTGCTCGTCGCTCACCTCCCTCGACCTCTCCTCGTTCGACACCTCCTCCGTTCGTGATGTGTCAAGTGCCTTTTCTTGCTGCTCATCCCTTGTGTCGCTTGATCTTTCTAAATTGAATTTATCTTCTGTGACGGATATGACATACGCATTTTCAAATTGCACTTGCCTTGTTTCTGTCAATCTTTCCCGGCTTGACATGTCTTCGGCTACGGATATGTCGCACATGTTTCGAAATTGCTCATCGCTTACTGCGGTTGACCTTTCATCTATTAAGGCCCCTTCAGTTAGATATATGTCTTATATGTTTCTGGGTTGTTCATCCCTTGCCTCATTAGATTTTTCTTCGTTCGATATATCTTCGTTGCAATTGGCAGACCACATGTTTCAGGACTGCTCCTCTCTTGTAAGTCTTAACTTTAATTCTTTCGATTTCAGTTCGGTAATTTCTACCGTCGGCATGTTTCAGGGGTGTTCGTCTCTTCCTAGCATAGATCTCTCGCCTTTAGATACTTCTTCGGTTGTTTCGATGGTTGGTATGTTCAGGAATTGCTCTTCCCTTACGTCTCTTGACCTCTCGTCTTTTGATGTTTCATCTGTTGAAGATGCGTCGTATATGTTTGAAGGATGCAAGTCCCTTGAGTTTCTTGATTTGTCATCTTTTGATACTCGTGGTGGCTCACGTTATTTTTCGCATTTGTTCTCGGGCGTTGAGTCATTGGTGCATGTGCATTTAGGCAAATATTGCGATATTAAACTGACTAAAGAAATCCCACTAAAGTACAAGGGTGTTAAGATTCAATGGGAAAATTCATCCGGCAGCTCCTTTGACTCTATTCCTCCCATGATCGATGATTGCTACAAGGCTTCAGGAGATATTTCTAATGCTAGTTTTGATGTCGATCAGTCAGATGAAGTCTATTCGGGTGCTCCTATCTTTAAACAGGTTTCTTCTGTTGATGGACTGATTGAAGACGTTGATTATTTGCTTACGTATTCTGACAACGTGAATTGCGGAGCGTCCACAATCAAAATCGAGGGTTCGGGGGTCTTTCACGGAGAACAAATCTTTAGATTCTTGATTACTAAGGCGGCACCTGACTATAAGCTATTGGAGGACCTTGGTGCCGTATACGGGCAGAAGCTTTCTGACGTCGATCTTCCCGAGGGCTTCTCTTGGGAAGACCCGTCTCTCTCCGTCGGCAACCCCGGTGATAACACGTTCAAGTGTAGGTACGCCGCGCCCGATGAGAACCATACCGGTGCCGAGGGCATCGAGGTCAAGGTCCGCGTGACCAGGCCCGTCGAGGCGTCGATGTTCTCGGTCGACGCCGAGGGGCTGGTCTACACCGGCAAGGCCCACGAGCCCGCAGTCTCCTCCAAGGTGGTCCCCGAGGGCTCTTTCTCTGTCTCGTACCGCGACAACGTCAAGGCGGGCGGGGCGGCCGCCGTCGTGAAGGGTTCCGGCTTCTACACCGGGACGTGTGAAATCCCGTTCACCATCGCGAAGGCAAAGCCGAGCTTCAATGCCCCGACTGGTCTCAAGGCCGTCTACGGGCAGAAGCTGTCGGACGTCAAGCTTCCCGAGGGCTTTTCTTGGGAGGATTTCGATGCGCGCGTAGACTGGTATGGCTCCAAAGCCATGAAGGCCGTTTTCGTGCCCTCGGACGCCGAGAATTATGAGGTCGTGAAGGGTATCGAGATCCCGGTTTTCGTGGGCCGCAAAGTAATCTCTGTTCCCAGTATTGACGACCTTGTATACTCCGGCTCTATCCAAGTGCCGCAAGTCGATATTGATGGCGTCCGCGTTGTGTCGAACGACGGGGGCATTGATGCGGGGAAGTACTCCGTCGAGCTGGCCCTCGACGATCCCAAACTCGACTGCTGGGAAGACGGCTCGGCCTTCATAAACCGGACGACACCAAACCCCCCCCCGCCGATATAAATACTGCTGACATCGCCCCTATTTCCCCGTGCCTTCTCAAGGACGGCAAGGCCGAGCCTGGAGTCTCGGTGACCTTCGGTGAACGAAAGCTCTCTGTGGGTCATGACTTTAGCGTTTCTTATTCCGACAACGAAAAGGTGGGAACTGCTTCAGCCACCATAGAAGGAAAAGGTAACTTTACCGGGGAGAAGACCGCCTACTTCCAGATTGCGAAGAGCGACCTTGGGGATTGTCTCGTTGCCACCAAGCGAAACGTGTATTTGTATAAGGGAGACACGGTCGAGCCCCGCATCTTCGTTTCATTTGGGGACGCCTCCCTTCGCGAAGGTGTCGACTATAAGGTGGCGTATTCCGGCAACGACGCCGTGGGAATTGGCCATGCTACCGTCAGCGGTATGGGCGAATACATCGGCAGTAAAACAGTCGATTTCGCGATCGTCGACGCCATAGATTTGGGCACCTACTGCACGGTCCATGCATACGATGCTTTCTATACCGGCGATAAGGTATGTCCCAGGGTTGATGTTCGCCTGAATACCGAGAGCTCTGATGAGGCCTACGGAAACGGCGGCGCTTCGAGGTCTGAGGATGCCCCGGTCGAGGGCCGGGACTATACGGTTTTGTTTGAGGATAACGTCAATCCTGGTATGGGAACTGCTATCGTCCAGGGCCGTGGCAGGTATACCGGTGAGGTTCGAGTCCAGTTCCATATTCTCCGTAAGTCGGATTTCGACCTGTCCGATTGCAGCGTTCTCCTCGACCCACCTTCCAACGCTGACAGGTATTCATATGCGTTGAAGGGTGGCAAGTACAGCTTTATGTACACCGGCTCTGCGATTGAGCCGACCGTCAGCGTTTCGCTTTATAACGACTCTGGCGTTTACGTTGAGCTGAGGAATGGCGTCGATTACGAGGTGAGCTACCGCTCTAATACTGAGCCTGGCTCTGCTACGGTTGTCGTGCACGGCATCAACGGGCTTACTGGTTCGCAGGCCATTGGGTTCAATATCGTTAGCAAGCATTCCGTTGCGGACCTCTCGCTTTCGAAATATGACTTTGAACAGTCCGTGTACCAGCTTAAGCCCGGGTTTGCTCTGGCTCCCAAGCTTAGGCGATCTTCTTCCTTTGTTGAAGGTGCGGACTACATTCTCTCCTATGCAAATTGCGATAAGGTTGGCAACGGCTTGGTAACCGTGACTGGCATAGGGCGCTATACGGGCAGCGTTGTGGTCGAGGTGCCCATCGTTGAGTCGCTCGATCGTTCGCTGCTTTCGGAATGCAGCTTTGATAAGATCGAGGATCAGGTCTACACGGGTTCGGAGATTTACCCAAGCGTGGTGCTCAGGAACGCATCTGGTGCCGAGGTCGACCAAGCAAGGGAGTGCGGCCTCCACTATTCAAATAACGTTAACGTTGGCAGGGCTACGGTCTCCGCGTGCGAGAGTATGTATTATTCCAGCTATATTGGGGAAACATCGACAAGCTTCAATATTCTTCCCGCCAACATTAACGACGCCTATTTCGTGCCTATTAGCGATGTTTCCTACACTGGCAAGGCGATTGAGCCTGATGTTCTCGTTCGCTTTAACGGAAAGACGCTTGTCAAGGGCAAAGACTATGACCTGTCTTTTTCCGACAACGTTAAGGTTGGCACTGCTCATGTCACCGTAACGGGCAAGGGCAACTTTAACGGCAAGCATGAGATAACCTTTAAGATTGTGCGACCGGTAATTACATTCGATCAGGATATGGTTGAGGGCAAAACTGTCTCTTCGAGTTGGACCAAGAAGGTCAATATCACTAACTACCGCATGGTGCTTAAGAAGGGCGGCATGGTCCGCATTCGCACGAGTTTCTCGCGCATCGATACGGTTCTCTGCTCCATCCAAAACGAGAACGGAGATATTATCCAGTCCTGGTCACCCTCGGATGGCGGTGACTATGGGTTCTTTGCCCTTCCGGCCGGTACATACTATTTCCAGTACATTGGTAGTCCTAAGTCCTACGGCGGCTCTGGTTATGCAAGCTATTCCGTGACTCCTTTTAGTGAGCCCGAGGACACAATCTATGAGGTTGAGGACAATAGCGGGACCGCGGATGGTCATACCATTGATGGTGATGCTACCCCCATTGAGATTGGGCGTTGCTTTGCCGGATCGAACTACTATGCGATTACCGGTGGCTATGGTGATCTTGATTACTTTAAGTTCACGGTAACCAAGCGCGGTCATTACTCTATGAGCTTGTCCACCAACGCGCGATTGATGTTTGCGCTTACGGATTCCCAGGGGCATACGCTTGATAATCGCGATACGGGATCAGGCATCGTCGCTCAAAGCTATTCTGACTCGCTGACGGGTCTCGACTTTGGCACGCTTGAACCCGGTACTTATTATGTTCTGGTTCTGTCAAAGGATAAGAATGCGATCGGCGCTGCTTACTATGGCTGCATCTTTGATTCGTCTGATCCCGCGCCGACCAAAAAGGGCGTTGGAAGAGTTTCTGGTAACACTCGCTACGATACCATGGGAAGTCTTACCGAGCGCGGCAATTGGGCCAAGGGCGGCTCGGTAGTGCTTGCGAGCGGTGCTAATTATCCCGATGCCCTGGCGGCTTCGTCTCTTGCAGGCGGATTTAATGGCCCCATCTTGCTGACTGACCCCAACGGTCTTTCGACATCCGCTAAGGACCAGCTCGAGTTACTCTGTCCTTCTAGGGTGTTCATCGTGGGCGGCAATGCTGCGGTGTCGCCTGCCGTTGAACGTCAGGTTAAGGAATTACTTGGCTCTGGTTGTGCGGTGTTCCGCGTTGCAGGGCAGACGCGTTATGAGACGAGTCTGGTGGCTGCCGAGATCAACCCCAAGTCCTCCGATACCGTTATTGTCGCTACTGGCGGCAATTACGCGGATGCGCTCTCTGTGAGTCCCTATGCCTTTGCCTCGGGAAGCCCGGTCGTGTTGTGTGATAAGTCGTCTGGCCTCACTGCCGGTGCTATGGGTACTATTCGTTCCAAGAAATATTCCAAGGCGGTGATTGTTGGAGGAACTGCCGCCGTGCCTGCTGCTGTTGAGCGCCAGCTGCGCTCCGCCGGCGTCAATGACATCACGCGCCTGAGTGGTGCCACCCGCTACGAGACGAGCGCCAAGATCGCCGACTTCGAGCTTGAGTCGGGGCTGGGCTTTACGATGGACGGCGTGCTGCTGGCCACGGGGTCCAACTTCCCCGACGCCCTGGCGGCCGGGCCCCTCGCGGGCCGCTCGCACTCGCCTCTGCTGCTTGTGGACCCCGGCGCCTCCTATGCCTCGGGCTATCTGTCCGCCCATAGGGGAGAGGTTCGCTCCGCCGTGGTCGTTGGCGGCGCGTCGGCCGTGCCCGAGGCCGACAGGTCAAGGGTCGCGGCGGCCCTGGGGCTGGATGCCGTCTAGCCCGTCTAGTGCAAATAGCCCGTCCGGGCATCGACGTGAAGGAAGAAGGGGTCTAATGGACCCCTTCTTCCCATCAGCCCCGTTATGCATCGCTGGGCTCGCGGGCGCCCGCCCGTCAGTCCCTCTGCCAGAGGTCCCGCGTGTATACCTTCTCCGCCACGTCATCGAGGACGCGGTCGTAGCGGTTGGATTTTCTCGCAGTTACTGGAGATTCCACCGCACGCGAATATAGGAACAATTGACTTAGATACGCTATGAGGGAAACCGCTCGCAGATTAATTCCCGCAAGCGGTGATTGTTGCTCAACTTTTTTGAACCGTGTGCACTTAACATATGAGGTGAATATAATTCTGGGAAAAAAGGTCGTGTGCCATGAGGGCTACCCGTAAATATGCGAGTTATATGGTCCACCCTAATGTTATTTACGTTGTTGGTGGCGAAGCCGCGGTTTCGAAGGCGGCGGTCGATACCGCTGCATATTATGCGGCTGACGGCTGCAAGGTATTCCGCATCGCAGGCGACACGCGTTTAGAGACGAGTCTTGCAATTGCCAAGCGCGTGCGTCAAAAGAGCACTGCTTCCGATACCCTGATCGTAGCTACCGGGTTTAACTACGCTGACGCGCTGTCCGTCAGTCCGTTTGTGTTTGTCTATAAGTCGCCCATCTTCCTGTGCGGCTCCGATGGACTTTCCGCCGACGCTATCTCCTACATTTCTGGAGCTGGCTTTAAGCGTGCGATTCTTGTTGGTGGCACCGCCGCTGTTCCCGACCGCGTAAAACATCAGCTAACGAGCGCTGGTATCTCATCCGGTTCTATTACGCGCCTTGCTGGAGCCACGCGTTACGAGACGAGCGTCAAGATTATGTCGTATGCTGTGAACGCTGGTATGAATGTTTCGAACGTATACTTGGCAACGGGTAAGAACTTCTCGGATGCGCTTGCTGCGGGTCCTGTCGCAGGAATGCTGCGTGCCCCGTTGCTGCTCGTCGATCCTGGCATTGAATATGCCCATACTGTTCTTGCGAATTACCGCGGAAGCGTTAATGTCGCAACTGTCGTTGGCGGCACGAGCGCTGTTTCGGCAATCGATGCCTTGTCTCTTGCTCGCACGCTGGGACTCGACCTTTATTAGTGTATGTTTGCATTGACGTGGCTGGTTTATCTGCTCAAAATTGCTAAATGTATGCAGTCGCTTTAGATGGTCCGAAAGAGGAGTAATAAGAATGTCCGATGTTTCATGGATGGCAGACAAGAAGAACAAGCTTCGACGCATGATGGAGCATGCACGCACCAGTGTTGCTGGAGAGCGCCGGGTCATCGTGACGCTCACATCGTATCCTCCTCGCATGAATACCATTTGGATGACGCTTCGGTCTATTTTTAGCCAGTCACGGCTTCCCGATAAAGTTGTCCTCTATTTGGCAAAGAGCGATTTTCCCAATAGGGAAGCCGATCTACCCGATTCGCTCAAAGAGATGCTATGGATTGACTTTGAGATCCGTTGGGTAGATGAGGACCTTAAGCCGCACAAGAAGTATTATTGGGCATTTCGCGACTTTCCCGATGATCTAGTAACCTGGCCGTAATACTGCTTTGCAAGTGATACGGCAGCATCGGAATCTTGGCCTACAAGAAGAACGGGCGAAGAGCTCTTGCCTGCAAGAGCGCCAGCAGCAAGAGCATCAGGGAAATTGATGCCCGTAGCAAATACGACACCATCAAACTTAAACCCATGGCTCAGCTCGTACTCCGCAATCGCTTTGCTCGTTTCAAAGCGAGTTGAGCCAGACAAGCGAGCCACATCTACGATACCTGCGCCAGATAGCTGAGACTCGACTTTCGTAGGAACTGCACTTGTCCCGCCAACAATAATCGCACTGGTAAAGCCTCTAGCGCGAATTTCATCAAGTAAATCGGCGTCAAGCCCAGAGCCGGGATCACTCAAAACAATAGGCGCGCCCGACTCAAAAGCATATGGACTGACCGACAGAGCGTCGGCAAAATTAACGCCGGTAGCAACTATCAGCGTTTTAGAGCGACCGGATGTTTCCTCAAGCAGCTTAAGAGCAGTGCCGTATCTGGTGCCGCCCGCAATCCTTGTGACCGCGCAGCCACTGCCAACCTTCTTGCTTATCTGTGACTTCACAGTGTCGGAAACAGCGCTCGTCCCGCCGATTATATAAACCTTAGCTGGAAGCAAAGAGCTCAATCTCGAAGCGACCTCGGGAGAAAGTGAATCGGGGTCGGTAAGCAGGATGGGGGCGTTCTCGTCCCCTGCGAGCGTGGCAGCAGCAAGAGCATCGGGGAAGTTTATGGCCGAAGCGACTATCGCCGTTCCTCCCTTCTTCCAAGAACCAGCATCGACAACAGCGCCCATGGTTTGATATCTCGTGCCACCGGCGAGTCTGCCAAGCGTAGCGACTACCTTGCCAGAGACCGACCGTGTTATAGTCCCTGTGCCGCCGACAAGCGATGCGGTCAAAGTGTAGTCTCCGCCCTTTTTGGCTGTAATTGTCGGTGTATTGCTATCAAGCGCAACAGTTCCAGATGAATCAGCAGCCCAGGAGACACAATCATCAAGAATGAAAGTGGTAGCCCGCGACCAAGGCTGAACGGTTAATGCGTAGCGTTGCGAGGAACCAACGCCAAGGCTTGTGTCATTATTCCAAGTGCGCTCAGAGCCATCGGGGGTAACAGGAACAAGATTGAACGTGCTGCCCAATGCGTCAAGGCCCTGTTTTGTATAGTCGATCTTAGCCACCGTCGAAGCACAATCAGAAGGCTGGTCGCACGCGTCAGCCGCGCCAACACCAAAGCATTGAACCCAATAGTAAGTTCCCGACACATTCACACAGCCAATACCTACCGAATGATAATCAGAATTAAGTATGTTGGCGCGGTGACCAGAAGAGTTCATCCAGGAATCCATCGCATCCTCAGGTGACCATTGGCCAGAAGCAATATTCTCGCCGACCATCTTGCTCGACGCCGAAAAACAGCTCTCACCAGTTGGGCGAGTATGACTAAACCCAATAGAAGTTTCAAATGCACGAGCCATAGCAGCATCAAGAAGGCCGCGATCCATTTGGAGCGCGTTTAACCCCCGCTTTGAACGCTCCTGATTAACAAGATCTAGAACCTGATATGCCATGGAGTAACTTACATCACCTTTGACTCTCAGCTGGTCGACTAAGTAGTATCCATCTGAGCGCTCCGTAAGATAAGACGGATAATTTGGTGTAAAAGAGCAGCCATCAAACGCCTCATTCGAAATGAACGTGCAGCTGTCACCAAAGCTAAAGTCAGAAAGAGCGGTATTGCTAAAGGCAAGACGATTGATTCTCTTTAGTTTCTTGCCGCCAGTAACGGTAGCCAGGCTTTTGCAGTCGGCAAATACTCCGTAGTTAATTTGCTCCAAGGAATCCGGAAGGTCAATACTCCGAATTGCCGATCCAGCAAAACAGGAATTACCGATTACGCGCAGCTTTGAACCAAGGCGAACATCCTTGAGCTTAGTGCAACCATAGAAGCACTCCCAGCCTGCCGATTCACCAAGTTCTATCAGGTTATTACTTATTGTGACGTCTGTAAGATCGGCGCATTTTTCACAGATAAGACCTTGAACGCGAGTGACCGAATCCGGCATTGAAAGTTCGATAATTGCAGTTCCATAGAGGCATCCGCCCTCCATATCGGTAAGGGCCGAAGGGAGCGAAATGCTCGAAAACGTTTTATTCAACTCCATCGACCACTGCCCAAGAATTTGAACAGACGAAGGAACGACATATTGACCCCCGCCCAGATCGCTATACTGCGCATACAGAATCGTGCCGTCTTTAGACAAAAGGGCACCGTCAACGGTCTTATAGTTCCTTGAGCTGGGAGAAACGTTGAACTTAAGTCCAATGGGAGCGCCCGGACAGGGATTAAAATGCCTAGAAACATCGAATTCATTATTGCCCGACACGACGTGCTCTAAATAGAACATGGGCCCAAGATCATCGTTGAGCGTAAAACTTTTCATAAGCGTATTGGCGAACGCATCATGCCCAAGCTCTTTAAGTGCTCTAGGAAGAACAAATGAAGTAAGCGGCGTATTGTAAAATGCACTCTCCCCAATTATTTCAAGTTGCGAATTGTCGGGAATTACGACTGACGATACCCTAGAATACGCGAAACCATAAGCTCCAATTTCACGTATCGAAGCTGGAAATTTAACCTCCGTCACGCAAGTTGGTAAACCACCATAGAAGAAGCTGACCTTACTCATCGGCAGTCCATCAAGCGTAGCGGGAAGAGCTATCGAGCTATTTGACCCATAATAGTGATCAATCACATATATTTGCTCATTGCTAGAGTTGACGCTCTCGTAGTATGACCAATCACCAGACCTAATGGAATCGCTTGACATCAAAGCGGGAGCATCCTCACTTGGAGTCGCATTCACATCATAGCCTGCCGGTGAATTGGGCTCGACGGGCTCCCCATTCGGCCCATTCATAGATCCAATTGCACTAGCGTCATCTTCCGCCACGCTCTCACCCTTAGCCTCCGCCTCACCGACAACCTTCTGCTCAGAGGGTTCATCTGTCGCAAAAGCGACGACGGGCAAAAGTCCTTCCAGCGTTAAGAATAGGGATAAAATCAGCACAAGAAGCACCTTGGATCGAACAATCCTCATTCTCATAGGGCCCTCCTTTATTGACCAAAAACAGCAGTGAAAGCAATTGGCATGACCTTACAAATATTTTAAATATCCAACATTAAAGGGTCATGACAAATAGCGTTACAACCATGTTGTACAACAGGCAATAAAAAGGGTGAATACAGCAGAAATAGAAAGTGCATGATTGAAAGGCCAGTCTCTGAATAGTCCGCTTTTCAGCGTCTTGCATCGAAAGGTGGACCCAAAATGAAGAAAACCGCGCCCGTCTTATTCATAAGCAGTTTACTTACCATGCTCGCCTTATTTGTCGCCCCCTCGCAAGCGGCGGCATACACCGCAAAAGGCATAACCAATGCAACTGGCCTTGCGTACGACGATGTCTACGGCGTTGTAAACGACAGGGCAATCATGAAAGTCCAACAATGGCTCAATCGACCTTGTCGACTCTAATGGTGCGGTTAAACGAGCAACAAAGAACGGCACCGGTTGGTACATTAACGACGCGCCGAGCTGGAACAACCCACTGGAATCCGCGTTGGCCACCTTCGGCAACGGCTACATTACACTTTCCAACACCGTTACCGACAATGGCGGGTTATTTACGTGCGGCTTGGCAGATGCGACGACGGGCGAAGACCTTATTACCCTTAACAAAACTACGGACGACATCGCCATCTCGCCCGACGGCAGCAGATATGTAGTCGCAAACTACTACCAAAAAACCGTAACGCTCTCGCTCTACCAAGGCCACTCATCTACCCTTCTGGACACCATAGACATTATGGGCACGACCGAAGCAACTGTAGAGTGGACCAACAGCGCAAACGAGTTCCTGGCAACCATCAGGTTTATCGAAGACGGCGACGAGCACATTAGCGAAGATCCCGAGGATCATTACTACACCATCGATGGCGACAAACTCAAGGAGACTAAAGACCCCACGGGCGTAAAGACCACGGTGCAGGGCAAAAACCACAAAGGCGAATCGTTTACGGTCACAACAAGCGCCGCGACCAAGCTCGCATCGATAACCTATAACGGAACGACGACAACCCTTCCGAGCACCTACAGCGAAGTGAACGTTCAGGGTGACTATATTTTTACTGCGGAAACACACACGCAAATCAAGGAATGCTTCGACTACCGCGGCACCAAGGTCACCCTGTTCAAGAGCTACAGGTCGGTAGTGGCCTTCCCCGGAGGCCAAAAGTATCTCTGCCATATATATGAGCCCGTAAACGGCAGGTACGTTCACCGATTCTTCGTGCTGTCATACGACGGAAAACAGATTGCCAGCATCTCGAGCGATGACGTGACGGGCGACACCATCGAGCAAGCAAACCTGACCACCTGCGGCAAATATGCGCAATTAAATTACAACGACGGCTTTACGTGGTACTCTGCGCTCATTAACGAAAACGGAAAAGTCCTCTTAACAGGTTTTGAGAACTGCACTCTCGTAAACGGCTACGTCATCGCCACCGAAGACGCAGAAACCGAATACGCAGAAACATATGTCTACAACTCCGACACGCTCAATTTCATCGGAAGCGTTGAGGCCAGCGGTTCGCTTACGCCAATCGCGGTCAACAAATAGACCTACTTTGTTGCAAACCCCGTCGACAAGGAGACCTCTGCAGCCACGGCGCGCGTCTACGATCCCCAAAACGAGCTTAAGCCCCTCACGATTGGCACATACTCCGTCGCAACAATTAAGACCGAGACGTACAGGACGAACAATTCCCCGTACAACCCTTCCACCAAGGCCTGGTGGGCCCAGGACTCTCGCGGATACTGGGGTTTGGTCAAAGACAACGGCACCGTAATTGTTCCGTTTAAGTATTCCGAGTACTGCGATTTGAACCTTTCCGATTACAAGGTATTGATTAAATCAAACGGCAAATGGTGGTTCTACGACACAACCGAGACCAGCAACCCCAATCCCGATCCAACGCCCGATCCTACTCCCGACCCCACTCCCAATCCGGATCCCCAGCCTCAGCCCAACCCCAATCAAAACGGCCTGCACCGCATCTTCGGCCAAACAAGATATCAGACGATGGCGGCACTCGTCGAAAAGGGTGAATGGGAACAGGGCGGCACCGCAATCGTGGCATCAGGCGCCAATTTCCCCGATGCGCTTTCCGCATCCTCGCTGGCTGGACTCTTGGATGCCCCCGTCATCCTTACCGAAAATTTAGGGCTCAGCACCGATGCATCAGATGAGCTCAAAAGGCTTGCACCTACCAGGGTGTATGTCATAGGTGGCGAAAGCGCCATTAGCGCCTCCACCTATAAGCAGATCCAGAACATCACGGGAAAGAAATGCACGGTTGAACGCATTGCCGGCCAGACTCGTTACGAGACGTGCATGAAGATCGCAAGCCACTCGGCCTTTAAACAGGCCAAGACGGTGATCATCGTAACGGGCACCAATTATGCCGATGCCCTATCGATAAGTCCTTACGCGTATAAGAAGGGGTATCCGATCCTGCTCTGCGATCCCGTGAAGGGCTTAACAAATGAAGAGTTAGACTTTGTGCACGAGATGTGCTACGATTATGCAATCCTTGTCGGAGGCACAAACGCTGTACCCCAGCATGTAGAAACCCAGCTCAAGTGGCTTGCACTTAACGATCAGATCAGGCTTTCCGGTGCGACAAGGTACGAAACGAGCGCCGAAATCCTCGACTTTGAAACCCATACCACCAGTATCAAAACCGACGGAGTGTTCTTGGCAACCGGCAATAATTTCCCCGACGCCTTGGCAGCCGGCCCCGTTGCCGCCAAGAAGTGTACCGTTCTCCTGCTTGTCGACCCCGGCATGCAAACCACATGCAAAACGCTAGGCGAGTACAAGGGCTCGATTTCGAATGCTGATATTGTAGGAGGAACGGCAGTCGTTCCCCAGAATGACGCCCAAACCCTCGCAGAGGCTCTCGGCCTAAAGGTTCTATAGCTAGCCACCTATAAGTAGATTGTATCTATAGAACAAAAGCCCCCTTGAGGAAACTCGATACACGAGCTTTCCTCAAGGGGGCAATTTCATGCCAAGAGTCATCAAAGGCGCACTAATGCCTAGTCAAGACAAGCATCTAAGCTGTCATCACGAACGAGATCGGCAAACGGTTTGGGTAAAACGCCTTTGGACTCAAGCTCACCAAGAAGGCTCGCCAGAATAACATCATTGCCGCCAGCCTCGGTATTAACGTGGCATAGGGCAATTTCCTGAGTATCGGGCACATACTCCAAAAGCTGATCGGCTGTTGCGGCAACAACAGGAACACCGGCAATGGTCTCGATTACCTTAAGCCATACGTCGTCGGCTACAAGACAATGCTTCTTAATAAGATCGGCATCGTAGGTCATAGGCGGAAAGAGCTTGGGATCGAACAGCGTGCCAGCACCCGTAGTTGCAAACAAACGCATCGACGGACGACCGACCAGTTCTTCATGATAATGCGGAGCCTCATAAATCCACTGGTCGTACGGCTTAAGCGAGCCATCATCATTAAACATAATCAAATGCGTACGAGAAGCCACAATGGCATCGGGATGCGAAGCGTGACACGCCAAAAGCGTCTCGATCATGTTCCTGCGATAGATAAGGTCATCATCAATCGTAACCACTACTGCTTATGTTGTGGGAGGAACGAGTGTCGTGTCTGATGACGAGGCCCTATCTCTTGCGTCTGCACTTGGTATAAAGTACTAGTCTCGTTTCATTAGAGAGGCCGGCCCTCGCTGCTTGTATAAGAGCGAGGGCCGGCCTATTTTGCTATAGGTTCGATTGGCTATTCTGTGGGGTGGTTATAGCCCAACACTTGTTGCGCCGTATTCCGCTTGTTCTTGGGTAAACCCATCGTGTATCAATTGACTAATTAATTGCGATTTGCTGAATGAGAATATTTCTTGATAATTCGCTGCTTGTTTTGCTGCTTGGTCAAACCAATTTGCTCCACAATTATCTGCTGCGTAGATTGCCTGTCCATCGGTAAACTGTTCCGCCTGACAAGTTAGCTGATTTATGAGGCCATTGTATGAAAATGCCTGGAAGCTCAAATAGTTTTTTGCTTTATTGAGGGCTTGCTGGCTCCAGTTGGCACCTGTTGAATTTGCGCCAAACTCTGCATCTGAAGTTGAAAAGCCTTCATATTTGAGTTGATGAACAAGCCCTTGCCTGGAAAATGACATGAAGCGCAAGTAGCTATTCGCCCTATTTGTAGCGTTTGCTTGGGATTGTACTGTTGACGGTGCAGCGTCGCTGCCGTTTTCTAGCCAGCTTTCAGTGTTTCCGAACACTGACGGTGCAATTGCGCCGCAGCCTCCGAGCACATAGCAGTTCTGGATATTGGAGCGATTTGAGAGAATCCAATTCTTAATGGCGGTGCCATCGTTTTTGGGGGATAGGATAAGCACGCCACGATTCGAACCAGCTACGGGTCCACCTGCAAGTGCATCGGGAAAGTTCTCGCCTGAAGCGATAGCGACTACGCTTGTATTCCCGGTGCCGCTACTAATAATATTGTCTGCTATCTGTTGCGAGGTCTCATAGCGCGTTTGACCGGCCCATCGCTCGACGGACATCGTTCCTTGCAGCTTTTCTTCGGCTTCCGGCTTAACCGCACTTAGCCCACCCACGATAATCGCATTTGTTGCTCCAGTGGCTTTTATGGCTTCGGTTGTTTTCTCTGATAAAGTGCCGTCTTGGTCTGTCAAAAACACCGGCGAGTGCGTAGCATTAGAGTAAGGGCTAATTGACAGCGAATCCCAAGGTGATAAAGAGCTGGCAATGACGACCGTGCTCGATCTTTCTCCTTTTGAAATATATGAAGCTATAGAGGCTGCCGTATCTTGTCTTGTCGCACCAGCAATTCGTTCAGTTTCAATGCCTTTCGATTTTAGAGTTGACTCGACTTTCGCTGATATCGCAGCTTCACCGCCGACAATGAACGCCTTTCCAATTTGATTTCTATTGACCCATCTTTCGATGTCGCCAGATAGTTCATCTTTGGACGTGAGAAGGATCGGAGCGTTCTCGGTTCCAGCCAATGCCGATGCCGCCAACGCATCGGGAAAGTTCTCTCCCGATGCGACGATGATGGTTCCGCTCGTACGCGACATTTTCTTTGAAGCCTCATAGGCGGTTTCATATCGTGTCTCGCCGAATAACCTTGATGTCGACCCGTTCGACGCGAATGCTTGGTGGGGAAGGGTGCAAAGCGCGGCAGCCATGATTGTGGCGGCGATTGCCCTATATATTGTCATTTGTTCCATATTTCTCCTGTCTGCTGCTCATAATTTTTCTGTCGCTTCAAATAGAGGGGGACGCCCCTTGTTAAAGAGGCGTCCCTTTTTCTGCCTTATAGAAGATGGTTTAAATCCCCATCGCCTTTTTAAGTGTTTGGGCATCTGCAGGCGTAACGGCATTTTCTCCGCCTACAATCAGCGCGCCGCTAATGTCATTCGCGTGTGCGCTCAGCCATTGCGACGCTGAGGATGCTCCGCTATCCACAAGGAGGAGCGGCGTTAGCTTTCGTCCTGCAACCGGGCCGGCAGCAAGCGCGTCAGGGAAGTTAAGCCCTGTTGCAAGCGCAATTCCGTCAACGCCGAAACCTAGTTGTTGCGACAGCTCAAAGTCTGCAATCAGCTGGCTTGTCTCAAAGCGAGTTTCTCCTGCCAGGCGCTTAATGGTGGCCACACCGTTCTGCTTGAGTTGGTTTTCAACCGACGTGCTGACTGCATTTTTACCGCCAACAATTACGTCGTTTGTGTAACCTCCGTTACGGATCTTGGTCAGTGCGTCTTCCGACAGGCCAGTTGAGGGATCGCATAGAATTACCGGTGACCCCGTTGCATATGAGTAGGGGCTGATGGACAGTGCGTCAGCGAAATTGGTTCCCGTTGCAACGATGACTGTGTTAGAGCGACCGCAGAGCTCACCCATAATATTGAGCGACGTTTCATAACGCGTTTGGCCCCAGATGCGCTTGATTTCTGCGTTCGGTGCAGCATTTTTAGCGGATGAAAGTACACTCTCACTGATGGCGTTGGGGCCGCCGACCGCCACAACCTTACTTGGGGCGAGACGAGTGATCTCCGCTTTTGCCTGCTCGGTGAGCTGGCTTGAGTCTGTCAGCAAGATGGGGGCATCGGCATCGCCTGCTAGCGCCGCTGCTGCTAATGCATCCGGGTAGTTGGCGCCGTAGGCAAGAACTACTGTGCCGCCTTGGCCCCAGTTGCCTTTCTGGCACAGTGATGCCATGGTGTCGTAGCGGGTATTGCCCGAGACGCGGTTGATGCCAGGCTCAGCCTTTTTCACGATTTGGAACGTTCCTAATGCCGTGCCGGTGTAGTTTCCGCATCCTTCTACAGTTGCGTATCCTTCACCCGTGTTTATGTTGTTGACGTAGCTCACTGTAAAGTCGACGTCGGGACTCAGTTCCTTATCACCAATCTTAACGGATGGAACCGGAGTGAGCGGGCTTCCTGTGTATGCCTGCTCGGGAATGGTTACTTGTGCGGAGCTAATATCGGCAGGAGCAATGCTGTACGTAGCGGTGACTCTACCGCTGTAGTTTCCCTTTCCCGTTACAGTTGCGGTTGCATTTCCTGCGTTAGTGTTGTCAGCGTATGTGAGTTCGTATTCGGTTTCTGAACTTAATGACTTTCCGTTAAGCGTTACTGTCGCCTTGGGCTCATGGGCAGTTCCGTCATAGGTGTAGCTCGAAGAATCAAGCTCTACCGTCGCATCTGAAATATTTGCAGGTGCGATCTTGAAGTTTCCAGAAAGCGTTCCGGTGTAGTCGCCCTTGCCATACAGTGTGAACGCCGCTTTGCCAGCGTTGACATTGTCTGAATAAGAGACTTCGTAGTCGGTCCCCTGTTTGAGGGCCTTGTCTTTATAGCTTACCTTGAGTGCGGGCTCAATGGGTTCGCCGGTGAAGGTGACATCATCAATCTTGTTAACAGATGCCTTAGAAATATCCAGGACCTCTTTGCGAATCTCGAACTTGCCCGTGGCGGTTCCAGAATAATTGCCCTTGCCCTTGATGGTGACGGTTGCGGTTCCTATCTTTACGTTGTCCGAGTAGGAAGCCGTGTAGTCTTTTCCGGCTTTTAGAGTCTTGCCGTTCAGCGTCACTTTGGCATCGGGCTTGAGCTCGCTGCCAGTGTAGCTCTGGCTTGGTATGAGCACGGAAGCCTTTGAGATGTCCGCGGTGGCAATCTCGAACGTCGTTTCGATTGAGCCGCCGTACCGTCCTGCTCCCGTTACTACGGCAGTAGCCTTTCCTGCATCTATGTTGTTCTTATAGGAGACGGTGTAGTCCTTGTTCTCCTCAAGCTCTGCATTATCGATGGATACTTTGAGTTTCGGTTTTTGTCCAGAGCCGTTATAGGCCGAACCGCTAGCGACGGTGACCTTTGCCCCTTCAATCGAGAGGGGTGATATGGTGAACTGTTTAGTTGCCGTTCCTGTGCAGCCAGCATATAAACCGTTACCAGTGAACGTAATCGTTGCTTGACCTGGTTCAACGTTGTTGTCGTAGGAGACCGAGTAGGCATCGCCGGGTAACAATGTGTAACCGTTTAGTTTGAGCTTGGGAAGAGGGCGCTTTTTAATGCCGTCGTACGGTTGAGGGTCAACATCTTCGATACTGAGATTTGGATCGCTCAGATCGGCACAGATATACATATTAAAGTGCTGGCTGCCTGTATAGTTTCCCTTGCCTTCAATTTGCAGATAGGCTGAACCCGGGTTCTTTTGGTTGTCCATCTTGACGGTGTAGTCTTGGTTTTCTTTGAGCTCGGTGGAGCCGTTCTTGATTACAAGGCCGGTGTCAACGTTGGAACCTGTATATGGAATTACGTAAAGCTGTCGACCCCATTCGTCTTGCGTGATGGTGACGTTACTGCCAAATGAAATGTTCATTTGGCGTATGTTGTTCTTGCCCATGTAATTGATAGCGAATAAATAATTTGAGGTTCCGCAGTATGAAGAACCCTTAGCCGCTTTTAGCCGGACATAGTAAAGCCCTTCCGCCTTGGGGAGTTCAGTCAGCCAATATTTATCATTGTTCAGATAGTCATCCCATGTTAGCGAGTCGTCTGACTTGGCGTACTCTACCACATAGTCTGTGCTCTCATTCAATTCTTTACCTTGGCGATCGCTAACTTTGATTCCGAGATGTTCGCCGAGAGGGAGAAACACAGTGCCTGTGCGCATAGGAATAGCGGGATCAAGGAATTCCATACTGCACAGTGCCAAATCATTTTTTGCATAAACGGTTACTTGCTCCGTGAGCGTTCCGTAATGGTTTCCCTTGCCCTTAAACGTGAACGTATATTCACCAGGCTTAGATGGGATGGATGTTCCAACATTTTTGCCGTTTTCATCGATGACTTTAGTAATATCGAATTCCGAGCTGGGGTCCAAGCTCAATTGCTGCGGCGTGTCTTCTGAATCAATGTAGTATACACGGAGATCGATGCTATTCTCATCGCCGATACTCGGGCAATTATAGAAGTGGTAATTAGATATGTCGGCGGGATCAATAGCGTCGATATTACCACTATTCGATCTTCCATAAAGCCCCGATCCTTCCGTTGCGCTTGCGATGAATTGATAGGTTCCAGGCTCTGATATGGAGTCAAATTCTTTACCATTTTTATAGTAAGTGAAGGTATAGTCGTCTGGGTCGCTGAGCACCTCTCCGGCTTTGCTTGTAATTTTAAGCGGCGGTTTTGTTCCAACGAGGATTGCTCCCTGATAGGCATTGGAATAATCCGCGCGACTGCCCTCGAGAGAGAGGGGGTCTCTGAGGGTAAATGACAAGCTCTGGGTGCCGTGCAGCTTGCTTCCCTTGGCTGGAACTATAATTGCGATGTAAAAACCCGCTTTATCTGGGCAGTTTTTGCCGAGATTTACACCGCTCTGGGATTCGTAATGATCAATTACGAAGTCCTTATCTTGTTCATAATAGGATTCACCTCTGTAGGTTATCGTGAACGAAGGCTCATAGCCGGTTATCAGATCGTTCGATCCGGTTGAATAAAGGAACGCGAGGTCTAATGGATCGGCGATTTGGAGACCATATTCTGTCGTCTCCCCGACCTTGCTTGATCCTTCCAGGGCAACTGCTTTTACGTAATACCAACCGGCCTCCGAGGGAAATCCCGAAATCTCTTTTCCGTTTTGCGTAAAAACCAGTTTGTATTCACTGGGGTCCAGTCTGCTGCCGTCAGAATTGTAGACGGGGAAGCTGGCGCTGTTGAGCTTATCGCCGACTTTAAAATCGCTGTTAAAATTGAGGTGACATAATGCCATATCGTTGGCGGCTTTCACGGTAAAGCGGACCTTCTTTGTCCCCTTATATGATCCTGCTCCTTGCAAAACTGCATAGTAATCGCCGGGTTCCGTTGGAGGTTCAGGCTGGTAGGCGTTTGACTCGGCATCTGAGCAATAGCCTAAGACGGTATAGTCGATTCCTTGTTTTAGGTCGATTGATACTGATTCACCGTTTTCATTGAGGAAATAGAGTGACGAGCTAAATGTCGGCTCTGTCCCTCCGACTACAACGTTTTGGTTGATGTAGAAATTAAAGTACGAAATGTCTGTTGTGTCGACAATATTGACACGGTAATAACTATTCGCCTGACCGACATAGCCTGAACCCGCAATTGCTCTGGCGTTAACGTAATACTCGCCGCATTCTACAGGAACGCCGTCAAGTTTATTCAAATTTTTGTCACTATAGCAAAGTGTATAGCAGGATTTGTCAACTTCATTCCCGTCATAATCGACTAGTGTCGCATTTAATGCAACAGGTTTTCCTGTATATGCGACACTGCTATTGGTGACGTGAAGGCTCATGCCTTCGAGATCATTTTTCTCAAGTATTCTAAAACTGTAATATCTGGTAACTCCGGTTGCGCCGGAGTCTTTATTAGCTTTTGCGTAAACATAGTATTCACCGGCAGCCGTGGGAACCTTGCTGGTTTCTTTTCTTTCGCCTTGGTCGGTATAGGTAAAGAACACAAGGGAATAGAGCTTCGGGTCAACCGTTTCTCCAGAGCCGCTGTGTACTTCAAAGTCAGTTGATTTTGGCCCCTTTCCTTTTATGTATTGATTTCCATAGTTCAAGCTATTGTTAAAGGAAATCGAGCAATTTGACAGGTTGATTTGTTCGCTGTCGTTTTGGGCTGTTTCGGCTTTTACATCTTGGGTTTGGGCACTTGTTACGACTGGAGTGCCCAAGATGGATGCGGCCAAGACAGTGCTAAGCACGATTGGTACGGTTTTTCGCATCGCTCCTCCTCACTCTAAGGTTGAGTTAACTTATATCGTAAAAATGCAGGCTGATTGGTTAGATTTTTGTTAGCGTTGCCTATCACCCTGCAGGCGGTGCAATTTACAAATGAACACAGTATTATTTTTTTGTTTGTAAGGGGATGCTATGGGCGGCTTTCTGTTTCCTCATACACCCTCAGCTCCCACTGTTTCCGCTCTACTTTCGCCACGGAGTCCAAGATGAAGCCTGTAGCGAGTGACAATCCGCACAGGAACATAAATGCGGCTGCGAGAATCGCGGTAGGGAAGCGAGGCGCGAGACCGGTGGCGAGGTATTCTGAGATGAGAGGGACTCCTAGGATAAGACCGATAGCCGCAAAGACAAGCGCAACAAGTGAGAAGAACTTAAGCGGGCGGTAGTCCTTAAAGAGGGTGCCAATCATGGCGATCACTCGGATGCCGTCGCTTACGGTATTGAGCTTGGACTCCGAACCGGCTGGACGGTCTCGATACTCGATGGGTACATCTTTAATGCGCCAGCGATGGTCTACGGCGTGGATGGATAGCTCTGTCTCAATCTGAAAGCCTTCGGAAAGAACGGGGAACGTCTTAACGAAAGGTTTGCTCATGGCGCGGTAGCCAGTCATCACGTCGTCAAAACTGTAGCCATAGATCCACTTGATCATGCTGCGTACCAGGTTGTTGCCAAAGCCGTGGAAGGCGCGCTTGTTCTCCTCGGCATATGTGCCGTTTGAGAGGCGATCGCCTACGGTCATGTCCGCTTCGCCGGCAAGGATGGGCTCGCACAGTGCGCGCGCTGACTCCGCCGGATAGGTGTCGTCTCCATCGACCATGAGATAACAATCGGCCTCGATATCACGGAACATTTGACGACATACGTTGCCTTTACCTTGACGCGGTTCGAATTTAACGGTTGCCCCGTGTTCGCGTGCGATTTGAGCAGTGCCGTCAGTCGAGTTGTTGTCGTAGACGTAGACCGTTGCTTCGGGCAGCTCTCGGTGAAAATCATCTACTACCTTTGCAATGGTTAGTGCTTCGTTGTAGCAGGGAATAATAATTGCGATATTGCTTGAGTTCACGATGGTCTCCATGGATGTGTTCGTTGCTGATAGAAGTATAGTTGTTGCATTTAAGCGTTGGTTTTAAAAGCCGGAAAACCAGATGGGGCACATGTGCCCGTCATGCTATTGCTTTAGATTGGCTGTAAGACACGGGGGTGATTTGCAGCCTTGGGTGCATTTCTCTTGTGCTCACCCCATACTCTAAAAAAGTACTTAACACAGCCTTAAAGGCGCCTCGGCTTGCGTTGACAGCGTACAATACGCATGCTTGACTATGGCAAAAGTGGAATTTAAGGGAGGGGGCGCGCCATGGAGGTGCTGGTTGTTGGCAATACCGCGTATGTTGACGATGACTTTTGTGCCAAGGCGTTTCCCGGCGACCATGTTCAGGTTGTAGCTGCCGACGATGCGCAGCGCGAGTCATCGTCCCACGGCTCGTGGAAAGAGCTGCTGCGCCACCTGGACCAGGCTTATGAGTTCGACCGCGTGGTCTACCTCTCCACTTATCTCACTCCGCATACCGAGACTTTTGGCGACATTGAGCTGCTGCGCTCGGTGTTTCGTGCCTGTATGGGTCGCCGTGTGCAGCTGCTGTTTGTGGCGGGGCCTGCGGGCGCGGAACGCACCGGCGGCGCGGCGAGCAATGCCGATTCGCTTGATGCCACAGATGCTGCCGCCCAAACGGGTAAGGGCATTATCGCCCGCGCGGCCAACGACCTCTGTCGCTACTACGCCTCGCAAGATGACATCCAGGCCAAGATCCTGTGCACTCCCTATCTCTATACAGCATCCGCGGCGCTCGACGACCCCTTCTTGGTGCCGCTGTTCGAAGCCTGTTCGACCGGATCGGTCGCGCTCCAAGGTGCCGCGGACGCGCCGTTTCCCCTGCTGTGCGCGGAGGAGCTAGCGGTGCTGGCGCATCGCGTCTTTGATAGTTGGGATGCGACCTTTGAGACGCTCGACGTTGCAGATGCTTTCCATCGCACAGCGGGCGACTTGGGCGGCGCACTCCAGGGTCTGTTCCCCGGGCTGTCCGTTGCCTATGGAGAGTCGACCGGCTATGCGTTGCCCGCAGGCGATGTCGCTCGCAAACGCTATGGCTGGTTTCAGCGTTACGACCTGCTGCGCGACCTTTCGACCATCCACGCCCGCTGGGCTAACGCCCGCACCAAAAAGGCCAATCCCCTTTGTGCGGCCATCGATCGCATTCAGCTGCGCGCGCTGCCCATTAAATGCCTGGAGACGGGCTTCGCATGGGTGCTATTCGAGGTGCTGGAGCATCTGTTCTCTCAATCTGCCCAGCTCAACGTGCTCGACTATCGGCTGGTCTATGTGGTCCTGATTGGCACGCTCTACGGGCTCGACTTTGGCCTGGTTGCCGCACTGCTGGCGTCGATTGGTCTGGCGGTGAGTTATTTTGCCCTGTACGGCTATACCTTTCAGGGCCTATTCTATGAGCCTTCCAACTGGCTGCCGTTTATTGCGTACTTTGTGGTGGGCGCCGTGTGCGGCTATGTGCAGCTGCGCAACAGCGAGGCCGTTAAGGCGGAGCGTGACGAGAACGAGCTTGTGCGAAACCGCAACACGTTCCTAACGCGGCTCTATCACGACGCGATTGAGGACAAGCGTGCCTATAAGCGACAGATTGTGGGGCGCCACGACAGCTTTGGCAAGATCTTTGCCGTGACGCAGGAGCTCGACGTACTCAACCCGCGCGATATATACCGCAAGTGCTGCGAGCTGCTGGGCGAGATTCTCGAGAACGATTCGGTGACGATCTACCATGTTTCGGGCGGGGCATTTGCGCGCCTGGTAGCGGCGAGCCCGGCGATTTCCAACAATGTGCCGCGCTCGCTCTCGCTCGATGACCTTGCGCCCGTGTTCCAAGGTGCGATCTCGGGTTTGTGGGTGAACCGCACGCTGACGTCGGGGCTTCCGATGTTTGGCTATGCGATTGAGCGCGATGGAGCCCCCGCCGTGTTGATCTTTGTGCGTCACGTGGCCGAAAGCCAAATGACCCTGTACTACCAAAACCTGTTCCGCATCTTGTGTGGCCTGGTGGAAAGCGCGCTGGGACGCGCCTTCGATTACGAGGCCGTGGCGCAGGATAAGCGCTGCGTTGCCGGCACGTGCGTTCTCAACCACGATGCCTTTTGCCAGGAGCTCGCCGCCGAGCAGGCGCTTGCGGACAACAAGATGGGGAGCTTCTTGCTCCTGCGCGTGGTGCCGGGCATGGAGCCTGTTGGCGAGCTGGTCGGCGCCATTGGGTCGGCGATTCGCGAGAGCGACGCTGCAGGCTTGGTCGATGGAGACACGCTTTACCTGCTCATGCGTCAGGCGACCGAGGCAGACTTGCCTGTTATTTGCAAGCGCATGGCCGCCAAGCACATTGCGGTGGAGGCCGTCGACAGCGAGGATGTTGTGGCCCTGCTACAGCGCATCGCGCCCGCTGGCAACGGTGAGGGGGAGACCGTTTGATCTCGCTTGTCGTTGCTGCCGTACTGCTATTAATTCATGCGCTGGTGTGTCTGGTGCTGTGGACGCTTATGAAACTGGGCTTGCTGCCGGTTCGAGGGCACATGCTTGCCGTAATGGTGCTCGTACCGCTGTGGGGTCCGTTGCTCGTGGTACTGCTCTCGGTGCGTAGCGCGGTGTTCGGTGGCGACCTTAAGGACGCCACGCTGGAGACGCTGCGCATTAACGACGACATGCATCGCAGTATGCTCGTGCAGGGACGCGAGGGCGATGATGGCGTGGTGCCGCTCGAGGAAGCGCTGATCGTCAACGATCCGGGCGACCGCCGCCGTCTGATGCTCTCCATGCTTACCGAGGATCCGGATGCGTACCTGGCACAGTTACAGGCAGCAAAACTCAACGACGATGTTGAGGTCGCGCACTATGCCGCGACGGCGGTGGCGCAGATTTCCAAGGAGTCCGACCTTAAGCTCCAGCAACTGGAGCGCGCGTTTAAGACCGATCCCAGCTCGCATAACCTGGATGCGTATTGCGATTTTCTGGGCGCCTATCTGGACTCGGGTTTGGCAGAGGGCCGCGTGGCGCAGATTCAGCGTCAGCAGTATGCACGCTTGCTCGCGCGTCGCTGCGAGCGTGAGGAAGGGTCGGCGCTGCGCATTCGCTATGCCACGGCGCTGGCTGATGCCGGTGAGATTGATAAGGCAGAGGACGTCGCTAGCCAGTTGGTGATCGATGCGTCAGACGATCAGGACGTGTGGATGCTCTGCTTGCGCTTGGCCGTGATTCGTCGCGATGGACAGGCGGTGCGGCGTGTAATCGACGCGATCGACAAGCAGCATGTGTATTTGAATGCCGAAAATCGCGAGAGGTTGTCATTTTGGCGTGAAGGAGAGGAGGCCCGATGAGCGTGGTGCAACTTATCCGCGAGCGTGCGGGCCATTTTCGCTGGATGGGGCTGCTCGTGGTATGGGCGGTCTTTATCGCCATGGCCGCCGTGCTACTTGTGGAGCGAGCCGGCGTGCAGTACAGCGTCGGACAGCACAAGCTGGGCATGCTCGCCGCCAATGACGCGGTACCGGCAAGCTCGGCGATGTTTGGCCAAAAGCCCACGTGCTTGGTTATTACCGACTCGGACCAGGACGGTGTCGAGGACGTCAAAGAGCAGTTTGACCAGATTCTGCTCGACATGAAAATTGCCCACCGCGATGTGAATATTGCCACCGATGGTGCTGATGCGATTCCTTCCCTCACATCCTTCGACCGCGTGATTTTACTGATGCCTTCGATCGATGGGCTCGGTACGCACTTGAGCGACATTATGAGCTGGGTGAGCGCCGGCGGTTCGCTGATGCTCGCCATGACGCCGGACAATTCGAGCTATCTGCAGGCAATCGGTCCCAAGCTGGGCATCGATTCTGCCGGCTATGAATATACGGCGGCAGAGAGCATCGTGCCGAGCGAGGACTTTATGATCGGCGGCGGCCAGCGTTATGAGTTATCGGATCCCTTCGATTCGTCGCTTTCGGTTTCGCTGCGTGAGACGGCCCATGTGTGGGCTAAAACCGGCGACACGGGTACTCCGCTTATTTGGTCGAGCGATTGCGGCACCGGGCGTACCGTGGTGTGCAATATCGGTATCTACGACAAGGTTATGCGTGGTTTCTATGCCGCGGCCGTGAGCCTGTTGGGCGATGCTACGGCCTATCCGGTCATCAATAGCGCGGTGTTTTACCTGGACGATTTCCCGAGCCCCGTTCCCTCGGGCGACGGCACGTACGTCAAACGCGACTACGGCCTTTCTATCGCCGATTTTTATGCCAAGGTGTGGTGGCCCGACCTGCAAAAACTCGCGCAGCAATACGGCATTCGCTATACCGGCGTGATGATCGAAAACTACGAGGATGTGGTCAACCAAACCGAGCCCACGCGCCAGGCCGATACCACGCAGTTCCGCTACTTTGGCGGCATGCTGCTGCAGATGGGCGGAGAGCTGGGCTTCCACGGCTACAACCATCAGCCGCTGGCACTCTGGGACACCGACTATGGCACGCTGTACGACTACAAGACATGGAAGAACAAAGAGACGCTTGTTGCATCGCTCAACGAGCTTATCGCCTTCCAAGACGACGTACTGCCCAATGCGCACGGCTCGGTCTACGTGCCGCCGTCGAATATCCTTTCGGCCCGCGCCCGCAAGATTATCGGTACCGACGTGCCGCGCATTAAGACCATTTCCAGTACGTATTTTGAGGATGGCACTGATCTGCCGTATGTGCAGGAGTTTGGCGTGGCGAGCGATGGCATTGTGGAGCAGCCGCGTATCGTCTCGGGCGGCATGGTCGATGACACCTATATGCGTCTGGCCGCGGTGTCCGAGCTCAACATGCACTACGTGAGTACTCACTTTATGCATCCCGATGACCTGCTGGATCCCGATCGCGGCGCTAAGGAGGGCTGGGAGGTCTACAAGGGCGGCCTGACCGACTACCTGGACTGGCTTACCAAGTCTGCGCCCGACCTGCGCCACCAGACGGGTTCGGAGTGCTCGGGTGCCATCCAGCGTTTTTCGTCCGTGACGGTGAGCGTGGATACGAGCGACGATGCCTGGACGCTCAACCTGGGCAACTTCCACGACGAGGCTTGGCTTATGTTCCGTGCCAATAACGGCGAGCCGGGTACGGCGTCCGGTGGCGAGATTAAACACCTGACGGGCGACCTGTACCTAGTCAAAGCGACGGATAAGACCGTGACGATTGAGCGCAAGGAGGGTGGCGACCGATGAGAATCTGCTTGGTGCTCGAGGGCTGCTATCCCTACGTGCACGGCGGTGTGTCCACCTGGATGCACGGCTACATCACGGCCATGCCCGAGCACGAGTTTGTGCTGTGGGTGATTGGCGCTCACGCCGAAGACCGCGGCAAGTTTGTCTACGATCTGCCCGGCAACGTCGTCGAGGTGCACGAGGTGTTCCTGGACGATGCCCTGCGTCTTTCGGGCGAGCAGGAGGAAGTCGACTTCGACGACCGCGAGCGCGAGGCCCTGCGCCGTCTGGTCTCGCTCTCCAATCCGGACTGGGACGTGCTGTTCGACATTTTCCAGCGCCGCCACGTGCATCCGCTCTCATTTTTGCAGAGCCGCACGTTTATGGACATCTTCCGCGACGTGTGTCTGGCCGAGTACCCGTATACGCCTTTCGCCGACGCCTTCCACACCATGCGTTCGATGTTGCTGCCCGTGCTCTATCTGCTGGGCAGCGAGGTTCCGGTGGCCGACGTGTATCACGCCATCTCGACCGGCTACGGCGGTCTGCTCGCAAGTTTGGGCTCCAGCATGAATAACGCGCCGGCATTGCTGACCGAGCACGGCATCTATACCCGCGAACGCGAGGAAGAGATCATTCGCGCTGACTGGGTGGTGCCCTCGTTTAAGGACCGTTGGATCCGCTTTTTCTACCTGCTTTCGGAGGAAATCTACCGTCGCGCTTTTCGTGTGACGAGTTTGTTCCACAACGCGCGCAAAACGCAGATCGACATGGGTTGCGATGCAGAAAAATGCCTGGTTATCCCCAACGGCATTCAGTTCGATCGCTTTAAGGACATTCCCTTAAAGCCCGATGACGGCTGGGTGGACATTGGCGCGGTGGTGCGCCTGGCGCCCATCAAGGACGTCAAGACCATGATCTATGCCTTCTTTGAGTTGCATGAGCGCTTGCCGCACGTGCGCTTGCATATTATGGGTGGCGTGGACGACGAGGAATATGGCGCCGAGTGCCATGCGCTGGTGGAGACACTGGGTGTGCGTGACTTGATCTTTACCGGCCGCGTCAACGTGGTCGAGTACATGGAAAAGCTCGACTTTACCATTTTGACGAGCATCTCCGAGGGCCAGCCGTTGAGCGTGCTGGAATCGCTGGGCGCGCGTCGCCCCTGCGTGACGACCGAGGGGGGCTGCTGCCGCGAGCTGCTCGAGGGCGCCCCCGGCGACGACTTTGGCGTGGCTGGATTTGTGAGTCCGCCCATGTATCGCAAGGGTCTGGCCGATGCTATGGAGCGCATGTGCGCGAGCCGTGCCCGCCGCCTGGAAATGGGGGAGCGCGGCCAGCGTCGCGTGGCGACCTACTACCTACACGAGCAGATGCTCGCCAACTATCGCGCGCTGTACGACGAGACGGCTCGCGCGTTTGACTTGCCCAGGGAGGGGGAGTAGCCGGTGGCCGGAATCGGGTTTGAGCTGAAGCGCCTGTTTAGACGCAAGGGTCTGTTTGCCACGATGCGTGCCTACGGCTACGCTGGCATTGTGTGCACGGGCCCCATGCTGCTGGGCGTACTGTTGCAGGTGGGCATTTTGGTGCTGTGCGGCCTGTGGGGTGTGGGCCGTGCCAACCAGGACCTGCTGGTGTGCATGGTGACCTATACGCTGCTGGCCTCGCTTACGCTCACGAGCTTTTTCTCCATGCCGGTCACGCGCTTTTTGGCCGACATGCTCTTTGCTAAGCGTGAAGAAGAGGTCTTGCCCTCGTTTTGGGGCTCCAATGCCATCATGCTCGTTGTGGGCACGGTGCTCTACGGCGTCTTTTTTCTGTTCTCGGGCGCCACGCTGTTGCAGGGGCTGCTGTGCCTGTGGCTGTTCAACATTATGATCGTCAACTGGAACGGCATGAGCTATCTCACCGCTATTAAGGACTACCGGGGTATTCTGTGCAGCTTTGCCGCGGCCATTGGCGTGGCGTGCCTGTGTGCCTTGGCCGCGCTGGCACTGGGGCTGCCGCCGGTCGAGGGCCTGCTGGCCTCGATCGCCCTGGGCTACGGTGTGATGCTCGCTTGGGACGTGGTGCTGCTGTACCGGTATTTTCCTCAGAGCGAACGTAGCCCCTGGCTCTTTTTGCGCTGGCTCGATCAGTTTATGCCGCTGGCACTCACGGGCCTGTTTACCAACCTGGGACTCTTTGCACATCTGGTAATTATTTGGGCCGGCCCCATTGGCGTGCAGGTCAAGGGCTTGTTTTATGGCGCACCCTACCACGATGTGCCGGCGCTCATCGCGTTTTTGACGATCCTTGTCACGACCGTCAACTTTGTAGTGTCGGTCGAGGTCAACTTCTATCCGCGCTACCGCGACTACTACAGCCTGTTTAACGACGGCGGCGTGGTGGGCGACATCGTGGTGGCCGAGGAGGAAATGCTCGCCACGCTCAACCGGGAACTGCGGTTTTGCGCGCTCAAGCAGCTGTTTGTGACGGCAGCGGTCATCTCGCTCGAGCCCACGGTGCTCTCGGCCCTGCCACTGGGCTTCAACAACCTTATGCACGGGTATTTTCGTACGCTGTGCGTGGGCTATGGTCTGTATGCCGTGGGCAATACGGTGATGCTCATCTTGCTGTACTTTACCGACTACAAGGGCGCCGTGCTTGCCTCTGGGCTGTTCGCGGGCGTGGCGGGGCTGGCGACCATCGTCTCGCTGTTCTTTCCGCAGCAGTTTTATAGCTTTGGCTTTTTGCTCGGCGCGGCGGTGTTTTTTGTTGTGGCGCTCATGCGGCTCGATACTTATACCGCCAACTTGCCGTATCGTATCCTGAGTCAGCAGCCCATCGTGGCGACCGAGAAGACGGGTCGCTTTACGGAGTTGGGCTGCTTGCTCGACCGTGCCGAACAGCGCTACGAGGAGCTGCGTCTACAGGGCGAGCCGCATGGTGCGTTTGAGCGCACGGTGGTCCGTGTGTATCGCAATCTTTGGGGAGGTCCTGATGACCGATAGGATGGTATCGCGTCGCCGCTTGATTGAGGCGGCTGCCGGCACACTGCTGCTTTCGGGCTGCTCTTCGCAGGACGAATCCTCGACAAAAAAGACCAAGAAGCAGGACAAGATTAAAAAGGCCGATGCGTCTAGCGAGACCAAGCATCTTCGCGACAAGGATGAGCTGTACGAGGTCTACGACGACTCGGGTATCGTATGCATGTACCTGACGGTCTCTCGCGGCAACAGCTCCGAGAATACCGATCATAGCTGGGCCGAGATCAATACCTACTCGGTCTACGACTATGCCGACATGGGCGTGACGCGCTATCAGGTTATGGGCCTGCTGCAGCCTGGCGATGATAAGGGCCCCGTTGCCGGTGAGGTCGGTTATGGTGAAGAGGCTCCCAACGCTACCGTGCAAGTGCGCGGTCAGACGTCGAGTACCTATACGCAAAAGAACTACAAGGTGGAGCTCAAAAAGGGCAAGGGCACGTGGCGTCAGCAGCGCGCGATTGCGCTTAACAAGCATATGGGCGAGGGCATGCGCTTTCGTAACAAGATGGCCTACGATCTGATTCGTGGCATTCCCCAGATGATGGGCCTGCGCACGCAGTTTGTGCACTTATGGGTGTGCGACCAGACCGAAAAATCTAACGACACCTTTGAGGACTACGGTCTGTTTACGCAGGTCGAGCAGCTCAACAAGACGGCGCTCAAGGCCCACGGTCTGGATAAGAGCGGGCATCTGTATAAGGTGAACAGCTTCGATTTCCATCGCTTTGAGGACACCATCAAGCTGGCGGATGACCCCGACTATAACCAGACGGCGTTTGAGGGCATGCTCGAGATTAAGGGCGATTCGGACCATACCAAGTTGATCGAGATGCTCGATGCGCTCAACGATGATACGCAAAAGATCGACGATGTGCTCGACACCTACTTTGATACCGAGAACCTGGTCTATTGGATGGCGTTTCAGATTCTGACGGGCAACTGCGATACGCAGAACCGTAACTGTTATCTGTACAGCCCGCTTAACTCCAAGGTTTGGTACATCCTGGATTGGGATAACGACGGCATGCTGCGCAAGCTCGAGTTGAGCTTGACGGGGTTCTCGGATTATGCGAGCTGGGAGCGCGGCGTGAGCAACTACTGGGGCAACGTGCTGTTTAACCGCGCGTTGCGCAGCAAGTCGTTCCGCAGCGAACTCGATAGCGCCGTCAAGGACCTGCGCTCGTATTTGACCGAAGAGCGTCTGAGCAAGATGGTCGAGCATTATCGCGAGGTCACGGAGCCGCTCGTCTTTGCTGCGCCCGACCTGGAGAATCTGCCCGTGACCAAGGACGAATACAAGCAGATTGCCGCGGCGATTCCTTCCGAAATCGAGGAGAACTATAAGAGCTATCGCGAGAGCTATAAGAAGCCCATGCCGTTCTACATTGGCGTGCCGCAGATCGATAACGGTAAGCTGCGCGTTAACTGGGATGCGTCCTACGACTTTGAGGCGCGCGACATTCGCTATACCGTGGAGCTTGCGCGCGACTATGCCATAAGCGACGTGGTCTTTAAGGCCGAGGACGTGCTGCTGCCCGAGGTGACCTGCGATGCACCCGATGCCGGCCAGTATTTTGTGCGCGTGCGCGCCACCAACTCCGACGGCTATACGCAAGATGCGTTTGACTACTATGTGACCGACGGCGGCAAACAGTACGGCATGAAGTGTTTTTACGTGCAGGACGGCGGTAAGGTCGTGGAGGACACGTATGAGGAGGGCTAGCGCGCTGCTCGAGCGCCTGGTGGCACCTCCCGTGCGCACCACACAGGAGCGTTATCGCCATGAGCTCAAGTACCTCATCAACGAGTGCGAGCACGCTGCGCTGGCCTGTCGCATGGCGTCGGTGTTTAAGCTGGACAAGCATGCGCGGGCGGGCGGTTACACCATTCGCAGCCTGTACTTTGACGACTACTGCAACTCGGCCTACGAGGAAAAAGATGCCGGTATTCTTATGCGCAAAAAGTATCGCGTGCGCATCTATAACGGCAGCGACAAGGTGATTAAGCTCGAGCGCAAAAAGAAGTACGGCAGCTGGATCTACAAGGAGGACGCGCCGCTCACGCGTGGCGAGTTTGAGCAGATCCTAGCCGGCGACTACGACTTTTTGCTCAGGAGCCCCCACCAACTCTGCCGTGAGTTCTACATCGAGTGCATCTGCAATATGATGCGCCCGCGGACCATCGTGGACTACGAGCGCGAGCCGTGGGTGATGGATGAGGGCACCGTGCGCATTACGTTTGACATGAACGTTCGTGCCGCGGTGGGAAGCTTCGATATCTTTGACGCGACGCTGCCCGCGCTGCCGGTCCTGGAGCCCGGCAAGCTGGTGATGGAGGTCAAGTTTACGGAGTTTTGCCCGCAGCTGGTGCGCGATATGGTACCGCCGGGCGCGGCCGAACTTACGGCGGTCTCCAAGTACTGCCTGTGTTACGAAAAGACCGCCTACTTGCGCGGCTTTAACTACTGGGAATCGGATTTTGAGAACCGAGGGGATATTTAGACCATGAGCACCAGGGACTTTTTTAAGAACTCCGTCTTGGAGGCGTTTGGCCAGGTCGACCCTGCCAAGATCGGTCTGTCGCTGCTCGTGGCGCTCGCCATGGGCATCCTGATCTATTGCGTGTACAAGCGCTTCTTTACCGGCGTGGTGTACTCGCGCAGCTTTGCCGTGACGCTCGTGGGCATGTGCGTGCTCACCTGCATGGTGACGCTCGCGATCTCGACCAACGTGGTCATCTCGCTCGGTATGGTCGGTGCTCTGTCTATCGTCCGCTACCGTACGGCGGTCAAGGACCCGCTCGATCTTCTATATCTATTTTGGGGCATTACCACGGGCATTACGGCGGGCGCCGGCATGTATGCGCTCGTGGGGCTCACGGCGGTGGTCATCGTGGCGATGATCGCCGG